>Ga0307510_10008453_pt1 | contig 12268 bp, 16 predicted proteins | sample 12_EM_MG_FD_207224 | JGI IMG/M metagenome (GOLD analysis project Ga0307510, IMG submission 207224) | Populus trichocarpa ectomycorrhiza microbial communities from riparian zone in the Pacific Northwest, United States - 12_EM | ecosystem: Host-associated > Plants > Roots > Unclassified | place...
TTGCTGGACTTCTGACGAAATGGGGTGGTCCCCAGAAACTGAGCCGTCATGTTCCGAAGGTGAATGACGACCGAAGAGACCTGAGACGCGGCGTGTTCCGTTGCCGCTGTGCGGTAAATTTTGAGAAACACTGGCATCTCCATTAGAGAAACCCGTCGCAATTGGGCTGGGTAACAATACGCCATTGGCATCGACACCTAGGCTGTGGATATCAGAGACCGATGGTATCCGACCGTGTCTAGACCCTGTCAGAGGTGTAAACGATGCCCGTTTCGCGGAAGCAGAAGTCAAAGGCGTGTTGGCAAACGTCAGGGCAGATGCTCGATTCACATCTATGGGTGCTAGCATGGTACTTTGGCGTCTATTTTCTGTCTGGAGACGCATAAGGCCTCGCCTTTGAGTAATTCAGACGAAAATGAATGAGCATCAAACCTCGATAAGGTGATAAACGTAATAACTGACCTACTCTCCTCCACCTTCCCTCTCAACAGACCGATTTGTTCTTCTCCTTCCTTGACATTCCTCCTTGCCGCGACTAGCTCCTCCTCTGCTTTGGTGGCCCTCTCCACCATCGCTTCGAGCGCGTCCTTCACACTCGCTTCTTCGTCAGTCTTCCTCGCTAGCAGCAGGACAAGGGTATCGCGCTCTTGAGTAAGCGAGGCGAGGGAAAGGCGAAGTTGAGTGACAATATGAGACAGGATTTCTGGGTCGGGTAGCAGGGATTCTTCGTTTTCGTGGGTCTGAGGATGGTTATCGTCCCCTTGCGATGTTGCATTCACTTCCCGGTCCACGTCACCAGTACGCAATCCAATATTATTGGGTGTATCAGGCGGACTCTCCATTCTGGCCAATTCTCGCTCCAGCTCTATGCTCAAATCGATGGAGAACCTGCCCTTTGACAATGGCTGAGGGGATGAAGACGACGGCGCGTCGAATTCCACTCGATGAAAGTTATCGTTTTGGTCGTCAAACTTCAGCTGGGGTCGTGGTACAGGAGACGGAGGAGAGTCCGGAGGGTTTGTGCTGGCGGATGCAGCACGGGTGATACTGCTGGGTAGGATGGGCATAATCGGAAAGTCGGTTTATATATAGAGAAAATGGAATGGTCAACGCAACAGTTGTTATGTTTGGGTTAAATTTTTCCAGGCTGAGGAAGAAGAACGGTTGCAGTGCGGGCACGAGAGAGTATCAAGAGGCTGACACACCGCAAGCAAACATATCCGTGTGTTGCCACACCTAGACACAAGCGGAACACAAGTCCAATGCGGCACAAGTGATGTGATCCCACATGCAGTGATCAATGTTGTACAAAAAACATACTTTATAATAGATTGAAAGCTGGTATTTATTTTATAACAGCCATAACTGTCAATGGCCACAAGTGACTCGGGGTACTTACAGCTCACTGCTTAACTTTTTGCGAATGGAAAGACGCTTGGAAGCGCTTGGCCCGTCACGGTTGTCCAGTTCTTTGAAACATAGATAATCAGTGTTCAAGGGGAAGGATCTTTTTCGGGCCATGGTTGGCAAGGTCGACAAAAGTTCGTCACCGCAGGAACAACCCGGACGATCACAGGAAGAATGAGGTGATCAAGAAAACGGGAGGAGAGACCATTGAGTAGAACCCGGGACTCCGAGAAGGAATTTCTGTATCTGAGTGCAACCAACTTAATGTAACTGGGCGATAGAAAGAGTAGATCCCCCCCTTACTGTCGGTTTTGTTTCCCTTTGTGAGCAGTCTTGTTGCCAAGTTTTCGAAGCGTAACATTGCTGCATTTGGTACTTCTCTGCATCTAATTATCAGCTTGAGGTCGACGATAACTTGTAAATGAGACAGTATAGCACCTGGAGACCGATGTCAGGGATGCTACTGAACTGGTCATATGGTGATGATTTAGAACCAGAAGTGGTCAGGGATGCCATGGGTGCAGCCATGTTAGGACCGTAGAAATCATTGTCAATGGGTGTCATGGTATGTACATTCGTACACTTTGAGGAGCCAATCTCAGACTTCAGCAAGATTGTTTCTGCCTTACAGATCACAAGGAAATGAATTGCATAATCCCGTGGTTCAACAGAATCATCTTGTCTGCGTCAGGGTATTCGACGACTCAAAGTATGGAGCCCGAAGCAACAGCCTTTGATGCTGTCGCAAGGTAAATTGACAGGAAAACTTCGATCCCAGCGAGGCCTAGCCTTAAGCTGTCCTCAGGCAACCGTCATCAGCAAACCGACCAAGACTGTGTTTTGCTTTGTAGTGCTTTGATCATCAGTGCAACTTTTCCCCACAAAACCGTACAAAGGTTCCAGGCACACACTTTGTATCCAGTAAACATTCTAGGATAAACTTTCAGCTAGTCAAGCAATCTGTATAAAATTTATCTGGAGTTGGAATACTTGTTGCAACATTACTAGTCATTAGTAATCAATTAGTAAAGTTTATGGGGATGTTGTATCTCATTGCGTAGTGAAAAAATGTTTGAATGCTCATTACATCATATGCTGTAGTTTCTCAGAGCATTGCATGGTGAAAGAATCTTCTGTTGAAGATAGAATCTTGCCAAAAAAATTGTGCTCTCATAATTTCAAGAGTCAACTTGATACACCACTGATTTACAAAAAATGAGAGGGCAGCCATTTCCCCATGAATAGAACAGACATCCACAAAAAGCTAATATTACATTCAGAAAAAATCTACTTATACCACTGAGAGTCCGAGTCATAGCTTGTCATAACCCTCCACTGGCAAATCCCATAGCTCTAAGTCCTTCCGAGTCCAACTTGAAGACGGTCACCATCTTCAGCTCCCAAATCTGCATCGTCATCTTCAAGTTCATCCAAACCTCGCTGACCTCTGATTCACTACCAATCTTGTATCCATAGTGCTCCTTGGGCCAACTGAGCTTCCTCACCACCGGGAATTCGAAATGCAGTGCCAGTGACAGTCACGGTCACTCACAGGTAATAACTTATAGAATACTAGTAGTACAATATTGACTAGTAAAAGTACAACAGGGTGACGAGTGGAAGGACAGATTCTTACTAAGGGGCAAGCCTCAAAGTCCCAGGTAGGACTTGGAAGTAAAGGTGAAAGGTACAGTTTGGGGGTCGATCTAATAAATACGTGTGCGAAAGGTTCACCATCGGAATCACCCCTCCGAGTCCGAGTCCAGGTCTGATCCTACCTTGACGTCGAAATATGTGTGAGCAGAGCTGGAGTCGGAAAGCCCCTTTGAACCAATGGAGTCAGAACAAGATTGGAGTACTTCGGTACGCTCCTTAAGGCGAACAAGCTCTTCTCTCAACTGACCCCCAAACTTCGAGATCATGCCGACGATAACTCCTATTGGAAGCGAATCGGGCAATGCGTATGCTGTGATTTTATGGTGCATGGCTGTGAAAGCGAATTGGGGTTTTAAGAGCTTGAGCAGATAAGCGCAGATTGGGCAGCATGGTTTTGATACCCCCACATTTGACGAACAGACCTATATTATTATAAACCACATCAGGAAGATCTGGGCAGCATTGAAATAAACAACTTACGAATCCTACAGCATCGTAAGTGCAGAAGGCGGTTAGACTGCCTTCACAGTGATAGTCACCCTTGAAGCCCGCCCCCAAGTCCAGTGGTGAGCCTTTTCGCAATGACGTACGCAACATTGCATTGGCTCTCAAGGTCTTGATCATGAAGGAGATTCGAGTGATATGCACAATTGCCTCGTCCTGTTCGTATAATAGGCACCTCCCCTTAAATTTCCGGAGCTCCTCAACAATGTTGTTGGTGTACGACTGCGACCCGGTTGACGTGCAATTGTCAATCAGCCCTATTTGATGAATGATACCATCGATGGCGTCACCGCAGGGACCGTCGTCTGGGAATTTGAATCTACGGAGGGCGTTCATCAACAACACAACGCTCTCGGCAGTGACACCTTTCTCTCTCTCCTTCTCTTTCTTCCCCCCTTTCCCCCTTTTCTCTTTCTTGTCCGTCTCGTCCTTCTGGTTCTCGTCCTCGATGGGACTCAAAAAAGCAATAAGGTCTTCAGCAGTTGCCCCTGGACGATCTCCCGGAAAGTGGCTTTTATGATTCAGCAACTCCTTCCAGGTAAGCATTTTGTTGTCTGGGGGCACTAGGGATAAGACCTTGAGGTCGATCGTGCCGGTCGAATGATGCGAGACAAAGCGAATGAGCGTCTGTATGGCATCGAAATGTGTTACCATCAATTCCAGCCACTCAACGCACGCCTCCCACTTGGGCAAGGATTTGCCATTGTCAAGTGATACAAGCTCCGAGTCCTCATCCTCGTCTCCGCTGCTGGCCTTTACAAGATCCGCCCTATCAGGAAGGACCTTATCGATTACTTGGAGGTGCCTTTTGATTGCGGAACCCCTAACCATCAGCCTCAGCAAAGTTCCAACGTCTATGATCAAATCTAGATGTCCGAATATTTGCTCCCTCGAAGTCGGTCTCTTCTGTATGGGCTGGAGGGCTGTCAGATGTTCGGAGAACTGTTGAAGTAGTTCGCATAAGAGCAGGTGGAACTCTGTGCACGTGTCAACGGTGTAGATGTTACCGGGATCGCGTCCATCCAGTAAGTTTGGGGTTTTCTTGCGGAGGAGAGATGCCGCGGATTTCTGTAATTCGGAGAGGAAGGCTTCGTCATTTGCCTTTTCGCTAGCCGAGGAATCATAATGTTGCTCAGAGAATTCAACAGTTTGCAGCTTCTCCAGAGCGTGGCGAAAGGAGCACGAAAGATTATAGTTCAGTCGCCGAATCATTCTGAGGTAGCATGTGGCAATGATATAGTATGTGAAGGTGCGTGGGCTGTGTCCAAGGAGCTTACTTATCATTCATATGTGGGTGTTGTATGATTGTTGGGTATCTTCAAGTCCACACCTGTAATACGTGGGGTGAACTTGAAGCACACCAGCATGGAATTATTGGAGCGCACTCACCAATCATTCATAAGAAAAGCGACAAGTAGCCCATGTCCCTCACTAGCATGTCTCTTAAGGTGTCTGGCGACCATTGCCTCTGGATCAGAGGTGATCATTGGGGCCCGAGCCTGAGCCTGACTCGGAAGCGGATCATAGCGTGGATTCTGAGCAGTTACAAGACGTAACAATTCCTTGGCCGCGCGCATAACTCCGAGTCGACCAGGGCGCTGAGAAATAGTGAGTGGCTCCCTGTCGTGAATGACAGAAATAACAACCTCGATGTCTTCCAACGAAACATTTGATACAACTGCGGCAACTCCATGCTCCCTAGTAACGATCGCTGCGAGCGCATTCAGTATCGACAGCGTTTTTCTTGAGTTTGCTCGGTCAGTAGGTTCATCGTCACTAGTAGGAGTATCGTTTTCAACGGTAGACTGGAGTAGAGAAAGCATTGTTGTAATGGTGCGGAATGCAAGCAGAGCCTCGGCTTTAAAGTCGCTGGCAGATTCAGACGAGCCTGGCTGCTTCTGGGACCGCTTGGGCTGCTGGTCAGATTCTGTTGCCTTTTTCTTTGGGCGGCTGGGGAGACTTAGCAAGGGCATGGTGGATGGTTTCAACGAGTCAGAGTCCGACCCGCAACATTGTAATAGAAGTCCACTGCCATTGCCAAACAAGTGCCAAATCCGAGTTTCTAATGCCGCGGCAGATATACCATTTACATAAAAATCCTATAGATCAACCAGACGTCATAGATCGTCGTAACCCTCTGCCTGCAAATCATCCACCTCCCACGGCTCTTCACCATCTTCAGCTCCCAAATCTGCACCATCATCCTCAACATCGTCCTCTGATTCATCATCAATCTCGTATCCATAGTCCTGCTCCTCTGCCAGCTGAGCTTCTTCACTATCGGGAATTTGGAGGTCCGAGTCGACAATTGGGTCAGTGTTTGACTGCGTGGCATTAGCCATCGCCAGCACATCCTTTCGAAAGGCGTCAGTATACTTGTTTGTAGCTTTATGTCCAATCCCAGCCCCGAAAAATCGCATGAACATGTCACGATCAACGAACCTAGAAAGGATATAAATGAAAACTTTGTTAATTTCCGATGATGATTCAAGGCTCACATATTTACGTAGTAGTACTGCCAGTCACAGATTTCGTTGAGTGGTAGCCTTGCGACGGATTGGGGTGGATGGAGAAGGTCAGCTGTTTGGCCATGTGCAAAGGCCGGAATAATGTGAGCGCCGCGAATCGCGACAGAAGGGTTCAGAAAACCGAAAGCACCAGGTTCGTTGGCATTCAGAAATCCAACACGATGCAGCCGTTGGGCATTCCATCCAGCATGAAATGAAACATCACGCCCAAACCATCGAACCCAAAGGAAATTGATTCGTTGCTTATCAGGCGACATCGACTTCGGGCCATGGTGGACAACATCGACGTGGAAAATCCCAACGACTCTTGCATACCAATATGGGTGGGCATCGACTTCTTCATTCGGTTCCTCATGCGAGAGTAGCATAATGTCGGGATGTGTCCGTGGGTTGATAGAGTCTTGTTGGCGTCGCAGATCGTACGTCGTATAGTTAATGCGAAGGGTTTTGTGTCGAAATAAGCTGTTATTGACGAAGTGAATGGTGCCCCGCTCCTCTTCTGAGTATTTGACCTCATCCCCATCATAAGCACATCCTAACAACTGGGAGAGGATATGATCCTTGAGGTTCGGTATGAAATCCTGTCAAAAAAATTTAGTTAGATACGAGATCATGTCAGTTACAACTTAAATAACCTTTATCGCCTCATCACCTGCCTGTTCGTGATAATCTACCCATCGAAAAATGTTCTCTTTCAGTCGTGTTGTGTTTGAGATGTGGTGATGAACTTCAGGCAATGTTTTTGGTAGTGGATCAGAATCTTCAAATGAGACATTGGGCGCGAGGGACCGCAGAGTCTCCAAATTAAGGGGAGCAGCCCCGGTCTGTAACTCCTCCCTCTGATCCTTCCACTGCCGCTCCCAGAGTCGTTTCAAAAGACGTTCACGCCGTTGCTGCCTCGCAATCTGGCACCCAAAAGTTTTGCGTTTATTTGTTCGTGCATAGAAACGTTTGACTCGACGATGTTCAAGTTCTCCCTGAAAAAAAAAGGAAAAAAACAAGAGAAAATCAGTAGAAATAAGGATAGAAATGACATATGATCTACCATTTGAGTAGAATAATTATCAGTCGTTCCAAATTGTGCAATGGCAGCAATGTAGTGGCCAAGAGCATGAAGCTTATATGTACACATGTTAAAAGCCTTGCGAATCTTACTGTTATGCGCATCAGGCGACTCCTCTTGCTGGTTTGCGGTCCGCGGTGAGTTCATCGGCATCTGACCTCTCCCTCTCCCTCTCCTTCTCTGGCCTCCTTTCCCTTGTGGAGGAACTGCTCTGCCCTTTCCTGCTTTACTAGCTGCAGCAGCCTTGCGCCGATATCGAGCACTTGCCTCTTTTGGAAGTTCTCGCGTGTCAAAAGCTGCGCAAGTCTTTTTTACCCAGTAACGAAGCTTCTGACCCAAAGTTTTCGTAGTTGCTTTGAATATTTGAAGTGTTGAGGATGTGTGAAGGCGGAGTTTTGCCATTGCGTGCCATGTACATAATGTGAAAAGGAGGTCCAACACAATTCCATTATGTGGTTCTGGCAACAGTTGTTCGAAAACAGGCAGTGAACACTAACAAAAGTAAGCACGATACAGGTCTTTCAATAGTAAATCTACCTGTAAGAGATCCTCGAAGTCACGCGCTGCTAGCTTCTTCATGGCGGATGCGTTTGCATGGAATCGTCGAATTGTACCGCGACCGAAGGTTGGAATGTGGCGATATCTGTTCACAAGTGGCTTGAGTCATACTAGGCTATCCAAGTTGAAGGACTTACCGCCAATTCAAAGCTTGAATACCATCCACACTAGCAACATATAACACTCGTAAGAGATGGGTAAAAATTGCCTTCCAGACTCCAAGTTCAAATTCATGAAGGATGTCAGGAACCATCATGGAAAAAACATTGAATTGGAATTGGAATAAATTGGATGAAAAGGCATTCTATCGAAAGTCAATAAATAGAAAACGTAGACTTAGGAATGCCCATACGTGAGTAGGAATCCATGAGTCAGCTTGAAGGAGATCCTCCACCCACGTACTATTGACGCCTCGCCCCTGGTCGAATATCCAGGTTCGGGTTTTGTTGACTTTATTTTGTCGGTGTTCAGTATCCGTACGGATGTGACTGCGCCGTTGGTCATCAGCTTTTGTTCCCAGAGCGCTGATCTGATCTTTCCTTATAAAGCATGAGGGGCATGGACAGCCTCCTAGATACCGTATTGTCGCCAAAATGACCCTATATGCACACATATTAGTTGGCTGTACGGAGTGGACCACAAAAGACTTACTTTTCAGGATAATCAGCCGAATATGTAAAAAAACGGGGGAAAATTCGCCTTGTGATGCCATCCGCACACTTGAGCACAATCCCATGCTCATATGCATGCAGAAACTCAGGATCTAGTAACAGATCCCAAACTTGCTGGAATAATTCGCGTTTGATGTGTGTAATTGTACTCGCAGTTGCTGGTTGACCAAACACCTGTATGTACCGATCTTGAAAATTGTCGGGGAGCTACAAGTTAGATGTCAGCACTGCCATAGAAGCAAAAGACGGGGGTTAGTTACCGATGGAATATAGGCAGTATGATGCGCGGCAAATTGAGATGGTTTTGCACGATCGTACTTTGACTGATTTCCGAAGAACATGTAGATTGGCCAAAGGGCGGCAGTTCCAAACTGTCCAAGATGCGTCGAGTCAGATGAGGCCATAAGCGCAGCGATAGCGTGCTCGTATTGAGGTCCAGGTTCTGGCGGAAGTTCCTTGATCTTCTTGTCTTCTTCGACGAACGAGTCTGAGTTGAAAATTTCAGAGTAAACCCGCTCGGGAGGGCTTTCCGGTGTTGGTTGCCAGTATAAGCTAAATGGTGTAAAATGGAATGTTTTGGCGGCGACGTCTTGAAATGCTGTTGTTATAACCTCAACTAGACTTCGGTGATACACACCAGGGACTTCGAGGGTGTGAGCGGTATCTTCCTCTTGAAGAACTTTTTCGCAGGGAAGTTTGATGTATATCGATGATTGCTTCCATACATTTTCGTTAGCAAAAGGAGTGGAAATTTTCGAGTTGGCCTCCCCATCGAGGCGCCGGAGTTCTCGTTTTGCACTGAAACCACCGAGATCCGAAACTTTGAAATCTGGAGCCAAGATAACATCATCAACGAGAGACTGAAGCTCAGTGATAGACTTGGTGGATGATCCGGAATAAAACCAATGCATCAGACGAAAGACCGTTGCATTAAGAAATGGTGCGAAGAAACTACTTTTCTGGAGCGAGAGGTCAGGTTTCGAGCAGCCAAAGCCTGTCCACCATCGTTTTTCGCGATTTTGGGATGCAATTGCCAAGCCTGGAGCGTCACAACGGCTCTCAAGGTCTTGCATCTCGTCGGGATTGGTGGATGGATAAGACCTATACACTCGGTAAAGGCCAAATTCGTCTCGGTCGGTTTTTATGGTATTAGCCTGAGGGGGCTGAGCGATAGGTGAAGGAGACCGGGTGTTTGATGGCTGTGGTTCAGCATGCGATGGTGGTTGAACAGTTTGTTTGGGGGGCATATGTGGAATATTTGTTGTCGAACTCGGCAAGAAATCTCGATAGTGTCCGGGAAATCGTCTCTGCCGACCGGAAGTTGTTGGAGGTGGTTGGAACCTGGGAGTCGGATCCCTCGTAAGCTCGGATTCGTCTATTTCATTGCCCATAATCACATCTGAGTCTCCATCGATTGGCTGTGAAATTTGCCAATAGATCAATTTGGGGTAATCGTTGAAATACCGATACTTACAATCTCTGGAACAGTCTGTGGTTCATCAGCATTTAAAGAACTTCGCCTCTTCGAATTTCTCTGGAGTTCCTGCCGCTTTTGAAAAAGGCCAGCAGTCAGACCCTTGGCTGGTTTGCAGGAGATGCGATGCCGTTTGAGGCCGTGATCATTTTTCAATGCTTTGTTGCAGCCTTTGCAGACTGCCATGAGTAGAATAATAAGGAAAACGAGCCGCATTGTATCGAGGAAGCAGTTGACTATTGAACTTGGCGACTCGGAAGCTCTTACTATTAGCAGTCCGAGTCAGTCACAGTCATGTGATCCAGAGGATTTGGTTATCGGAGTCATCGCATGCTTACTACAAAGGCCGATTCTCATCAATCGTTCCCTCTCCACTACTATCTACATGCATCCCCAGGAAGCCGACGATGGCGACTCCCAGATTGACGAGAATATGGATCAAGCTCGGAAGAGCAGACTTCGTGTCAGTCTTGCCTTAGGACGACGGAAGAAAAGGAAGCAAGTATTTTTTCACTGGCATGACAGACAAAGCAAATTAATACAACTTACACATGTAGAAGTGACGCCCTGGACCCATATCGAAAATTTGTTGCTTTCTATACTCGGAGTGAGAATCTATTTGTAAACTACTATCTGGTGTTGGACGTGGGTATGGCCTGGGAAACCTCTCAATTCGGTGATTTATCCAGAGATGTGTTCGTGGGTTTATTTCATGTTTTCTGTACTGTTTATTAACATTATCAAAGGTTCTGTGTAGAGAACGCAAAACTATTGCATGTTTATCGACGACTTCGTGCCGGAGTCCCCCAATTTACGCAAGACTTCTATGAGCTACTACAACACGTATCTGAAGACCTTGAAGCTTTACAAAAACAGGTGCCAGCTCACATTATCTCTTTATTTTTGGTACACTTAATTACGTTGTAGCTCAACGATGTCGTTACGGGTGCCCGAGGCGCCGACATACACAGTTTGCGCGAGAAGGGCCTCTCTTACGTCGAGCTTGAGCAACCAGACAAGTGTATCATCCCACATATTGACCCAGCTGCTCCCAAGAACGATGTTCGAGGTCACAATCATCCGGTCTTATCCCGGCTTTTATGTCCAGTCAAATACCTTGCCGACTTCGATGCCAATCCAGATGAGTAGGTTTATTTTCAGAATCCTTTACCATTGCTCATGCAGTTTCTCTCCAAGATTCCGTACAAGACTTCGTGACAACAAGGTTCGAGTTATTGCCGATGATTTTCCTGCACTCTTGTATCCCCACGATGGATATGATCCAGATGACGTAGAAAGCGGACTCTTCCGCAATCTAATATTGCTTCGTGTGGGTATCGTTGATATCTGATGATTTTTGGGGCTTGAAGCTGATTTCATTAGTTTTATAAGCATATATTCACAGCACCATCGTCGGCAAGACAAGACCTTACAGCAATCAGCAATCGGCCCAAGATAAAGCGCCCACAGGCAATGTTGAACAACATGAAAGCCGTTACGCCAGGCTCTATTGCATACGCGGCACTTATGGTAAGTGGTTCAAAACAAACTTGACCATTGTTAATGTTTTTCAAGTTTCGGCATTGCATTAGTTCCTTAGATGATTGGCGCACCGAAGACGATCTTTTCGATCGGGAGGAATTCTTCAATTCCATGGTCACCCTCCTTGATGATTCAGAAGACGAGTGGGTAAAGGATACCTTGAAGTGGTGGAACAAGTGGGTCATTTGGATATCGGCAGTGCTGCCGTTGCATTAACAGACATTCTAGTCATGTGTTTGGTATTCTGTACAGCACAAGTGATGACGAACAAGATCGAGAACCATCAACTGCCGACCTTTTGCGAGCAAAGAGAGCAGCTCGAAAAGAGGCTCAACAGCCTACAGAGGAAAGGACACCAAGGTCGCTGTTACGTTGACTTTCTTTTCTTGATTTGAATTGCTGCTTACCATGTCCTACACCAACAGACCTCCGTTATTGCCACAGTTTCCACCTTCATCATACCATCAGTCTACCTTGCGACACCAACTGGAGCGACGAGAATTATCAGATGGGACCAGCATTTCGAAAGGTGGAAATCAATCACAAGCAATGGCGAAAGAATCCACGTCTTCGAGTCACAATGCCAGTACCCCACGACATTCACTTAGCACCTACACCCATGACTTGACAAGTCGATATGATCGCCACCAACCACCATCTCCATTGCAGCCCCATAACAGCAATGTCCCACATGGTAATCAACATTATTGGGATCGCCACTCGTCTCCCTCACCTCGCAACCAAGAGCGATCACGATCGCCGCCTCGTCGGGTCCCATCTCTTGCGACAGGATGTCGGGATTATCACCATGATTCATCACCAGCCTTCTCTCCACATCGCGAGCACCACTGACCACCTTGCGCTG
>Ga0307510_10008454_pt1 | contig 12268 bp, 6 predicted proteins | sample 12_EM_MG_FD_207224 | JGI IMG/M metagenome (GOLD analysis project Ga0307510, IMG submission 207224) | Populus trichocarpa ectomycorrhiza microbial communities from riparian zone in the Pacific Northwest, United States - 12_EM | ecosystem: Host-associated > Plants > Roots > Unclassified | place...
TATATTAAGTATATTATGATTTATTATAAATTATTTTTTTATTTCTAATTTTTGAAATATGAGAAAATCTCGATTTTTTCAATAGCAATATTCAATCAATTGTATCACAAATGTATAGGAAAAAAAACAACTAAATTTGTAGAATTTATTAATATGGAATACAAAATATATCAAAAGAAAATATCAAAATAATAGATACATTATCTAGATAGAAGAAATTATCTTAATTTTATAAGTATATGAGATAAGAAACTTTAAAATATTTTCTACTTGAAAGAATGCTTGAACTTATCCTTGTGTTTGCATGATTTAAGGGAGTGTTTTTGTTTTTGCGGTTTAACTTGATTTTCAAAGTATTTTTCAAACTGTTTTTCGCCTGAAAAGATATCAAATTAATATTTTTTTCTCAAGATATCGTGATCTTTTCTTAAAAAAAAATTGTATGTTTACTATCATTGCTAATTCTTTTATCATCTAATTAAAATAAAATCAGATTATTAGACTCAATCGGGGGCTATAACCCAGGTCCTTATTCTTTTATTTTTTAAAAACATAATTGCAGCACCTAGACATCATTTTTTACAAAGAAAAAAAATGTCAACCCGCAGTATAAAAAAATGTCAACCCGCAATCATGTCTAGTAAAGACAAAACAATGTTATTATGCAATATCAAAATTTTGATTGTTTAAATCCTTAAAACTCTTAAGAATTTAATAAAAGATCAATTTTTTTACTAGGAATATTTGTTATGGTAGGATATTAAATCGTAAACATACAAAAGGAATGGATGATAGTTTAGTTGTACTATTAGTTTTCACATTTCTAACATCTAGGAAACTAAATTTCCTTCCTTTATATTAGGATATTGCTTTCTATCATACCAAGAGAAAGTAAGTAGTTTGAAAATGTAAGATTTTAAGGAATACAATATTTTTTAGCGTGAACAAATGCATGCAAATTATAAAATTTTAGATCTCATAAATCTCTTGAATTGATTAAGATTAAGTTCTTGATGGCATCAATATTTTATTGAAATTTGTTGATTTTGTCGAAGTCTTCCCCAAACTAGACTAAAAAAGTGAATTTTGGTCAGCGGTTCTTGTAAATTACAAATTTTGATTTTTAAAAAAATTTATATTTTGAGATTTTATTAAATCCATGATTAAATATATTTTATTAGTGCAATGAAATATTGAATTACCTTCCTCTTTTCAAAGAACAATGATGTTGAGTTACATGATTTATGAAATAATACATGCTATTACTTTACATTAATAACAAAATAAAATTTATAAATATCTATTGAATACATAATTTAAATCACTATATTGAATTTAATGAATTTTTAATTGACGGGAAAGGATTTCATATTATCACTTGGGAACAAAAAGATATCTCCATCACAAAAAAAATGAAGTTAAATTATTTTTTTTTATACTTAAACAAAAGATATTATTGAATTTAAAGTCAATATATTTAGGTTATTGAATTATTTTCATCCATAACATTGGTTTTGATTGACACCTTGGTGCTTTTCCTTTCCATGCATTCAAGTTTTTTAAATTCTTTAAAAAGGCTCGAGGCTAACATTTTAAAATAATAAATACTTTAAAGAGATAAAATCAACTTATCATGTGTGGGTCATGTGCAACGCACATGCAGAAAAACTAGTAAAGCATAAAAAGTGTAACTGTACATGAAAAATCAAATAAGAAGAACTCGGATGTACCTCTATCATGGGGTAAAAGCGGGACAACTGCCATGTTTCTTCCTCACCGGTGCGGTCTTTCCTGGCAGCACGCTTCTTCTGGCAATTGATTGGGAAGAAGAAAAGAAAGAGTAAGCTTCAAAATTGACGATTAGATACAGCATTTCAACAAACATTTGTGTTCACCTTATGAATATCAAACTTCAGGGAAAAAGCACCAGTTGATCTTTTTTTGGTATCTGATGCCCCCGCAAGCAATCTCATATTATTCACAGCATTCATGTCATCCTGCGGTAATCTTGCCAGCTAAAATAAATTCATAAAATTAGTTCTGATGTGCAAGGAAAATGTTCTCAATAACATCAAATCAGGAATTCAAAAGATCACAAAAGCTCTGCTGGCTGACCTCAAAACAGTAAGAAAATGAAAACCAGCACAAAAACAAAGATAAGTACCTTCATTATATTAAGACCCCTTTCACCCTCAAGCTTCTCAGGAAAAACAGCGGCAAGAATCATCAACAACCGCAACTTATTTTCACGAGTTGTATCCTGCAAAAGAGTGAGACTCCTACTTTATAAATATTATTGGCAAGTTGAAATGCACCCATTACAATTTACGACAAGTTTTACCTCTTTCGTAGTCAGAAATTTAATAACATCTTTCATTCCTGCATCTCCAAAAACCAGGTCCTGCTCTAGTTGACCAAGCTCTCGAAGCCCCAACTCCCTGATAATTCTATTAATTTTTCCAGCAATCTGCATCCATAAAACACAATTTGTATAAAGCCATGGACCACTTGCAAATTTCATAAACCAGTGGGTCTTCTTTCTCTTTCTGATTACACACTATTCCAAACGTATTCAAAAGGGGAGAAAAACTTAGTACAATTTAAGCTAATTGCAATATGTGCTTCCATCTTGGAAAAAAATTGAACTTCATTTGTGCTCCCATGAATAATGGATTCTAAGCAGAGGACATAATTAACTTCTTATCTGGAACCATGCAACAACAATAACTCCTATGGTAGTCTATCCATTGTACAATTTCAAAGTAACTAAAAACCATGCAAATAAAATACAGAACCAAATATCTAATGGCATTTCCATCAAGGAAAAAGTTCCACTCATTGGTATGGAAGGAAAGTTCATATAATGTGTTCTGAAAATATTTGAAACTCAAAAGCGACATGCGGAAAGGGAGGGAAGAGGAAGAATTGAAGAACCTACTTTTAGATGATATTTCCAGTGAAGCTTCATAATTATGAGACTTGTTGGGTTGAGTAAATTTATCAATTAACAAGTCACCTCAAATCAATTGAGCAAAGTCTTGATAAAATCTACGATGCAGCACTCAAAAGAACATGAGTAGGATGCCTAAACATAAAGCTCTAAAAAGGGCAACATTGAAAAGTAGTAAACCAGAAAAAGTTCCATTTGCCGCACTCTCTAAAAAAAAAACATTGTGCTGTTCTAAACGGGGCTTCAGCAGCCTAACTAAAGTATGAGTAGAGATGGACAAGAAACAAAAAGCAACAATCAAGAAAGCACTCAAATAGTATCCTGCCTCTTTAATTTGAGTTAGTAATGGAATGGTTAGGGAATTCAATTAGAGCAGAATGCAATTTGGTCAATAACCTCAATCTTGTTTATTACTGATCAGATTTACACATAAAATCTGCATCAGCCCTCCATCAAACACCTAACATTTGAGCTAATAAGCAAAGAGCATCAACAACCTCTTAACCATTTGGGGGGGGGGGGGGGTTTACATTAAAGCCAAAGAACTTTAGGATTCAGAGATAACATCAAGCATGAGCATTAAATGGCAATATCATAGTGTCATCAGGCCAAGCATTGTTCATTTGCAAGACACCAACATTCAATCTTTAGGGATGAGACCTAGGCATAACCTAGTGGTAACTGCACTCCATCTCCACAGAAAAGGTCTGGAGTTCAAATACACATCCATTAAAATAGCTATTCATTCATCACAAAAGTTGTTCGGAAAGGATATCTAGAATGGAGAAATTAGTTTCAAATAACCACAAAGTATAATAGCTACACTATATGTCAAATTGCCTTGAAAAAAGCATAAGCTGGCAAAGTAGTCTAGAGCCCATGAGTCATTTTGCTAAACAAGTAGGAAGAATGAAGTTAAACTTCTGAACCAGGTTTGGAAATAAGAGCATCATATTATAATTGTATTCCTTATGTTACAAATGTGCCAACTAAAAGAGAAAAAAGAGCAGTTTGCTGTCAGAAGAAATAAACTAACCTCTACATGGAGAGAGAGCTTGTCAATCTGTTCACTGTATTGAGGCAATGCTTGAACCATCTGTTGCAAGTCCCGTGTAGAAAGTTCACCACCATCTCTACACAACAGTTAAACTTCAAGGTTGGAGATATACCATCACAGCAACTAATAATCTGGTATGGAAACAACCATATATACATTCCTAAGCTCCAAGGATACTTATATAAACAAGGAAGAACATTTCTCTTTAAGATAACAAATATCAGTTATTCTACTAACTCCACTGATATTTTTAACTTCTTACAGCATCTGCCATCCATCCACCCATTCCCCATACTTCACAGCCACCTCCCTCCTTGAAAAACAATCCCTCTCAATTACAAAACTTAACGTGTGTGTGTGTCATCCAGGAGGTCCCCACTTCCAACATCAAGTAGCACCTGAAATCATCGTCCATGCCATCATTAAAATACTTCTACTCATCATCCCAACCAGTTCCTACGAAAATCCAAAATTTCTCAACCCTCCCTTGACGTGGGCACTTCCAGAGGAGACAAATGAGTAGGTATGGATGACAGATTACTGTTTGCAATGTCAACTTCTCCCTGTTTTCCAATAAATAATCTTCTTTTCTTTTCATAAAAAATGCCTCTAGACCATTTGGTAATGGAATTTCAGGTTGCATAATATTATGAACCAGGTGGTTCCAAGCAAGACATGAAAAAATGAAGTTGGGATCACAAGAAGTGTAAATTAAATGAGCACACAGGACAAGAGCTCTGAAAAACTAAAAGAAGAAAAAAGAAAAAGAAGATTCGTAAAACCTTCCATAAAAAATAAATTGAAAAATAAACAACTTAATGAAACAATTCTAATATCAATGTAACACAGATCAGTAATTAGAGCAACATCTTATAACTAGCATGAGTCACTTCATGCATTTGAAAACTTGTGTCCTGATAGGTCTCCTTTTCTTACTCATCCCTTTATTGTTAGGCAGAGGGACTGAGTTTTCTATTAAATTAACTCATTTGTGAATTTTGAACCATTAATCAATGCTCCTATGAGCTTAAAGTTAATGAAACTAACAAAATATAACACGAATGACATCATGATAATGGTCAGCAATTTACATAATAAAGAATTTTCATCAACCTTGAACCATGTTGGATTTTGGCAGCTTTATTTTTTGATACAAAGTTGGTCATCTTCTCGTGCAACCGCTCACTAGCCTAATAAGGAAACCAAGGATTAGAGCATTCACCAGGTGGATGTTTAAAATCTAACAAATGCATAGGAACTATACATACAAATGCTATGTGTGCATGCCGAAGCTCAAGCCAAACAGGATCATGTTCCTCCAAAAGAACTTCCTTTTTTTCAGGTGGACCACCTGCTTTGCCGGGAACCTGAATAGGGAAACTCCTTGATGAATAGTATCCCAAAGAGATCCAACAGCAAATCAGAAAATCCAAGAGTATAGATAGAACTCTCAACTATTGACTTACCTCATGCACATATTTATTTCCCTCCATATTCAACAGATCATGGCACATGGCATCATATGTCCACTCATGTATGACAGGAGCAATCTAAAAATTGTGAAATTAGCACATGAGCAACAAAACCAAGCCATGCAAAAAGCAAGTAATGAGTTTATAAGCAATGTGCATTTAAAGACCTGATCTATAGATCTATCCAGGATGAGCAGTTCACAGGTTTCTGTCTGGGGAAAGTTTTCAATCTTTTGCTTATATTGTGTTAGAGAATCCCAAATTCTAGCAGCAAGCTTTGTAGGAATTAGATCACGGGAAGTTGTCATTGTTGTTACATCAAGGGACCTGGCAGCACGAAATCTCACAAAAGGAAATTCCTGAAAAATAGACATAAGCATGCCTAAGAATATTATCAAGAGATTGTGAATCAACATATGGAAGCCATTATATATACCCGTAGTGAAGCAAAAACTGTAGCGATGCGAGAAGCCATCACATTCAAACACGCATCACCTTTGTGACTATCCTCATCATCCCCAAAAAGTTCTTCTAAAGCCCTTTCATTGTCAGTAATAAAACCCTGTGTGGAACAACGTATCACCACTAATGGGAAAAGAATAACATAATGAAGATAGGCGCAAGAAAAGGAAATTATGGATTTACATAAGAAAAATTCACATACAAAAGAAACAAGCTTCTTGAACTGTGATCAGAAATTTGTGAAAAGGATCAAACAATAAGTTTATATAAAAAAAAATTGTTTTAAAAAAAATGAAAATAAAATACTAGCTGCTTTCAATTGCTCAAACTATCCCTTAGGGGAGTTATTTAAAAAACAAAAGAAAAACAAAGATTATTTTCCATAAAAAGGTTGTGCAGTTTCAAGTTATCTGTGACACATTGGCATCATCATTGACTGGATCTTCAGAAACCTGGCATTGGAGCTTGGTCATTTAAGTTACCCTAAAAATAATCACTGGTCACTGTGGCATAAACACCAGGTGCATGAACAATTCCATCTTTATTTCTCTCTCTTTTCCTTTTCTTTTTCACAAGCTCTTTATTTTTTATAAGCTGACTGAAGCTTCCAATCCCATCTCTCTCGTGGAGATATAGGCTCAAGACACCAGAGGCTTTCTTGAGAAGAAGAAGAAGAAGCATAAATACCAAAAAAGCTACTTAGTGTCAGAAAATGGAATTGTTACAGATTGCCATGTCATGTGCCTTTTGACATACCGTGTTGCACTGGAGAAAATAATGATGACTACTTTCAAATAAAAGATAGTATCTAGCTCTAAAAATCAATCTTAGTGACGCTAATTTCTGGATGGAAACAAAAGAAACATGGGAGCTGCTAAATATCATTGATGAAATCAGGCATCTCTAAAGCATTGCTGGAAACTCAACCTGACAAAAGTGCTTTTCCTCGGCAAAATAGCTATTGTTATAATTTAATGAATAAGAAAATAGAAAAGATAATCAATATTTTGCATATGATATTGAACCGGAAAAATGAAGTAGCATCACCAAACCTGGCTATCTATAGCAAAATACTCCAAATTCATCTGCATAGCTCACACATCAAAATAACAAATATGTCAATATCAATTTGTAAGCTTTAAAACAATGATGGATCAAGAGAACATATATCTAGCTGATAAATCAAATTGCTTCAGCACAATTATTGATCCGAAGGACCAAAATTTTTAATGAGAAAGAGACCTATACCTCTCTCAATGCACCTATGCGAGTTAATACACTTGAATCTTTCTTGATATGAGAAACCAGTTCTCTTGATATAGGGGAACTGAAGAAAACAAATGCCCTTCATATACAGACAAGAAAAAAAAATAAGTTGACAATAATTAGTAAATTTGGACTTTCAAAAGTTAAAATTGACTCCCAGAGAACAACGAATAAAATTATTCACATACTTTTTGTACAAAGGCGATTTCCCAGCCATGTCTGACAAGAACATGATAACACTGCAAAATAAAACTAATAGTAAGAACACAACCCCTTATGATAACAAAAAAAAAAAAATATATATATATATATATATATAGGAAGAAAGAAAGAAAGAAAGAACACCACCAGCATTATTTAAATAAAATAAGAGACAGAATTAGCAACATGATGACAGAAAAAACAAGAGTCAGGGAGACAAGTCCCCATACATTGCCTTCAATGCAGATAAGAACTTCAATTCTTTCTTTAAAGATGTGATAAAATTGCACAGACTACTAGGTATCACAAAAAGTAATGGGTGTAAGAATTACTAAACAAAAACAAAAAATTCAACGTGGAGCACAGGCATCATGAGGTTAAGTCCCTTAGTCAACCTATCAACTAGAATAAGTAAACTAGTTAACAATAAGAGACAATACCCAGAAGGGTTGAGGATCATGTCTACTAAACTGAGTGCATTTCAAAAAGTCGTTCACCTGCCTTAAGAACTAAAATTCAGATTTATAATCTCTCTCGTGCTCTATATACAATCTATTCAAGATAAATTAAATATGCCTTAATGTTCTTCAGGCAAGTCCCAATTGCTGCGAAGCAATTAAATTGGAAGAGCTCCAAAAAACCAATATTCCTTTTTTTCTTTTTTAAGGGCAGGATAATGAACATGGAAAGTCAACCAAAGGAAAATATATTACTTCTCTTTTGTTGGTTGGATGAAGTATATAGCATCCATGGAGGGCAACGGCTGCCTTCTTCTGTATATGTCTTCTACCACTGCAATGAGAAAAATGATAATCAAGCAACTAGGTGAATGGTGAATGCAGCAATTAAAATTCAAATGCTCATTCTCCCGTTGTTTAAACCATATAATCCCATTTGCAATGCAATTTGAGGAATTTTACACATAAGCTAAGAGAATATCATATTGTAGAGCAACATGTTTCAGTAATTTACAACAATCAGAATTCTGGTATGGTTGTATGGAGAATGAAATGCTTCAATGGATAGCCATGTGTGAAATTAAATCATTTATTTTAATGACATGATATTCAATGAAATTACTCCATCTCAGCAAATACTAGAATAATATTCTTTGATGCTAGCAACCACCTGCTCTCTAAAGTGATCTAAATGCATACAATACATGCCAAGCAATATTTTGCACATAAAAACTACAAAAAAGCAAACATTTCTCCAACTGTCTCTCAAATGGATTTTAATAATTGTAATGAAATGTTCTGAACTATCCCAAATTTTAAGAGTTTCCCTTTTATTCCTTACATGAAACTCCTTCCTGTGTGATATCAGCCATCTTGCATGAGTATGACATGATCTTCACAGTAAGTCTGTCCATGATGAGAACCTGCAGGTAAGAGATTCAAGAACCGACATTAACGAGAAATGCACATTCTAAAAGATGGAAAACGATGGTAGGATAACTCTAATCACGTAAAAATGTAACAAAACACTTGTCTAAACTGAGCAATCATTGGGTAAGGTAACCATGCAAGATTCTAATAGAGTCCCAAATTTTCACTGACAGTTAATTTTGTCTGGATACACTCAAGCTACAGTTGACACGAGATGGACATGTACCATTTGTATCAAAACATAGGTGTCGTGTTTCTAAGATTGATAGGAAAATCAATTTGAGATGCTGTGAAATGTTGGGATTTTTATTTGAAACTCCATCAAATACAAGAACATTTACTCTATCTAAGTGGTATTGAGAAAACAGTATAGATTACAGGCATTGCAAAATTATGACGAATTTGATAGGACCAAGTGAGGTACCTTCCAAGTTGATTTTGAGTTCCCTGTTTTGGCTGATCGAAGCATTTCATGCAATAAACCTGAAAAGAAATATCAACTTAGAATGACAGACGACATTCCCTTCCTAGTTTTCTCACAAATTCAACAAAAGAAATTAACAGCATCAACCAATTCAAGGTGGTCCATTAAGCTTTCGTCTGTTTAGCAAGCAACTTGTTCCAATGGGCAGAAATTTTCTCATATCAAAGCCATTCTTCTTAGAGAAATAAGATATTCAACTCCAATAATCTCAACTTCAAAATTTATAGAATCCAAACAAAGATACAGATATCGCATTAGCGACTAACCTTCGCCAGATTAAAATCGAAATCTCCAGCACAAATTATTTCATTCGTATCGATATAAGGTAGCAATTCAACAAATTCCTAGCGACTGAGATGCCAAACCCTAACTAAATTTGGCCAGTATCTCTATTTATTAGGTGCTGATCATTTATCAGAAATAACAAAATTACCGGTCATTTTACATTACATTACAAAATACTCAACTAAGTTTGAAGCTTAAAATAAATAAATAAACTAAATTATAACTCCATTGAACTAAACAAAAAAAAAAGAGCACAAGATCATATTAAATTGCTTGCTTTAGAATCAATCAAACTGAACCTAAAATTGAAAGCATGGATAGAGAAGGAGATATTGAAGTTACGTTCACGGCTGATTTGTCTAAAATTCCTGTAGTCGCCACCGTAAGCAGACGACGAATCAGAATCCGAGAACGACATGTCGACGATTAATCAAAACTCCAAAGCCTCCGATTCTCTCTCTTTCCTAGTCTTTGCTTGATCGGCGGATCCAAAAACGATAGTTGCAGAGATCGTTTTCTAGTGATCGAAGTAGGGAGGGAGAGAGAAACGGTAGAGGGAGGGAGATCAAAAGGAGGCAAAATGGGGGCTAGAGAGAGAGAGAGAGAGAGGATGAAAAATTGACTAATTTAGAAGTTTTTTTTATTAATTGAAAAAAAAATGAGTTTTTGAAATTTATAAAGGTTGGATTGTGGTGGCTAGCGTGTTGACCATTGCCGGTTCAATTTCGCGTTGCCTCGTGGAATAGAGGAGTTGAAAGATATATACCGGCGTCTGCAATGGAATTTTAGCCGTTGCTTATCGGATTAGTTAAAAATATCAATTATTTAAACTTAAGGTAGAACTTAGAAGTATTTCTCCCTCTAAAAAACTACAATTAAGAATCGTTCTCTATTAGAGAAGAAAACGAAAATTCCGTCAATTTACTAGAGAAAATTACATCAATTTCACACCTACATTAATCGTTTTCTCTCGTAAAAAGCACCTTAATCGTTTTTAATGCAAACACGACATTAATTCGATGGGTTGTCTAGTTTATTTTCTTTCTTTCTTTTTCTAAGCTGATAGGAATTGTTTCGTAGTTATAAGTTGAAATGTAATAAAATATGACTTATATGTTCTCTAAAATATTTTTTTAAATGAGATGTACCCTTTGTTCTTGGGTGCAAAAGTGTTTTGAAAAAAATAATTTTTTTTTATACAAATTAATTTTTTTATATTTTTAGATTATATTCATGTGATGATATCAAAAATAAATTTTAAAAAATAAAAAAATATTTTTTTAAAGCATTTCAAAGAAAAAAAACACTTTAAAAAGAAATTGCTACCAAAATATTAAACGAGCCTTTAAGAATAGATGTGTGTTTGGTATTGTAATACAAAATATTTTTCTAAAGTATTTTTCACTTAAAAATACATCAAAATTATTTTTTTATTTTTAACATCAGCATATCAAAATTATTGAAAACACTAAAAACTATTAATCTTATTTTTTAAAATAAAATGTATTTTTGAAACACATTCAAAAACAAAAAGTTATTGCACTACCAAACACTCACTAGATCTATAGTTAGCATAAAGTCGAGTTCAAAAAATTACCTAAGGTGATGATTGAGTGAAGAGTCAAATCACAAAGGAGTTTGACTTGGATTGGATAAAGGACAAGACAAGAACTAGTTCATTAACTTGTGCTTTGTCGCAGGCTAGATTAATTTTTTTAAATGTAAAAAAGAACACTAAGAGCATAGGAATTTTTTGGGAATGCTATTAAACCCAAGCAAGCAGATAAATCTTGAAATCACTTTACCTTACTCTCTGCCTAGCCTGAGTTTCTAATTAAATGATATAAGAGCTAGCCCAATTGGTTTAAAGGAAACTCAGATGACCACAAAAGCATGGATTCACTTATAAAGAAAAACCAAAAAAAAAAATATTGAGATGATGACATATTGGATGACCTCAGTCACACACAACTCATGAAGTTGTGTTTAATAACTTTTTTAAAAAATAATTTTTATTTAATTATATGATAAAAATTATATGCTTATAATTTCGAGCATCAATCCTAAAATTAACTTTTGTTTGAGACCGTGGTAACCCACAAACAAAGCAAAAAAAAAACATTCACGAGGTCTATTTTCCAACCAATTCAATATTGATGGATGAAATCAGGAAAAAAGAATAAAATAGTTTTTTTAAATTATTATCAACATTAAGTAAAAGACCAGACTGCTTTTAAGATGACAATTAAGCCCTTGAAATCAAACTTTAAAAATGAATTTTTTTATAAAAAAAAACTTAGACTCAAGTTAAGTTTTATTTTGCATTTATGGGCATTATAGTAACTTAACTTTGCAAAAAAAAATAAAGAAGACAACAGTAACCTCAATCAATTAAGAGGTGGCTAGTCCACAATAATTGAATGAGGGTAAGTATGAAAGTCATTGTAGACATCAAATATGGAATGAGAAAAAAATAAAGGGTGAAATTGAAAAAAAAAAGACAAATTCAAAACGAACTTAAATAAAAATATCAAAATAATGATAACAAGATCTAATAGACAAGAAAAAATTAAAGAAGAATGAATTTGTAAACAAAACAAAATTTTATAAATTAATCAAATAAAAAAAAGAAAAAAAATAAGGGACAATATCAAAAGAAAAATAACTTGAAGGGTTTATATGAAAATGTGGAGGGCAAGCATG
>Ga0307510_10008456_pt1 | contig 12265 bp, 11 predicted proteins | sample 12_EM_MG_FD_207224 | JGI IMG/M metagenome (GOLD analysis project Ga0307510, IMG submission 207224) | Populus trichocarpa ectomycorrhiza microbial communities from riparian zone in the Pacific Northwest, United States - 12_EM | ecosystem: Host-associated > Plants > Roots > Unclassified | place...
CAAACTTTCCTTCGAAACTCATGACCTGAATCATGAAACCAAATCTATTATTAAAATTAAATGAGATAAAACAATGAGGGTGAAATTAAAAAATAAAATTAATCAAGAAAAGGATAAAAAAAACAAAACAAAATTGCAATTAAAAGAAAAAAGACCAAGTTGAATACAAAAATTAAATTAAATAAAATGTTGAGGGACAAATTGAAAACACAATAAATCAAGAAAATGATAAAAAAAAAAACCAAGAAAATAGTAATAAAAAGAACAAAGACCAAATTAGATACCAGAATTAAATGAAAAAAAATTTTGAGGGACTAAATTGAAAAACAATCAATTAAAAAAATATTATAGAAAAAAAAATAGCATTCAAAAGAATAAATAAAAAAATTGATACAAATACAAACTGACAGGATTTATTTGATTTTTGAAAGGGCTTACACGAAATTTGATGCGAGGAGAGAGAAAATATAAAAGAAAAGAAAAAAGTCAATCAAAACCCAATAACTGCTCCGCTGTACACAAACGTCTAACCACCGGGAAGAGGATGGAGTGAGACTTCCAATATCATCACTAAAGATGACGTTTGGTTGCCTAGAGGCGCCACATGTGCCACCCAAAAAGCATGGGATCCTACCACTCGTTGGCGCTTGTTTAGTATATGCCAGCTATTTTTAATTTTTTAATTATTTTTATATTTGTTAAAAGATTGAATTACCCTCATTAAGATTGATTATAACTAAAAAATCATTAGAAGAATTCAAAAATGCACCATCATTTTTTTTTAAGAGAACAACTCACCATTTATCACACTACAACTAGCATTTATTTCATCATAAAAATAAGAAGAAAATAATAGTTTTCTAGTGCTATTAAGAATGTTATATGACTTAGTTTTTCATTTGAATCTAGATCTTGGGATCTCCAATTGATTAAGTGTGGTTATCATCATTAATCTCTTTCATCTTAAAAGGCTTTAAGTCCATTCCCCTCCATTAATTATATACAAGCTCTCTTGAAAAATCTTTTGTTAGTAAATCTGCATTATTTTTCTTTGACTTTATGTACTAAATAGAAATAATTTCATTCAAGAGTAAGTGTTTAATGTTATTATATATATATATATATATAATACTTTATGCCCTTCTAATTGTTGATTGACTATCGTGATGGACACAAATAGCTGACACTAGTTTTGGGCAACATGGAATATCATCTAAGAAACCTTGAATCCATATGGCTTCTTCTCCAACTTTATTAAGAGCAATAAACTCTAATTCCATCATGGAACTTGCGATACACTTCGTTTAGAGGATTTCCTTAACATAATAGCTCTACTAAGTATGAAGATATATCCACTTTTGAATTTTAAATCGTTAGTGTTGGATATGCAATTAACATCATTATACACTTCTAGTAGCATTAGGTAACTAATAAGTGTAGCCTATAGTTCAAGGTGTATCTCAAATATCTTAGTACCGTTTTTATTGTCTTTCAATTATTCATACTTGGATTACTTATAAATCTACTTAGTTTACTAACTGAGTAAGAAATATCAAGCCTTGTGCAATTCATAATGTATATATGGCTTCCAGTTATTCGAGAATATTTTAATTGGTTTATTCTCTTACCTCTATTCTTGGACATATGTGTTATTCTAGGATTAAAACAACAATAACACATGAAGGGGAGTGAATTATGTGTTTATTAATAATAATAAATATTGCAATTAACTCAATTAAACACAATAAACTAACAATATAATTAAAGTACTTAAAGTAAATAGTATAGGGATAGAAATCACAAACTTGATTTTTAATGTGGTTCGACAAGCCTACATCCATACCTTAAGCATCAAACTGGTGTTGAGTATTGTATTCTTTACTAATCCAAGCCAAAGATTATAATGTCCTTGATGAATCCTCACCAAACCCCTACTTGAAGAAATACCTTCTTCAAGATTTTTTTATCTTAGTGATGTACCTCACCAATGATCAAGATTTTTTCACTTAAACTCTTGAAGGATTACAATTGTTCGAAATGTAACAACACTCTCTCAAAGAGTAGATAATACAATTAAAGCTTATATCTCTATAGCTCACTCAATAACACTTAGAATATATGAAGGTGTTTAAGTGTAGTGAGTGTGAGAATTTATACTCTTGTGCAAGAATATAAATGTTTTAATGCACAAATATGAGTATGATTTGAGATTGATGATTTGAAGTTATTTTTGCTCTTAAAATAGCCTATATATATATATATATACACATATATTCTTCAATTAGACAAGCTATTTATATGTCTAGCAAAAACTAGTCGTTTTATAGCCGTTATTATTTCTTTGATAGCTAAAATGGCCAACTAGTTCAGATTGATTAAGCCAATCGGTCAATCAGTTCTTGTAGATTCTTAAGTATTCGTTCCTGATGAATAACTAATTGACTAGTTCAACTTAAAATCCAGTTTTAACAGTTTTAAGCTTGGTGAATCTTGAACTGACTAAATGCATATTAATCCTATTATACATGCAATATGAAGATTATGAATTCATTTTAATTTGTGCTATCAAGTAAGATATAAGTATTTACATAATAAGCACTAAAATAAATCCTTAAGAAGTCTTCACTTGCTTTGTATTTTGGACTTTTTGGTTTATTTCTTCATTTAATTCTTCATGCTTCTTGATGATATTCATATAAACCTATTTAAATTTAATATCAACTAAGCATATTATTATTCTATTTTTGTTTAATTGTTATCATCATAATATACAAATATTAATATGTGACCTAAGGTCAACAATCTCTCTCTTTTTTATGATGACAATTAATGTATACATATAAATATAAAAGGATGAATCTCCCCCTATATTTTGCAGTATAGTCCTTTGGAGACTTTAACAATTACCAATAATCTTTTCATATATGTTTCTTCCTCTTAATCATATAATCATGTTTTATATTTGTTATCATAATTTTTCCAATTCTCTCCCCATTTGTCATCAATGAAAAGTAATAGGAAAGGAAGGATAAATCATATGCAATAGAGAAATAAAATATAAAAAAATGTCAAAATATTCAAAATGTAATATCCATTACAATCTAGGAAAGAAAATACAAAAACATAAAAAAAAAAGATAAAATCATGAAAATGTGAAAATGCTCTTGGTACAATCTCCTAGGATGGTGGATATCGAGAGAGTAGATTTACTATTATAGTCTTGATATCCTGTAAGTCGCGAGCCATATGCTTTTGATTAGTTATGATGTGCGCGTGAGAAACTCGAAGAGAGCTCACATCCATTTTTAATATGGGCTATATGAGTTTTCATCCTAAATCTTCATGAACTAGGATCATCATCTTCAAATAAAGAAGTTGTAGATGATGTCTCAAACATATCAGCAAACTCATTATCATCACCGATATTTTATTCTTTTACTTCATCATGCTCTTCTTCAACATGAGCACCAACCTGGTTTTTAAGAACCCAATCATTGTTGTCAGTAAGTACATATCCCATTTTGTTAAGGGTTCTAGAGTTTATTTCCATTGCCTTTGAATATGGGTTCTTGTATATCAGTGAGCAAAATCTCAAAATACTCAAGAATTTTGGTGAGAGACTGATCATAGGGCAAAGACTTTTGTTCTTTTATCATATGCCATGATTAGATTTTTCATCATCATATAGGGCAAGTTAATTTGATGACCTTTAGTCATGCAGTCAATCAAGAACATATTCATTAAGGTTACTTCATCATAATGCCTTTTCTTTAGCAATATGTTATGTGCAATGATTCGGTGAATAAGCCTAGGCCATAAGAGCAAATCCTGGCTCTTAATCTTAACACCTGGTGCCAAGTTCAATCGACCAGTATGTTGTGCTACGACTTCATCATACACAAAATCATCTATTGTTGGTATAATTTTAACCTCAAATACTCTGGTCCTTCATTGCTTATACTCAAAATATTACCTAGGCTCTCATAATCAAATTCAATATGCTTATTTTGCATATGACTGACTATCTTAGGCTTTATATTGATATGCATGTTTGCAAATAACATTCTAACAAGCTTGGAATATGTGGGTTTCTTCAAATGAAAAAGATTATGCCAACTTACATAATCAAAGATTGTATCAATCCCAAAATCACTTTGAGAAAAATTAGGATTATTTACCTATTTTCTCTTTGATTCTGCATCTCTAGTATGTTTCTTAGTTGTCATCGAGCTTGAATCTCCAATAAATTAACTCCAATTGAGTTTGTTTGGTAGAATTTAAGTGATTTAAGAGTGGGGTTTTGGTTTAGGGTTAGATTTCTTTAATTTTATAGACTCTATCAATACTGGATAATGATAGCAATATTTATACTGTCGAGCAACCAGTTGATCGATTTTATTGAGTTAGTTAAGTCAGTCGACTGATTTGACCTTAACCTATAAATTTCCTAATTTTCTCTTTTGATCCTTCTTATACACTTAAAAAGGGGGGCATTTTCATGTAAAAATTAAGTCAAAAAATGAAAGAGATAGAGGGGTTAAAATCTAAAATTTTAGGCAGTGGCCAATCTATCTGTACTCTATCTGAACTGATTGACCGATTCCCACAGAATTCAAATTTTTTTGTATTTTCTTTTTTAGGTATGTTTTATGAGTCCAAATATACCCAAACTTATAGACTAAAAAATTAAACCTAACTGAAACCTTAACATGTTACTATTCATATGGTAGGAAATACCCTGTCTTAATCGGTCAGTCGATTGAATTGGTATGACGAACTGGTTGGCCAATTCATCCTAAAGCTACACTAATAATGATTTTTTCAGCATAACAGATTTTTCATGATAAGGGGTATACATTTTATCACTCAATTATGTCTAATTTATTTCCAATAATGTATACATATAAAGATAAAACCTCAAATGTCATTAGCATGAATAAAGCCTAAATTCCTTTTTATTAATGTTTTGTGTTTACAAACTCAAGTACAATATCGCTCTTCATCATGTGATCTATTAGGAAGTGATGTCTCACATTAATATGTTTTGTACGTGAGTGTTGTATATGATTCTTAAACTGACTTATTGCACTAATGTTATCACACTTGATAGTTATATGATAAAAAATAAGTCCAAAGTCTTCTAAGATTTGCTTCATCCATAAGTTTTATACACAACTATTAGATTTTATATATTTTGCTTTAGTTGTAGATAGGGCTACTAAATTTTGTTTTTTACTTACTTAAGATACTAGTGATTTTTCTAGAAAATAACATGTTCCACTAGTATTTTTTTTTTTATCAACCTTACACCTGGCAAAATCAGCGTTTAAATAGCTAATCAAACTCAACTCGTTTTCTTTCGGATACCACAACCCTAAATCAATTATACCCTACAAATATCAAAAAATTCATTTTACAACACTAACATGGGATTCTTTAAGACATGCTTAAAAATGTACACATAGACAAACACTAAACATAATATTGGGTCTACTTGCAGTTAAATATAATAGTGAACCAATCATATCTTGATATTTGGTGATGTATATGTTCTTACCATTTTCATGCATATGAAGTTTGGTTGATGTTCTCATGGGCGTGTCGGCTTATTTGACATGTTTCATCCCAAATCTCTTTAATAGATCCTTGATGTACTTGTTTTGGTTGATGAAGATACCATCTCTTGTTTGCTTAATTTGCAATTCTCATGGGTGTGTCGGCTTATTTGACATGTTTCATCCCAAATCTCTTTAATAGATCCTTGATGTACTTGTTTTGGTTGATGAAGATACCATCTCTTGTTTGCTTAATTTGCAACCCAATAAAGAAGTTTAATTCTCTCATCAAACTCATTTTGAATTTGTTTTACATGCATTTTGCAAATTCTTTACAAAGATATTTGTTAGTAGCACTGAATATAATATCATCAACATATATTTATATAAGATATCTTTACCTTTTTCTATTTATGAAAAGGGTGGTGTCAATTTGCCAATGTTGAAATCATTATCAATAAGAAAAGATTTTAATATATCATACCATGTTTTTGGTGCTTGTTTTAAACCATATAAAGCCTTTTTGAGTTTGAAAACATGATCAGGAAAATAAAAGTTTTCAAAACCTTGAGGTTTCTTAACATATTCCTCTTTTATGATATAACCATTTAAAAATGCATTTTTAACATCCATTTGAAAAGGTATAAAATTAGCATGACATGCAAAAGCTAAAAGCATTCCTATTGATTCTAGTCTAGCCACAGCTGCAAAAGTTTCTTCATAATCAATACCTTCTTCTTGATTATAACCTTTAACAACTAGTCTAGCTTTGTTTCTTACTATGGTTCATGCTCATCAACTTTGTTTCTAAAAACCTATTTTGTTCATATAATGGATTGATTATTAGGTCTAAGAACTAGTTCCCAGACATCATTCCTTTCAAATTGATTTAGCTCATCTTGCATGGCTAAAATCTAATGTGCATCATTTTCGGCTTCTTGAAAGGATTTAGGTTTTATATGAGAAACAAAAACACAATGCTCACTAATGTTTCTAAGAGATGTTCTAATTTTAGTACCTTTAAAGGGATTACCAATAATTAACTCGGGAGGATGAGAGTTTAGATATCTTAACTTTTTTTATGGAAAAAACAAGTTACCATATCTTGGTGATTGCTTGTGCTTAGTTGGTCTTTATCCATTTCTTCATTGTTAGCCTTCATAGGGGTCTTGTCAATAAGACTCAAATGTTAAACACTTTCGTTAATATCGTCTAGAATCTCAATAATTTTGTCATTTTGAGTTTCCTCAAATATGATGTACATGGATTTCTCAAGAAAAAATATTCTATTATTATATCTCTATAAGCCTTGCTAGAGGAGGAATAACCAAGAAAAATAATAATATCGGATTTTGAATCAAACTTATACAAATTATCTTTGGTGTTAAGAATAAAATATTTTAAACAAAAAACCTTAAAATACAAGATGTTTGGTTTCCTACCTCTCTAAAGCTCATAAGAAGTCTTTTTCAACTCCAGACTTAAGGAAACACGATTTAAAACATAGCAAGATGTGTTTATGGCTTCCGCCTAAAAGCATTTAGGTGTAACAAATTCATTTAATATTGTTCTTACTAATTTTTAAAAAGACTGCCTTTTCCTTTCCACAACCCCATTTTGTTGGGGAGTTCTAGGTGTTAAAAAGTTATGGTGGTATTCTTTTTTTTTTTTTCATAAAACATCTCAAACAAATCACTTATAAATTCACCACCATGATTGCTCATATTTATAATTGAAAAACCTTTCATTCTCAACTTTTGTTTTTTTTGAAAAATTTACAAATTCATAAATAGTTTCATCTTTTGATTTTAAAAACAAAACCCGAGTATATCTTGTAAAGTCATCCATAATCATAAACACATATCTATTACCACTTATGTTTCTACCTCTAGTTAGTCCAAATAAATCTGTGTGTAGCAATTCTAAAAGTCTTTCAGAAGAAATATGGTTCTTGCTCTTAAAACATGTTTTTACTTATTTACCTATTTGGCAAACATCACATAACTTTTTTCTTTTTGAACGCAATATGAGAGGGTCCTTTAACAAGTTTAGAAAGAATATCCATGCTTATATAACTTAGTCTTCCATGCCAAAGAAAACTATCATTAATGCTAGCAACAAGACAACTTTTTATCCTTATGCATGCATGAATCTTAATCTTATAAATATTTCTTTTTCTATTACCAACAAATAAGATTTTAACATTTTCAAGGATTAAGAAATTTTTATGATCAAACATAATTTTGTAGCCTTTATCACACAATTGACTAGTACTTAGCAAATAATGTTTTAGACTATTTACAAGATATACCTTTTTTTTATTGAGGGAAAGGATTTACCTCCAATATTGCTAACTTCAATGATCTTTTCTTTTGAGTCTTCTCTAAAAGTGACTTTTCCATCATTGATCTTGGTAATGCTTGAAAACAATGAATTATCTCTGGTCATATATCTTGAGCAAAAATTATCTAAGAACCATTCCTTATATTCCCTTGATCCCTACACGCACAAAATCAAGACGAGGTTTTTTTGTACCCATACCTTTCTATGTCCTTTGGTTAGTGGTGGTTTCTTTTGGAACCCAAGTCATATTACTAACTTTGTCCTTTTTCATAGGACATGCATAAATCAAGTGATCAATGCTTTTATAATAATTACATATTTGGTTTGGGTAATATGATTGTTTAGCTTTAATGAAGTAATTTTTTTAATACTTTTTATTCTTCTTAAGTTGATAGCCTAAACCTCTTTTGTTGAAAACACATATTTGACTAGCAAGTATGGTTTCTAAGATCTTAGAACCTTGAGTGAATTTAGCTAGTGTAATGTTCAACCTTTTCCTTTAAAGCCTTGTTTTCCTCTTCAAGTTAGTTCATCTTATCATAATCATTAACTACAATACATGCTTTTTTTTCTAAAATATCTTTCTCAACAAGTAACCCATACATGGTTCTTTTTTAATAAGCTATACTTGGAACCTAACTTCTTGTATTCATCATACAATGTCTTAAATGCTTTATTCAATTTATTATAAGAGAGGCTAGATTCATCATCCGAAGAAATTACCTCATTATCGCTTTCAATTACCATGAAACATATGTTTGCAACATGCTCTTCATCATCACTTGAGCTAGACTATGAGTCATCACTCCATGTTGCTTTCATTGCTTGTTTGTGATAACATTTATTCTTTTTATTTTTAATAAGAGGGAAATCTATATTTATATGTTCGTCTTGTTGCACTTATATCATCTAAGTATTTCCTTGCTATATTCTTCCTTATTTTCATCCTTCTTGAAATTTGAAAACTTTTTATTCCCTTGCTTCTTTCTTAGGAAATTTCATAATTTTTTTATGATAAGTGCAATGTCCTTCTCCACTTCATCATCATCATCATCACTATCAATATGGCGTATGGTTTTGGATGCCAAATTCTTTTTTGGCTTCTTTTCTAATTCTTTCTTTTTCATGGTGATTTCATGAGTCATAAGTGATCTGATGAGTTCTTCCAATGAAAGTTTGGTGAGGTTCTTAGCTTATCGGATTACTATCACCTTTGTTTCCTAAGTCTTTGGTAAAGATCTAAGAGTTTTGCTCACAATATTGGAATTAGTATAAGTCCTACCAAGAGCATCTAAATTATTAATGAAAGTTGTCATTCTAGTAAACATACTAGTTATTGATTCATTTGGAAGCATTTAAAATAACTCATATTGATGCACTAACATGTCAATATTTTATTTCTTTACTTGATTTATTCCTTCATGTGTTATCTATAATGTTTGTCATATATCTCTAGAATTCTTGCATGATGTGATCTTATTGAGTTCACTTCTACTCAATGGACAATACAAAGTGTTCATGGCTTTAACATCCATAGATAACAACTTTTTATCACCATCGATATAATCACTTCTAGCTTTGGGAACTGTTATACATTTTCAATCTTAGTAGGCATGTGAGGTTCATTTTCAATAGATAGTCATAAATCATAATCAATAGATTGAAGATATATAATCATTCTAGTTTTCCAATATGTATAATCATTACCATCAAAGAAAAGTAGCCTAGAGGTTAAAGATCATCATCTTTTCATTTTGAATATTAAAACTAGTAGTTGTCATTCTACTCAAAGTTTAAGCAAACTTATATAAATAAAAACTAAGTTCTGATACCAATTGTTGTTCTAATGTTAAGGCAACAATAACATATAAGGAGGGGTGAATTAAGTGTTTTACTAATAATAACAAATATTACAATTAACTTAACTAAACACAATTAACCAACAATATAATTAAAGTGCTTAAAGTAAAGAATATAGGGATAGAAATCACGAACTCGGTTTTTAACGTGATTCAACAAGTCTTAATCCATACCCCAAGCACCAAACTGGTCCTAAGTATTGTATTATTTACTAATCCAAGCCAAAGATTACAATGTCTTTAATGAATTCTCATCAATCCCCTTTTCACCACTTAAAGAAATACCCTCTTCAAGATTTTTCACCTTGGTGATATACCTTACTAATGACCAAGAGTTTTTCACTTAAACTCTAGAAGAATTACAATTGTTTGAAATGTAATAACACCCTCTCAAAGAATAGATAATACAATTGAAGCTTATATATCTCTATAGCTCGCTCAATAGCACTTAGAATATATGAGGGTGTTTAAATATAGTGAGTTTAAGAATTTATACTCTTGTGCAAGAATATGAAGGTTTTAATGCATAAAAATGAGTATGATTTAGGATTAATGATTTGAAGTTTTTTTTTGCTTTTGAAATAACTTGTATATGATATATATTCAAATTATTCATCTAATTCTTCAATTAGACACACACACACACACACATACACACATATATAAACTAGTTGTTTTATAGTTGTTATTGTTCCTCTGACAGCTAAAATGATAGAGCGGTTTAGATTGGTCAAGCCAATCAGTCTTCATCCCTAATGAACAAGCAATTGACTGGTTCACTTGGTGTGGTCAAACGGTCGATCAGTTCAACTTAAAATGCAGGTTTAACAGTTTTAAGCCTAGTGAATCTTGAAGCGACTAAATGCATATCAATCCTATTATGCATGAAATGTTAAGTGTGTGAATTCATTTTAATTTGTGCTATCAAGTAAGATATAAGGATTTACATAACAAGCACTAAAATGAATCCTTAAGAACTAGGTCTTCACACGTTTTGTATCTTGAACTTGTTGATTTATTTCTTCATTTAGTTCTTTATAATTGTTGATGATCTTCATATAAACCTATTTAAACTTAATCTCAACCAAGCATATTATTAGTCTATTTTCATTTAAATGTTATCATCAAAATATATAAATATTAATATGTGACCTAAAGGTCAACAAGATGTACACTTATATCAATTGATGTTTTGACACTGCTATTATGAGGGAAAATGTGTAAAAATCTAGCAAAAACTTATAGGAAATTGTTCATGCCCTCTATTTATAGTAAATTTTAAAAGCTAAAAGGTTAAAGAATTAATTCTTTATGGACCAGTGCCAAGTTCAAATCTCATTTGGCAAAAAATAATCTTTTGCACCTAGGCCTAGCCTCGAGCATAAGTCAAGCCAGACCAGTTGCGCATGAGTTTAAACCTAAAGTCCATTTTATTTGAGACATCTCCTATATAAAAGTTTGGGTGTCTTTTAAACTCTATTTTAACTTTGCAACTTCTCACTTTATAAATACCAAAAAGTTTTATTTCTTTTCTACGTGGGACAGAGTTATTGTAGAGGTTTTTAGGTTTTATCAAAACATGTCAACTAAGGGTTCTTTAAGATCAATTTCTCATTCGCTTGTAGTTTTTTTTAAAATCGTGGTATTGCTTCATGTTAAAGAACTTGTGTTGAAGATTAAATCTCAACAAAGTTTTAACCCAAAAAATGAATGGACTCAATTTTAATTTGGTCTCAAAGGTGTTCATTATTAACCATGTTTAAAAAACTTTTCCAACACCTTTCATCATATTTAAGAACATTTTCACATACAAAATTTACCAACATGATGGCCACACTTTAAATTCTACATATGTAAATTATTTATTTATCTTATCCCTCTAGTAACTTAAAATGACACTCCATAAGCATTGTTAAGTTTAGTGTCATTGTCATTAGTCAAGTGATATTATTATCACCCATTCATATATAATTTATTTGTTTTTACCATTCAGTAAATACTATATGAGAATTGATCTAATGTGATCTGGTTGATTTGGTGGTCCAAAGACAACTCGGACGATGATATTCATTAAAAGAAATCCAGATGATATCTTTTTTAAAATATTGGTTATATCAACTCAGTTTAACTTGTCAAATCCGTTACTTAGGTCACGAGACTCTAGTAACCCTAAAGAAATCAAATAATTTTTTTTATTAAACACAATTCTCAATCAACCCAATGATGAAGGATAAAATTAAAAATAAAATTCAACTAAAACAATGAGCCAAGTCAACTCGTGTTAACTTGCCAAACCTAAGTCAAGAGACCGAGATAATCTCATAGAAAGCAAATCAAAATAAATTATGAAGCTTAATATCCAATCAACCCAATGTTTAAAGATGATATTTAAAAAACAAGACACAAAAAACCACCTTAGTCAAGTACTGACCAAACCCGTGACTCGAGTCATGAGACTAGGATAATCTCATAAAACACAAACTATAAAAAATATAAAATCTAATTCTC
>Ga0307510_10008457_pt1 | contig 12265 bp, 17 predicted proteins | sample 12_EM_MG_FD_207224 | JGI IMG/M metagenome (GOLD analysis project Ga0307510, IMG submission 207224) | Populus trichocarpa ectomycorrhiza microbial communities from riparian zone in the Pacific Northwest, United States - 12_EM | ecosystem: Host-associated > Plants > Roots > Unclassified | place...
GTAGTACTTAGTCATAGCATGTATCTGGCTTACTACATCATGATTAGTCGTACTTGTATCTTTAGTATAAAAGAGGCTTGCTGCTGTCCCTAAGACGGCAAGTTGAATCTCCTGTCAATTCAACTCCCTTCTCTTCTCTTACATTTCTCTATAAGTGGGCACTAGGATGTTACTCTAGTGTGGGAACCACTTCCTCTATATCGACTACAACTTGGCACCAAGCTATCCACACGACATACCGCCAAGTTAGGACAAGACAACTCAACCCAACACTGAATCAGTGTTGCCCTCACTTTGTGGCGGTGACATTAGATTCAACTTTCTACATTCAAGACAGCTAGTAGCGTGTACAACGAGCTCTTAACCAAAGAGCAGATACTTGAAACCAAGCTAAACTCTCGCATCGCATACAAAGCACCCAACGCTACCTGGACCAGAACCTATCCTATCCAACTATTCTGCGATAACGACGACAAAGTCGTAAACAAACATGCTATCCCAGTCTGCCTTCACAATGGAGTTTGGCATCAAATCACACACGATTCCAGTTCAGGGCTACCCTGATTACGACAACCGCTAACCAGTATTCATACCTTCAATATTGAAGAAACTAGTACGAAACCGACGCCGGAGAAACAGGATACTAGTTCAGATAGTGAACCAGCTGAAGAAGAAGACTCAGACGAAGAACTAGCTTGACAAACTGGAGGACTCTTCATCGATAACCAAATCAGGGACACAGAAATTCCCAAAGAACTCACCCCATGAAGGAATACCGTCTCCCTTCCACAGCATACAAAGCTTTCGCCCATTTTACCAAAACTATCAACCATGGCTACTGCCTCTATCACGATCCAACAGCCCGCAGATACTCAACCACTCACTCAAGGCGGAGGAGATGGCTCAAGCTCTAAAGGAAAAAGCACTGGAAGTGGCACTACTGGAGCAGGAAGTACGACAACTACGACTACTACTGGAACTGCAGCAAGCGTTAATTCCAAACTCAAAGCCAGCCTTAGCCGATACTCCACTCCTGGAGGAGGACGATCAGGACCACCCGGCGGAGGACCCCCGAGTGGAGGACCACCCTCAGGAGGATCTGGAGGTCCGGGTGGCAATCCGCCCGGAGCACCAGTACCTCCTGCACAAGGACCCCCAGTCCAAGGAGGCCAACAACCTATTGCAAGAGCAGCTGATGTTAAATCTATGGGAGGACTGCCGCAGGTCTTCACAGGAGACCGTCTCATTGCCGATGATTTCATCGAAGAAGTAAAAGGATATCTCTGACTCAATCAAGATGTAGCTGGCTACAATTCCCCAATCAAGAAAGTTGCCTTAACCCTCACCCTCATGAAAGGACCCCAAATCGCAGGGTGGACCAGAGATATGGGAACCTGGTTGGATACCCTCGATCCTATCCTGGATAACATTCCCGATGTATGGGACCAGTTCCTCTACGAATTCTCACAACAGTTCCAAGACAGTCAAAGGGAAAACAGAGCCAGAGGCGAAATAGAATGCTGTACTATGAGATTCCCAGAAATCGACAACTACATCGCTAGGTTTGAAGACCTGAGTTGTATCGCCAGCTACGACGCCAATAGTGGCGCTGTATTCCAACTTTTCACCAAAGGATTGCCTGACGATATCCTCAAAGACGTACTAACTTCTCCAACCCCAACCACATATGTCGATCTGAAGGACAAAGCAATCTCAGCTACCCGATCTAAAGTCTTGATCAACAATATACTCCATGCCCACAACCCGAACAAGGGAACTGGAGGGTTCAACCGTGGAGTCTTCAACATCTTTCCATGACCAACCAACTTTCAAAGACCACGAACGTTCTTCAACCAAGGAAATCAAGGAGGATTCATGCAACAATGCGGACCTGGATTCCGTCAAGGACCCCCTCAAACACAATACAATTCTACTAACGCACCCCGTTGGATGAACAACGTACCAGTACCAATGGACCTAGGACGCACTAGAGCCCCAAACTGGCATTCGAACAGGGGGATACGCATGCAAGGAAACGCCACCGGCTTCGGACCAGCTCCTCGAAATAACACCACTGGACCACCCCCGGGAAATACAAATAACAATTGTTTCGAATGCAGACAAACGGGCCACTATGCCAGGAACTGTCCACGCCACCATCGTCAAGGACAAACCAAAGTAAACCTTATTGATTTCAATGAAGAATACGACAATTACGAAGGGTTTGAAACCCCTACTCGTGTCAACGACATCAAACAACAGCTCAACGCTATGTCTCTTGATGAGAAAGCGAAGCTAGCCGAAGAAATGGGAGTCTCGGAGGATTTTCCCACAGCTTGATTAGGTTGGCATTAATCAAGCAAAGTAGCAATGACAATGTGTATATACCAGCTCGAAAATCTATGACCGTTCGAATCTACACACACTCGATTGCAAAAAGAGCCGAAGCAGTAGCCCTAGTCGATTCTGGGGCAACCAAGAACTTTATGAATCTAAGCTATGCCAAATGGCTGAAACTCCCCATCAAAAATCTAGACAAACCCCGTCAACTGTTCAATGTAGATGGAACCAAGAACAAAGCTGGAATGCTAAAACATTACACGGATATAGAAGTCCAAACAGGAACATCCAGAAATCAACTACGCTTCTTCCTATCGGATTTAGGAGAACATAAAGCCATCCTGGGATATTCCTGGTTTGCTGCGGTACAACCTAAAATTGACTGGAAACGAGGATGGATTGATTCGTCACAACTCCCCATCATCCTCAGGGCCCCAAATGCAAAAAAAGCACGATTCCTACCCCGGACGGTAAACACACCACGCCCAGTACACCACAATCAATACTTCATCGGACGAGTAACAATTAATTCCGTAATAAAAGAAGAAGATCCCGCAATACCAGCTGAATACATGCAACACCGGAAAGTGTTCAGTGAACATGAATCGCATCGCCTTCCTCAGCACACGATTTGGGATCACGCCATCGAACTCTTACCCAGAGCCCCCACTACTCTCCCAGGGAGACTCCCACCGTTAACACAATCAGAAATTGAAGAAGCAAGCAAATTTGTTCAAGAACATCTAGCAAGAAATACAATCAGACCCTCATGGAGCCCATATGCTGCCAACTTCTTCTTTGTCAAAAAGAAGGATGGAAAACTACGCCCTGTCCAAGACTACTGACCCCTCAACAAATGGACTAAACGGAACCGCAACGTATCTCCCCTAATTCCTTCTGTCATTGACCAGTTAGCAGGATGCATGCTGTTTACCAAGTTCGACGTCCGATGGGGATATAACAACATCCGAATTAAACCCGGTGATGAATGGAAGGCAGCCTTCCTTACACCAGAAGGACTGTTTGAACCTACTGTTATGTTCTTTGGTCTGACCAACTCTCCAGCAACATTTCAAATGATGATGAACACCATATTCCGTCCGGATGTGGCAAAAGGGGACACATCTGTGTTCATGGATGATATTGCTATCCATACAAAGAAATACCTGAATGAAACCCACACACAACACTTGGCTCGACACCAAAAACGTGTCCACAAAATACTGGACAAACTAGAAGCCAACAATCTCTATCTCAAACCTGAAAAATGCGCCTTTGAGCAAGAAGAGATTGAATACCTAGGAGTAATCATAGGGAAAGGACAACTCTGCATGGACCCCAAGAAACTTACGGGTGTCGCGGACTACCCAGTTCCCCTTACCCCCACAGACGTCCGCACGTTCCTAGGATTATGTGGTTACTACCACTATTTCATCCCACAATTCTCCGAAATTGCCCGACCCCTACTCAACCTCACAAAGAAGTCAGAAAGCTGGCACTGGGACGAACCACAACTCAAAGCTTTCGAAACCCTCAAAACCCGACTATGTGCAGCACCAGTTCTCAAACAACCCAACTTTGAAAAGAAGTTCTTCCTCCAAACCGACGCTTCCGCTTACGGTGTGGGCGCTGTCCTCTCACAGGAGGGAGACATCCCCACAACTTCCGCCCTTTCGAAACGCCAAAAACCTGTACTCCATCCCATTGCCTACTACTCAGCCACGTTTATCCCAGCTGAACGAAACTATGACATCTATGAGAGGGAGCTGCTAGCCATGATGAAAGCACTCTCACATTGGCAACCATACCTAGGGTGGACAAAAGAACCATTCACCATCATGACAGATCACGCAAATCTCCAATACTGGAAGTCTCCTAAAAACCTCAATCGAAGAACTGCACGCTGGCACGCAGACTTGCAAGAGTATGACTTTGATATCCTCTACATTCTGGGAAAGACCAACATTCCACCTGATGCTCTTTCTCGACTACCTGGAGTAGACCAAGGAAAGGAGGACAACCAACAAGTCACAGTCCTACCGGAACAAAAGTTCAAAATCGCTACGACAACTTCAGAACCAAAAATCAATGTACCTCCTATCGACGTAGTCAAACGAGGAATCATGAACCTCATGCACAATCACCCATCCGCTGGCCACCCAGGTCGAGACAAAACACTTCGCAAAACTCAAGAACGATACCAATGGCCAGGAATGAAAGAATGGATCGCAAACTACATGAAGGGATGCGCAATCTGCCAACAAAACAAAATCATCACTTATCGAACTAAGGTACCTCCTTACCGCATTCCTACAGAAACCGACGCCCGACCATTTCAACAAGTGGCTATGGACTTAATCACAGGATTACCCCCGGTAAAAGGAAAAGACGCCATCCTCACCATTGTGGACCAGGGGTGTTCACGTGCCGCCATATTCCTAGCTTGTGACACTACGATCACGGGACTGGGTATTGCCCAACTATACATGGATCACGTGTTTCGATGGTTCGGACTGCCTGTCAAAGTCATTAGTGATCGAGACCCTCGGTTCACCTCACACTTCGGTAAAGCCCTAACAAAGAGGCTAGACATCCAACAAAACTTATCAACAGCCTTTCACCCTCAAACTGATAGACTGTCAGAACGGAAGAACCAATGGGTAGAACAATATCTCCGGCTTGTGACGTCGGCCGCCCCAAAAGATTGGACCCAATGGCTAGCCCTAGCCACAGCAGTGCACAACAACCAGAAGAATTCAACTACCGGGCTATCGCCCAATCAAATAATTCTGGGGTATGACCTCAAACTAAATCCGGCGATTACTACACCATCCATCAATGAAACAACAGAAGAAAGAATCCGCCTGATGGAAAAGAGATGAGCTCAAGCGACTGCGGCCCTGAATCAAGTTGCTGAGAAATCAGGAACCCCATCGGCACAGTATAACACCAGAGACCAAGTATGGCTAGAAGGGAAGAATCTCCGTCTTCCTTACCAAGCAACTAAACTAGCACCCAAACGATACGGACCCTTCAAGATCATCAAAGAGATCTCCCCTGTGGCATATCAACTCGCTCTACCCCTGACATGGAAGATTCACAACACGTTCCATGCTTCTCTCTTATCGCCCTATCACGAAACGTCGGCATACGGTCCAAACTTCTCCCGACCACCACCTGACTTGATCAATGACGAAGAACAATATGAAGTGGAGCAAATCCGCAACCATCGATACTCCGGGCGCAATAGGACCCTGCAATATCTGATCCACTGGAAAGGATATCCTGACAGCGATGACACATGGGAACTTGCAGCTGACACACACGCACCCGATTTAGTCAAAGCTTATCATAAGGGAACTCCGCTAGAGAGTATAAAGACTGGCTGACTGTCGCTACAAGACCCCATCTCTCTTCATCCTGGCTATCGACCAAGAACCCCTCAGCTGGGAAGAAAACTCCTGGACACCCCCTCCTATTCCACCTCGTCAGCCCTTCCTAGCCTCCTTACTCCATCCCTTCCCGTTCACTACCCACAAATTCCACATCTTCCATCCTAGACAACGCATCCACACCACTCATGTCCACACTCTCGAACATCCATACTTTTGCTGCGAACCCCTTTGCACCTATCACAATTAACGGCGAACACTATTCCCTTGTCCACATCGGCAACAATCCTACCCCACCCATGTCTGACTACTCCGTCAATGCCTCCGCTGAATCCCCCAGAAGTTGCCCCGCTTCACCCCCGTCCTGCTACTCCCCTTGTGGAGTGGAAAACATATTCGCCAGCAATGCCCATATCAACCCTGACACCCTCTGAGAGATCGCAACCGGTCTGGTCCAGACCGTCAGGAACCGCGAAGAAATCCATCGCTTCACTGTGCTCGCCTTCGAGGACAAGATTAAAAGGCTTGAGTCAACCATCGAGGGATATGCCGAAACCTACGAATGGGCCCCAGATGGGTATGTCCGCAATACCATGTACCCCGACCTCAAGATCCCACTGGGAGAAGGAATGTACGCCGAGGCCTACTGGGTTACCCCAGCTCATGACGGGTACGTCCAAGCATACGGGCAAGAGCAAGGACCTTTGGACACGCCCTATTCACTCCCCATCTATGCCCGGGCTGTCTACTCATCGGAACCCGTTGAACCCCTCCCGGCCTGGTTCCACCAACTCCTGGTCTGTACCCCCACCGTTCATGCTAACCTCGCCAAGGCAGCCCACTGACTTGATGACTGGGGCATCACTGCGGATATCTCGCGCTACCGCAAACTGGACAATGACCTGTCCTGTATCAACGCAGAGCTCGAACGGCTCGAAGCGGAAGCCGGGGCAATTAGGATTGGGAAGACCATCTGCGAAGGTCGGTTGGAGCTGGCTTGTGCCGCCAAGCAGCTGGGGCACATGGAGTGCTTGGCGACGCCATTCGTTTGGCAAAGGAACGAACAACTTGCCACTAGGGGGGGATGGAAGAAGTCCGCATGTGGTCGCGCTAGCTAGAGCGGGAGGTAATGTGACCGGCCTTAGGTAGTGATCGGATGACTGATGCTTCGTGATGTGCTTACTGATCCAGTTGGAGTCGCTTATTGATCATAGTAGTACTTAGTCATAGCATGTATCTGGCTTACTACGTCGTGATTAGTTGTACTTGTATCTTTAGTATAAAAGAGGCTCGCTGCTGTCCCTAAGACGGCAAGTTGAATCTCCTGTCAATTCAACTCCCTTCTCTTCTCTTACATTTCTCTATAAGTGGGCACTAGGACGTTACTCTAGTGTGGGAACCACTTCTTCTATATCGACTACAACTTGGCACCAAGCTATCCACGCGACATACCGCCAAGTTAGGACAAGACAACTCAACCCAACACTGAATCAGTGTTGCCCTCACTTTGTGGCGGTGACAATGCACGCACGGCACCAGCGCCATCGTTGGGGATCACATCCAGGCCTTGGAACTTGCCAGTGCTGCCCAGCTCAGCAGTGGCACAGACCTGTCACCACAACATGCAAGCAGCTCACCACACACATGCATGGCATCTGCACCATTGTCGGGGACCACATTGAGGCCTTGGAACTTGCCAGCGCTGCCCAGCTTAGGAGCGGAGAAAGTAACGGTGCAGTGCTCCAGAGCAAGGATGGAAATGGCGGTGACAGTGGGGTAGAGCATGCCCACTGTCAGTGACAGCGACAACAATGAACTCACGTCACCAGAGGCGGCCAGGGGCAGGGTGTGCACAGGAGGGTAGCTGCTTGGCAGCTCTGGGTTTCCAAGAGGGGGGAGTTATAATGCAGTAGAAGTGTGGGGTAAGTACATTATAATGGCACTGCTTGGAATGGGGGATGTACATTATAATGTTTGCAGCAGTTGTGGAGTCCTAGAAGTTCCTTGGATTCACAGTGGTACATTATTACGGACAATCCTAGATTATGTGGGATACATTATAACAGGGCTACATAGACTGTTGACCCCCTTTCCAATCATGTTCACATTTTTCTTCCAGACTTATCCCTTTCAAACTACCTTTTTCATTCTTATAAACATGCACTTCTTGACCTCTCATGGTCTTTTACTGCACTTCTTTCTTCTTTTCTTTCTGCAGATCCTGTGCACCACATTGACATTTTCAGGTACTCCATCAAGTGGTCTGGTGTAGCATGTGCTTGCATGCTGGGCTTGGATTGCCCTAAACTCGACTATCGCCCAACTCGACTGATGCCACAGGGCAGCACATGCACGCTCCTGTCATTCCCCTTCCTTACCACCATCTTTTCATCGTTATGGACAAGTAGTCTAGTCTGTAAGTAGCTACAAACCGAATATAAAGACCCGCATGCAGCACTGTGAGCAGGAGGCAAGTAGTGCCTCCTCTGTGCTTTTGCATCGCGTTTTCCCCACTTTGACACACACACACACACACTCTCTCTCTCTCTCATTCCTTTCCTTCCCCCCTTCTGCAGCAGTAGAGCGACTAACAATTGCAGCCTGCTTTAATGTTTGCTCCATTGCACGATCTCGGATCGACATGCCCTGGTTCTATCCGCTATCTTGCCTTCCTATTCCCCGAACTCATGTGTGGACCATTTGTCCATCATACACTGGTCTCCTGGGCATGGCACAGATCAACTCCCTTTCAGAGGAACAACAACACATCGTCTTTCCCCTTCCTCCTCTCTCCCTTACCAACCCTAAAGCCCATCTCCTACATCTCTTCCAAGATCAGTATGATCTTCTCCACCACAATAGCCGCATTTGGCAATCTATTATCCGGCCTGACGGCAAACCACCCCCTTTCTACCTTGGCACACTTCATCACAAAGATTGCCGCACATCCTCATCGGCTGTCCAGCTAGCCTTTGACCACGCCTTCACCTGCACTTACTCCCAAATCTTTTGTGCCAACACAGGCGATTCTCTTTGGTGCCCTTACCATGACACCCCTCTGCCCTCTACTCCTCCTTCACCGCTTTCGGAACAAGCTGGTTTCGATCGCCTCATGGCAATCCAACATGTGAACCCTTGCTCCACCCTTTCCCCCGATCCTTCCTGAGCTTCTCTCCCCTGTCCCCAGTGGCTTAGCCCGAGGGCTCACTATCTGAACTTGACTCATCATGTCTTGTTCAAGTGCTCACCTCTTTCCTCACCTTGCCGTTGGATCTTCAGACCCTTTCCGTTTGATGCTTATGTCTTTGGAACATTTGACAGCAGTTTCAAACTAGGTGAATTCCAATGCACCACCAACTGTCTCCTTTGCCCTCTGCCCCCCCGACCAGACCCTCCTTGATTGGTAAGTGCCGAGTCGACAGCATGGCTCTGTCCCTTATAGACCTTTCATCCTTTTCAATTTGACACCTTCTACTTACTGCCTTCTACATTTTAAACCTTTCTCCTGTATACCTACAATGAATACCGTCTTGTGCATGTATATTAGCTCTCATAGTAAGTCTGATGGCCTACGGCTAAGGACTATAAAATTTAATTCAAAAAAAAAAAAAAAGATAGATTATAGCATAAAATTTCGTCGATGGGAACGCAAAAAAAAGAAGAGAAAAGGAGTAGGTCCGAACAACAGTAGCCGGGGAGACGTGAACGATGACGTGAAGGATGAGCTAAATGCGCTGAGAATTGTACAATATAAAACGGGGTGGACACTCACGGTCGATTGGGAGGCCGAGATAGGCTCAGATCAGCGCTCGGGCTCACTAGGTCCTCGTCGTCATCGTCGCCAGTTTCAGTGTTTTGATGCTTGAGCTTTGATTTAGCCTTGTTGTCTTTCGTCATGGAGGTACAATTAAGGAACTGGTGGTAATATCTTGACGTGCCAGTGCCGGGTGACGGCAGCGGATGGTCGCCCGAACTGGGTGAGATATGCGGTGAGTTGTGTCGACATCCAATCCGGGTGTGAGGTAATCAGTTGGTTCGGATTGGTGCTCGTCGTGCGTCTCTATGCTGGGATACTGGCTGATCAGGTCAGGGATATAAGTTTAGGCGGAGGCGATGGAGTGTGTGCAACCAGTGTTCGATGGCGAGGGCCTGTCCTGGGTATGCGGTCATGTGGACTGTCACGCGCGGAGATGGCAGAGTTTGTGGCGGTCGACCATCGAATTGATTATGACGAGTCGGGTGATTGTATCGTGCAGCATCGGGGGTGGTGGAGAGGGGATGTAAGGGAACAAATTGGTATTGATTGCGATGTTGTGTCGTTGATTGCGCTCGACGCTCAGGGCGCTGGTCCGTTGTTGAACTCTGATGACCGTAAGATGACGACATGGCAAGCGGAAGTTGATGTTGCTGTTTGTGGGAAGCAGTCTACTTATGATAGTTCTGTGTCAGGGACTGGACCCCATGGATCCGAATCATAAAGCGGGAGGAGCGCCGATTAGGCCGGGTTGGGGGAGGAGAGGGGTGAGACGATGGTGAGGGTTGGGATGGGAAAGGCTAAGAAAGTGTTTCAAGAGTGACCGGATGGTGTGGAAGTGTTCAACGAGGCTATGCCTGAGCGGTCCACTGAGGGATGTCCAGAGGAGACGGCTTTGTCCAACAAGGGAAAGAACAGAAGGTGAAATTAGGTAAAAGGACCGACGGAGAGTGGTGCCTGCCTCTGAGGAGAAAAGAGGAAGGCAATCGAGGGAGAGTCAGCCGGGCGCATGAGAACTACAAAGGCTGGGCCAGAGCGAGGATCAGAAATGTATGGAGAATCCTTCTTTGCCCGGGAACACGGCAGAGGAATTGACGGAGGAGAAGGTAACCTCCGTTTCCAGGAACCCATATGCACGCGAGGCATAGATGGCGACTGAACATATTGTGATGAACCTTCAGAAATTTGACCGTTTTTGGCACCTGCACATGCTCTTGCCAACCAAGACCACGACGAGGTGATCGTGAGTCAACACAGGGATTCGGGCCGTGCTGCGATCCGGTAACTCCCGATGAACTTCGCCGCTGCTGGGCTTCCCTTCCCCTCTTATGGATCCGCATCCTTCAAGCGCTCCTACGCTCATCCCGGCTTTACACGTTGGCTTCTCGAATAACTGTACAAGTACAACACATGTCAGTGCCTGTCGAGAGTGCAATACTCTCCTATCAGTCCAATGAAACAGCACGCTTTCCATCCTCTTTTATGATTGTCCCTCTTGGGTACTTCAGAGCGGGGTCGCCTTTTGTGAACTGATCGGACTCTCCTGAACACAATTTGGTATCGAGGGATGAATTACAAGCTGCGGTTGAGGTGAGTGGTGTCCACTAAATTTACGGATGGTAATTCCCAGATCTGGTTATGTGTGCGTGTACGGAGATGTTGTCACGGCGCATGTCGCTGGAACACGATAACAATGAAAATGCGTGACGCCATATTACTAACTTTACTAGATCTAGCATCGCTGGTCCTCCTAATGCCTCTATCTTTCAAACTGGGCCTAGGGACTTGTCTTGTGCTAGAAGCACAAAATCTCGTGGGCTAGAATCATACCTAGGGCTAGAAGAGAACTAGTGCATGACAATTACATTGGCATAGATGTAGCCTCCTATCGTACGTCGGACTTGAAGTATCGATCATGAAAAACGTTACACTCTCTGCCCCGCTTCTTGTCCGTCTTCACATCTCGCCCTCTAGGACACGCAGCGCTCGGCGGCCTGGGAATCGAGAGATGTGTGCTCCCAGTTGGGAAGGAATGCCATGCCCCCCCGCCCACAGGGACGCATCGATGTTCACATTGCTGTTCTCGATTGCGTCGATGAGGCGCCAGCAATCAAAGGCGACACATGCATTGAAGCGTACGTCGACGAGGGCTTTGGAGATGTTGCGTCGAAGGACGAATGCAGCGCGGGACCGCTCCGTGGCTGTGTAGCCGTGGCGCAGTCCATACACCACTATTCCCAGCAGATAAGCCGAAGACAAAAAGCTGGGGAACAAAGCGGGCGTGGTGCGCACCAATGTAGACAAATTCAACGAGTCAAAGTCCCCACGGATGATCCAGGAGAGCTGCCATAGCGTCTTTGGACGCGGCACTGAGTCGCTCGTCAGGTGCGGTGAGCGCTTTCCAAGTTGGAATTTACGGTAACATGGCACCGCTGGAGTACTGAATCGCCACCGCATGAGCTCCTACGGTTTCTGCGATGATTCTCCGTCCTTCTGCAAAAGTTCAACAACCTGAGAGAAATCAGGACACTGGTACTGGTCGTTTGAGACGGAGACGAGAACGTGGCCGAGTGGGTGGAAGGTCAGAGCTCGGACGTTCGAGTCGTGTGCTTGGGAGAGCGTCGCGTGAGGGGGAAGTTGGGGGGCCAGGGCTATGAGGGCAGGCCGGGCCTGTGATGCTGATGAGGTGGCAGTGCTGGCGGTGGTGGATGATGATGGGGCTGTTGGAATAATTGGTGGACGCCTGCTGTCGGGGAGGAGAGGTCCCAGTAGGGGAGAT
>Ga0307510_10008458_pt1 | contig 12263 bp, 10 predicted proteins | sample 12_EM_MG_FD_207224 | JGI IMG/M metagenome (GOLD analysis project Ga0307510, IMG submission 207224) | Populus trichocarpa ectomycorrhiza microbial communities from riparian zone in the Pacific Northwest, United States - 12_EM | ecosystem: Host-associated > Plants > Roots > Unclassified | place...
CAACCGCGCCCAGTTCGATGAGCTTGTCAAAGCCGAGCAGAAGGCGGCGGGCCTGCGCCAGGACATCGTCAAGGCCGAGCAGCGCACCAGTCTTCTGCGCCTCACCGCGCAGGAGGACGGCATCGTCCAGCAGCTTGCCGTGCACTCGGTCGGCGGCGTGGTGACGCCCGCGCAGACGCTGATGGTGGTGGTGCCGACCAGCGGCGGGGTCGAAATCGAGGCGATGATCTCGAACAAGGACATCGGCTTCGTCAATCCCGGCGAGGAAGCCGCGATCAAGGTCGACACTTTCAGCTTCACCCGCTACGGCCTCCGCCAGGGCAAGGTGCTCAGCGTCTCCCAGGACGCCATCGTCCGCCAGAAGCCCCCGGAAAAGCCCGGCGACACCCCCGCCGGCACCGACACCGCCTCCAGCGAACCCAAGGGCCAGGAGCTCGTCTACTCCGCCCGGGTCTCGCTCGACCGCGCCCAGATGGACATCGACGGACGGACCGTCAACCTCGCTCCCGGCATGGCGGTGACGGTGGAGATCAAGACCGGCTCCCGCCACATCATTTCCTACGTGCTCTCTCCGCTGGTGCGCTACAGCCAGGAGAGCCTGCGCGAGCGCTGAGCCACCGCACGGCTTCGCGTTCTCGCGGCATGTTTCGCCCGAGCTTTGCCAGGTCAATCCACCCTCTTGAGCCAAGAGGGCGCAGGGAAGGCCGGGTGCCGGCTGGCACCCACGGTCTGCCGCGCGAATGATGCGCAAAGGGAGACCGCACAGCAGCATACAGGTGTAGCCAATCACTCGGCCTTCCCTGCGCGATGGTTGGACGGCGTATGCCGTGCTCTCCCGGGAGCCGAGTTCCTGCTGGCCTCCCTCACCCTCGCGAAATTCACCGGCATCGCGCCGGTTGACGCGACTGCCGCCTCCGCAAGAGCTTGACCGTAGCAACGACGGCCAGGACCACACGGTTTTGCCGTACGCACGGCTCGCTGGTTCACCACCGGTTTCGACGACGTTGTGCACGTTGCCGCCGACCTGATGGCGAGACGAACCTGACAGCGCCGCTCGTCTGGCACGATGCCTCGGGCTCACGGAGAGCAATCCGCCCTGCCCAAACCTCTCGCACCCGACGCTGCCGCGTCCACCGCAAGCCCGGCTCGCGAAAATGACGACCACATGATCGCCCCTCTTGGATGAGCCGGGATGGGCGACACATACGACAAAACCGAATTTCGGTAAAGTGGAATATTTTTGCGGGGAGGGGTTGACGGAGGGGCGAAACAGGGACGGGCTACGATTTGGTGCTAGGTCGCTCCTTGCGACAATGCCCGCTTTGGCTCTGCGAAAACGCCTGAGATTTAGAGGTAGTCGGCGATGAACCACACCGCTAGCTCTTATCGGCGCTAGTCCCCGATGTGCCAAGACCCTCGCGGCGGCGCTTTCCTTCCAGCCAGAGGCGGCTCGTTATCCTTCGATCGCAACGGCGACAGCGGGGTGACTTGGTATTTGGAAGAACCTTATTGGTTGCTAGCCGATGGCCTAAGCCATCGGCTGGCGCATTGAGGACATCCCTACAAATCGCTCACATCAAGAACTAGTCGAACTGAAGCGTGACGATCTTCATCTTTCAAATTGTTCCGGCGAACACTGTAGGTTGAATGGTAACATCTGAAAGCCAATCCCTTTAACTCAGATTCAAACTGGCTCCATAGATCGCCTTCTCGCTCGTAAAGGATATGGCGCAACGCTGTAGTAAAGAGGCCTGGCGTGTTGACGCTCGCTACTTGTTTACTTAGCTCTCTAGAGGCGGCAGCGTCGCTGCTCAGTTCCAGCCTTCTAAATTTTAGACTGCCTAAGAGCGTATCTGCACGATAGGTCTTCAATTTTTCTTTGATGCCTGAGATACGCAGGCGATTCATCGCCTCTCTCTTCCATCGTTCATCTGTCCCATAGATCGGACCATAGCTGTCACTATCGAGGACAACAAATTCGAAATTTCGCAACATTGCGGTCTTCGCAATTAGCTGGACGATCTCGACCATGAGAGGGTAAGCGTAGTAAATCCAATTCTCGCTTGCCTGCTCGTAAGAACGCTTCGCATTGTTCAAACGCAGTCTAACATTTCTCACGACATCGACGTTTGTCGATTCGACACTACAATTTTTTACCCCAGCTTCGGCTTCGATCAATTCCTCGCACGTTTCCTTCCAAAACGAACCAAGGCATTCTTGTGTTTGGTTCAACCCCACACTCCTTTTCGAATTTGGCGAGCCCGTAGGATGGGTAGAGCGCAGCGAAACCCATCAAAATCTTACCAACTATGAGCACAATGGGTTTCGCTGCGCTCTACCCATCCGACTTGATCAGAACATTGGCGCGTTCGCATGCCATCGCACAAGAGCATCCGTGTCTACCAATACGATCTTCTCGGACAGCGCGGCAGATTCAATCGCTTCATCAGTAAATGTGGTCGTCGTGACAACGTAGCCGCGATGAGCATTCTGCTCTTCAATAACGCCCTTGAACTGCTGGATCGTTGGTCGGCCGATTTTGTTCTCCGATGCGTTTCGTTTGCATTGAACGATAATCAGGCCTTCGGGATGAACGGCGAAGCCATCGACGCCAAAGTCGTTTGATTTACGCGTTGCCCATGCCTCAAGGCCTGCGGCGTCGAAAAAGCTCATTGTGTGGCGCTCGAACTGAAACGGGTCCATGTTCAACAGATAAGCACGAAGCGCCATCTCTTCTGGTGGAGCTGCGAAACGGGTAGGATCCATCGGCTGCTCCTTCATGGCAGCCTTCATTTGCGCGCTGGCACGGCGCAATCGCTCGTCCTGAACGATGGCATCGATGATCTCGGCAATATGAGGCCGCGCTTCCGGGCTCGTCACGACGGCCTCGATGATCGAGGTAATACCCACCGTCCCCAGAAAGACGAGCAACAACACAGGCACGCCGACGGCACTGCCGAACGCAGCAATACCGGCACCCTGCGCCCCAACCAAGGGGATAGCCGCCAACGTCGCGGGAAGAGCGATCTTCATGGACAGAGGGAGGTCGGAGTTGCGGTAGTTCGAAACAGCTTCTGAGACATTCTTCGCAATCGCAACGATTGCCGTTCGCGAGCTCATGAGTGAGTTCAGTTTCCTGAATTTCTCTGTCGGGCTCAGGTCGCTCGCGATGACGGTCCGAGACTCGCTAAGCCATCGAATAGCGAGCACCCGATCCTCGGCCCGCGTTGTATGCTTGATGGCGGAAGCAAATCGAGCGACCAGCCATTCTCTAATACCACCTTTAATTGCATCCAACATGATGACTTCCTAATGGTCGCAATCAGATTTATAGTGGCAACCCACATTTTGGCCAGGAAAATCGATATGAGAGCATCATTTGTTTCGATTTTGTTGATCGCTATTGCTTCCATTGCCCACTGCGAAGAGGCTTCCCCTCCAAGTCGAATTGACAGCATAACGAAGTCGGCCCGGGAGCTGATGCCCACCATTCCCGCTCTCCCCTCCGTCTCGCTGCCCTCGATGCCCGACCTCTCCCTGCCTGACTTTTCCGACGCGACCGGTCGGGTGATGACGGAATTCAACTCCTTCACGCAGCAAGTCGGCGACGCTCTGCCGATCCTCGAGCAGATGGGATACGAGGTCACCACGTTCAAAGTAACCTGGGGCCTCCCTCCAAAGGCTCGCCTGCGTCTGAAGTCGACCGGCACTGCCGACCTTCCGAAGATAAATGCCATTGCTGCGAAGACGGCAAACGGTGGCGTCCTGATTTCCGCGCTGGTCACCAGCGCTGCAACAGCAAAGCGTATTCAAGGGACGATGCGTCTAGGGACAGCATACTTGGATGTAGATTTCGCGGTGCCGCCTCGCGTGAGCATGAAGTTTGTCAATGCAAAGGCGAGCGAAAAAGACGCGCCACTTCGCGACCCCGACGAATTGGAGATAGCGTGCAGGTAAGAGGCCGGCTGCAGGATGGGTAGAGCGAAGCGAAACCCATCAAGGTCTATTCCAAGACGAAGCATGATGGGTTTCGCAAGTGCTCTACCCATAGGCGATGCCGGTGAGATTGCCCTGGGCGAAGAGGAAGTTGCGCTCGCCGGATCCATCGAGCCGTGCGGAGTAGACCGAGCCGGCAAAGTCGGTCACGAACATGCGATCGTTCGGGACGTCGAGTGCGATACCGATCCCCTCCATGAGATGGGTCACCACGATCTCCGACTCGGCGGGCTTGTTGTCGATCGCGTGGGTGTGTCCCTGCGGGACGATTGTCTTGCGGTTCTTGCCGTCGATGTCGGCGCGCTCGATGGACCCGTCATCCAGGCTCGGGATGCCCATGTTGGGCCAGTAGATGTGGCCGGCCTCGACATCCACGACGATGCCGTCCGGAAGGTGGCAGCCGGTCACGATGGTCATGCGTTCGGAGCCATCCGCGTTCATGGAATGAATGCATCCCGCATTCAATTCGAGGACGAAGAGGCGGGGGACTGTGACGTTTGCGGAAGATGTCGTGACGGCTTTTGGCATATCGCACCTGCATCACGGCCAACCACGAGCTGGTCAGGTGGCCGCGACTATGACGCGAGCGCCGACGTTCGGCTTGGACAGGAATGTCACCGCTGGAATGTTGCTGCTTGATCTCTTGCGTCGCGCAGCCAGCCGCCTCATTCGAGATCGTCACGCAGCAATCACGGCGAAATTGACTGAGCGTCGAGTCGACGACCGGCGTGAGAGCAGCAGCTTTCAACAAATGGAGCATCAAACCTTCAAGCAAGGGTGATAGACCAGCCACATGGTTGACGTTCGATCTCGAAAAATTCAGACACATCGAGATTGGACCGGCCCCGACAACGAAATATAGTCAATGACCCTCGCGGTCAGGAGAAAGGGAGTCAGGCATGGACATGCCGAGCTCTGACAAGGACATCCCGAGTGCGCCCGCCGCGCCGAATGGCGGACTGGAGACAAACGCGCACGGCCCGGCGCGTACCCCCGCAATCATCGTCGGCGTCGTTGCAGTGGCCGTCGTCGCACTTTCCGTCTTCTATCTGTTGCGGCCGGAGCCCTTGCTGGTTCAGGGCGAGGTCGATGCAACGCGGCTCGATATCGCCGCGCGCGTGGACGGACGGGTCGGCAAGATTCCCGTCGAACGCGGTCAGAACGTTGCTGCGGGCGCGGTGCTCGTCCAGATCGACAATCCGGAAACGCTGGCCAAGCACGAGCAGATGAAGGCGGCCAAGGCTGTTGCGGACGCGCAGCTTGCCAACGTGCTGGTCGGAACGCGGGTGGAAGTGATCGCGGCGCGGAAGGCGGAAATGGAGCGGGCGCAGGCGGCGCTGGTGCTGGCGCAGAAGACGTTCGACCGCACGCACACTTTGACCGAGCAAGGCAATGCGCCGCAGGCTCGCCTCGACCAGGCGACCGATGCGCTGCATGAAAGCGAGCGCGCGGTCGACCAGGCCAAATCGGCCTATGAGCAGGCGGTCAACGGCTACACCAAGGAGGAGCGGGCGATCGCCGGGAGCAACGTCGAAAAGGCCAGTGCCGACATCCAGAGCGTCCAATCGATCATCGATCAGCTCGTGGTCTATGCCCCCGTCGCCTCGCAGGTCTATCAGCGCAACGTCGAGCCGGGCGAATACGTATCGCCGGGCGTCCCGCTCATTACCTTGATCAATGTGGCTGATCTCTGGGTGCATTTCGATCTTCGCGAGGATCTCGTCAGGGGCCTGAAGGTCGGCGATCGCTTCGATGTCCGCATTCCGGCGCTGGGCGACCGCTCCGTCACGGTCGAGGTCAGGCTGATCGCGACCAAGGGCGAATATGCGAGCTGGCGGGCCACGCGTGCGACCGGCGATTTCGACCTGCGGACGTTTTCGATCCGCGCCTACCCGGTCCAGCCGGTGCCCGAGTTGCGCCCGGGAATGAGCGCCTATCTCGACTGGCGGTCGCGACCATGAGACCGCCAAAACCCGGATTCCTGCTGGTCGCACGGCGTGAGTGCCGCTGGCTGTTTCACGATCGCGTGGCGCTGCTCCTGATCTTCGGCGTGCCTCTGTTTGCGTTCGTGGTGCTGACCACGGTCTTCAGCCATCCGGTCATTCGCGGGCTCGGTGTGACCATTGTCGACGAGGACAAGTCGGATGCCTCGCGTGCGCTGGTGGAATACGTCGCGGCGTCGCCGAGCCTGAACATCGTCGACCGCTCCGGGACGTTGTCCACGGCGGTGAAGGACATCCGTTCGGGCAAGGCGATCTCGGCGATCCATATCCCGCCGGATTTCGAGCGCGACCTGGAGGCGCAGCGCCGCCCGCAGGTCGTCGGATTCTATAATCAGCAGTTCCTGACGGCGGCGGGCATCGCCTCGTCGGGTCTGAGCGATGCGCTGTCCGCCGCGGCGGCCGTGGCCGCCCCAGCCAGGCACGCCGCGCCCGCAGCGACTTCGATCGGGACGCTTTCCGTCGAGACCATCGCGCTGGTCAATCCGCAGAAGAACTATGCGCAGTTCCTGCTGCGCGCGCTGCTGCCGACGATCATCCATGTGGTGATCACGCTGGCCGCAGGCTATTCGGTCGGTTCCGAATTCCGCCGCCGCGATGCGCGAGTCTGGCTCGCAAGCGCGGGCGGCGATCCGGTCACGGCGCTCGCCGGCAAGCTTGCGCCGCTGTTTTGCATCTTCCTCGTGATCATGCTGGCCGTGCCGCTGGTCCTCGAGGGCGTGCTGGAAGTCCCCTTCCGGGGAGACCTCCCGTTGATGGTCGTCGCCGGCTCGCTCCTGATCATTGCCTATCTGTCGCTGGGCGCCCTGCTCCAGCTCCTGGCCCGCGACCTCGCGACCGGACTCGGACTTGCGGGCCTGTTTGCCTCGCCCGCATTCGGCTATGCCGGCGTTGGCTTTCCCACTGTCGGCATGAATGCGTTTGCACATGTCTGGAGCGCGATCCTGCCGCTGCGCTGGTACATGGCCGTTCTGCTCGGACAGGCCGCACGCGGATTGCCGGTGGCGGACTCCGCCATCCCCTTCGCAGCGCTCGCGGGGCTGGCGGTCCTGTTTGCCGGTCTGGCATGGCTGCGCATGGCGAGCCTGACGCGCAAGGGCTGGTTCGAGACGGCGCAACCTGCCGAGTCCCCCGCGATCGAGCCCACGCCGCGCGGCATCGGCGGCGCCTTCACGGCGGAATGGCGGCGCGTGCTGGGAACGCGGAGCGCCTTCAGCGTGCTGTTCCTGGCGCCGCTGGTTTACGGCATCTATTATCCGCAACCCTATCTGAACCAGATCCTGCGCAAGCTTCCGATCGCGGTCGTCGACAACGACCTCAGCGATCTCAGCCGCCGGATAGTCGAGACGCTGGATGCGAGCGGCGCATTGAGCGTTGCGGTTCGCACCCGCACGCTTGCGGAAGCGCAAGCCGCGATCAATCGCGGGGAGGCTTTTGCCGCCGTCGACATCCCGGCCGGCACCGAGCGCGACGTGCTCAAGGGCATCACCGCTCACATCCCCGTCTATGCCGATGCCACCTACCTCTTCATATTCAGGTCGACCGCAAGCGGCGTGGCCACCGCCGTCGGTACCTTGACGTCCGAGCTCGTATCGCGCGGCGGACGCTCGGATGGGAGCCTCGTCAAGGCGAAGCTCGCGAGCTCGAGCCCGGCCGACGTTCTGCTGCAACCGATCTTCAACCCGGTCGGCGGTTATGCGAGCTATGTCGTACCGGCCGCGTTTGTGCTGATCCTCCAGCAGACCCTGCTGATCGGCGCGGCGATGCTGACCGGCTCGGCGCTGGCGGGCTCTGGCGGCGCATTCTCAGGCGTGCTCGGCCGCGGCGTCGCGCATCTGACCATCTACCTGCCGGTGGTCGCGCTCTATCTCATAGTGCTGCCGCGGATCTACGGTTTTTCGACGCTCGGCCATCTGCCGCAAGTCTTCGCTGTCGCGACCATCTTCCTGCTGGCGACGAGTTTCATGGGACAGGCCGTCGGCACCTGGTTCACGCGTCCGGAGAATGCGACCATCCTGCTGCTGGCGACCAGCCTACCGCAGTTTTTCATGGCCGGCTTTGCCTGGCCGCGCGAAGCCATTCCTGACGTGGCCCTCGCGTTCGGTCGGATTTTTCCTGCCGACTCCGCGATCGATGGCCTCGTCCGCATCAACCAGCTTGGCGCCGGCATCTGGGAGGTCACGCATGACTGGCTCGGCCTCTGGCTGCTGGCGCTGGTCTATTTCGCACTCGCCGTGATCTCGGCTTTTGTTGTCAAGAGAGGACAGCGACATGCACAAGGCTAGGCTTGCCGCCGCCGTGGCGATCCCGCTTGTCCTCGTCGCGGGCGCCCTCATCTATTCCGCAAATCGTTCCGGATCGCCGCCTGTACTCGTCGGTGTCGTGCGCACGACGGAAATCAGGGTGGAGCCGGAGGTGACCGGACAACTCCAGTCGATTGCGGTCGAGAAGGGCGCCACTGTGCGCGCGGGCGATATTCTGGCGCGGCTCTCCGCGGTGGAGTTGACGGCGCAGGCGGACCAGGCGCGGGCTGCGCTGGCATCAGTGACCGCCAACCGCAACAACGTCTATGCCGGCGTCCGCCGCGAGCAGGTCGACTCGCTGAAAGCCGCCATCGCCAAAGCCAGTGCCCGCCTCGACTATGTGCAGGCCCAGCTCACCAGGACCAGCACACTGGCGCGCCAGAGCTTCGAATCGCAGCAATCGCTCGACCAGACCGAGAACGACGTTGCCAGTGCGCGTGCCGGCGTGGCCGAGGCCCAGGCCAATTACGATGCGGCCGTGGTGGGTCCGACCCGGGAGGAACGCGCGATCGCCGACGCGCAGGTACAGGCCGCGGCTGCCGCCGTCACCGTGCTCGAGCGCCGCCTCGACAAGATGGTGTTGCGCGCGCCGGCCGACGGCGTGGTCAGCGTCATCGCCGCCGAGATCGGCGAAAACGTTCGCGCGGGCCAGCCGATCCTGATGGTCGAAGCGGCGGGCAGGCAATGGCTCTCGTTCAATGTGCGCGAAGACCATCTCGATCGCCTCGCGATGGGAGCAACAGCGAGCGTGATGCGGAACGGCGCCGATGTCGCGACGAAGGCGGTCATCACCGAACTGCGACCGCTCGGCGTGTTTGCCACCTGGCAGGCCGAGCGGGTGATCGGCGATCATGACCGCAACACGCTGCGCTTGCGCCTCGACCCGCAGGGAGAGTCGGCAGGCCTGGCGCCGGGCATGACCGTCTGGATCGACCGCTAACACCCAGTGATTTGCACTCGCGGAACCAGGCTGGTCCGACCATCTGCAAAAGGAAACCCCAGCAGTCATTGAGACCACTGGGGCTTTTCAACGGCATTGCCGACTTCGAATTCAGCCTAGCCGGTGACGGCGGCGTTGGCGTAAGGCGCCGTGCGCTTCGCGCGGTTGTCGATGCTGAGGGCGCCCGCACCGAAAGCCGCGATCTGCAGCAGTCCGCCCGCCATCATCACGTTCTTCAGGAAGTGGATCATCTGGTTCTGGTCGGCGAAGTTGCTGTGGAACGAAACCGCGGTCGCGATCGAGAACACGGCCAGCGCAAGCGCGACAGTGCGGGCCTGGTAGCCGGCGATCAGCAGCAGACCACCGCCCAGTTCGACAGCGACGGCCACGGCAAAAGCGAGCGGCGGGAAGGGCAGCCCGACCGCACCGATGAGGGTCGTGGTCGCGGCATAAGCGCCGAGCTTGCTGAGGCCGCTCATGGCAAACGGGAGGCCGATCAGAAGACGGCCGGCGAAGGGAAGATAGTTGTTGACGCTCATGGTCGTGATCCTTGCTCGAGTTGTTTGAGTTCGGCGAGCCAAGCCTTGTTCGCAGGCGTTGGCCTCGCCGGTCGCGAACCCTGTCGGCGTTCGCTTCCCCCTGTTATCGGCTTGAACCGGCCTGGCGATTAGTCGGTCAATTTCAGACGGATCGTTCCATCTGGTGAACAATCGCCGGCTATAGGAAGCTTGCGCAAGGTCGTTCAGCCAATGGAACGCTCCGTCCGACGCACGCCGGCTAATGCGGCGGATCGATCGGCTCTATAACCGGCTCATTGAAGGAGACGGATCATGTTCGACATCTTGAAAATCAAACTGATCGCAACGCTGCGCAGCTTCCAGCACGCTTGTCTGACGCCGGTCATGCGGGACGACGACGGAGATGACGGTGACATCGCCACGCCGAAGACCTGCGTGGACGATGACGTCTGAAGCGCGATCTGGGCCATCCATGCCGGCCGCTGCGATGATTGGGCGTTGAAATCCGGGAGAAATTATGATGCGGATGAATGTCCTGATCCCGCCTGATGCGGGAGGAATCGAGCTGGCAGCGCCTCCCATGCGGGACTTCAACGATCTCTATTTCTTCGCGGCGGTGGTCAAGCACGAGGGGTTTTCAGCGGCGGCTCGCGCACTCGGCCTGCCGAAGTCGAGGATCAGCCGCCATGTCGCGCTGCTGGAGGAGCAGTTGGGCGTCCGCCTGATCGAGCGCTCGACGCGCCGCTTGAGCATCACGGCCATCGGCCGGGACGTTTATCGGTACGCGCAAACCGTGGTTGACGCCGCAGAGGCCGTGGATGAAGTCGCCTTGCGGATGAAATCCGAGCCTCAAGGCCTCGTCCGCATCGGCTGCCCCGTGGGTGTCCAGAGGGTGCTTGCGCCGAAATTGCCCGAGCTTTTCGCGAAGCATCCTCGCCTCAGGACTCAGTTCCTCATCACCAACCGGCCAATCAACCTGATCGAAGAGCAGGTCGACGTCGCCATTCGCATCCGGGAAAATCTTGATACCGATAGCGAGATGCAGATGCGCAGGATCGGGATCAGCCGGCGGATTCTCGTCGCGAACGCGGCCCTCCTGAAGAAACATGGAACGCCTAAAACGGCGAACGATCTTACGCGACTGCCGATCCTCGATGCGACCGAAACGCCGGGACCACGCACATGGGAGCTTTCAGGCCCCAGGGGACAAAAGGTTTCGGTCGCGGTCGAGCCCAAGGTCTCGGCCGGTGACTTTGCCATTCTCATTGAAGCGGCCCGGGCCGGGATCGGCGTAGCCCTGCTGCCCGAACTTCAATGTCAAGACGCCCAGCGCGATGGACAGCTGGTCCGCGTTCTGCCGGAGTGGAGCGCCAAGGAGGGCATCATCCATCTCGTCTTTCCATCCCGGCGCGGCATGTTACCCGGCGTTCGCGCCGCGATCGATTTTCTGGCCGCCGCGCTGAAGGCGCAGGTCTAAGATCCAAATCTCGCTGGTCAGGTGCTACCATTAAGCGCAACGGAAGAGCGCCCGAACCTTCAGCCACTCTACGCCCCTGCCGAGAGTCTATTTCGTCAACGCGGGCTTAGCCTGAAATCAGTTCGTCTGTGGCCGCAGCCAATAAACGCCGATGAGCCGCCGCGTCATCCCACAAACAGTCTTGCCGGCCCGCAAGATCGTCGACGAGGCGAAGCTTCTCGTTATAACTCCGGCGACGCCGACGACAGGATCGAGCGCGGGCGATGCCCCACGTGAGGATCCCGAGACGCTGAAAGCGATGCTGCTTGCCGAGCGACGCTTCCTGAAGATAAGATGCTGCTGGGCTGGAAGACGTCGAGCTAGTGCTACGGACGGCTCATGACGTCCGGGCACCTTAAGACATCGGCTGAAAATTTCCGAGCAACCAGCCCTAGCCTCTGGACGAAATGCGCAGCCATTGCGCTTCTTAAAAGTTCGTCTCGCAAATGAATGCACCGGGCAAAAAAGGCAGATCGCGGACGCTCAAGCGGCGAGCCACTGGAATCCATTAAGAACGACAACAGCGCAACGGCGGGCTATCGCCCTCCTTGTAGGTGATGGTCCCGGCAGACACTCGCCGAAGCACGGAAGATGCCGCCTTAGGATCGCTTCGATGGCGGCGTAGCGATCCAGCCGACCACAAATGAGGTTCGCGCCTGCCGGCAGGCATGATCATTTTGCCCCGCACTCCTGATCCTTGAACGTGCTTGTCGGCGAAATTGATCCTCGTCCCTTTCGGAACCGAAGATGCTCTGATCGTGAGCGCCTAGACGATTGGCTGATGGTGGGACCAGACACGCTTCACGTCGTTGCGAGCATGCATCCGTCGCGCGCCGCCGCGCTTCAACTCGATCGACAGACGCGCATTCACGCCATTCAGCGGGCCAGAGAGCAGAGGACATATCCATGTCTTTTCATTTCGAAATGATCGGTAGATGTAGTAATATTGCCGTACGCAGACTCGAACCGTTCCTCGCCACCGGTCGAGAG
>Ga0307510_10008459_pt1 | contig 12263 bp, 10 predicted proteins | sample 12_EM_MG_FD_207224 | JGI IMG/M metagenome (GOLD analysis project Ga0307510, IMG submission 207224) | Populus trichocarpa ectomycorrhiza microbial communities from riparian zone in the Pacific Northwest, United States - 12_EM | ecosystem: Host-associated > Plants > Roots > Unclassified | place...
TTTCGACAATGTGCGCGTACCGCAGCGCAACCTCGTCGGCCAGGAAGGCATGGGCTTCACCTACCAGATGATGCAGTTCCAGGAAGAGCGCCTGTGGGCCGCGGCGAACGCGATCCAGGGCCTGACCAACTGCATCGAAGAGACCATCGAATACACCCGCGAACGCCAGATCTTCGGCAAGAGCGTGCTCGACAACCAGGTCGTGCACTTCAAGCTCGCCGAGCTGAAGACCGAAGTGGAATCGCTGCGCGCGCTGGTCTACATGGCCACCGAAAAATACATCGCCGGTGTCGACGTGACCGAGTGGGCCTCGATGGCCAAGCTCAAGTCGAGCCGGCTGCTGCGCACGGTGCCCGATGGTTGCATGCAGTATTGGGGCGGCATGGGCTACACCTGGGACAACCGCGTCTCGCGCATGTACCGCGACGGCCGCCTCGCATCGATCGCCGGCGGTGCCGACGAGGTGATGCTGGGCATCATCAGCAAGTACATGCACACGCTGCCCAACAAGCGCTGATGACAGCCCCTTGCCGCCTTTGGCGTCGTCCCCCGAGGGGAGCTCGGTCCGCTTGGGAGCGGCCCGGCGCTGGACCGAGGCGCTTTCGATGATCCACATCGACACCCGCGGCGCGTTCGTCCACGCCACGCTGGATGCGCCCGCGACGCGCAACGCGCTCACCGATGCGATGGTCGCGAGCCTGGCCGATGCGGCGCGCCTCGCGCAGGCCACGCCGACCGTGCGCGCGCTGGTGATCCGCGGTGCAGGTGGCAGCTTCTGCGCCGGTGGCGACTTCAGCGGCTTTCGCAGCGCGATGGCCACGAGCGCGCCGGCCGATGGCATCGACCCGATCGCCACCAGCAACCGCCGCTTCGGCGCGCTGCTCGAACAGTTGCACACGCTCGGCGCCGCCACCATCGCGGTCGTCGAGGGCGCGGCGATGGGCGGCGGTTGCGGGCTTGCGGCGGCGTGCGACTTCGTGCTCGCGGCCGACACCGCCAAGTTCGCCACGCCCGAGGTCACGCTTGGCCTGCCGCCGGCGCAGATCGCGCCGTTCATCGCGGCGCGCCTGGGCGAACACGCGGCATTGCGGCTGATGCTCACAGGCCGCCGCATCGATGCCGAACACGCGCTCGCGCTCGGCCTGGTCGACGAGGTGACGACGCGCGAGCTGCTCGACACGCGGCTCGCCGAACTGCTGCGCGAACTCGCGCGCGCCGAGCCCGCGGCGCTGCGCGCGACCAAGGCCATCTTGCAACGGCGCCGCACCGCCGCGATCGGCGACACGCTGGACTTCGCCGCGCTCGCGTTCGCCGCGGCGCTGCGCAGCGGCACCGCCACCGAAGGCCTCGCGGCCTTCGCGGCCAAACGAGCGCCCGGTTGGGTCGCGCCATGACGACGGCGTTCGACTCGCTGCTGATCGCCAACCGCGGCGAGATCGTCACGCGTGTGGCGCGCACCGCGCAGCGGCTCGGGCTGCGCACCATCGCGGTCGCGTCCGATGCCGACCGCGGCGCGCCGCACGCGCAGGCCTGCGACAGCGTCGTGGCGATCGGCGGCGATTGCCCGGCCGACTCCTACCTGCGCGCCGACAAGCTGCTCGCGGCCGCGCGCGCTGCGGGCGCGCAGGCGCTGCATCCGGGCTACGGCTTTCTCTCGGAGAACGCCGCGTTCGCGCAGGTGGTGATGGATGCGGGCCTGGTGTGGGTTGGCCCGCCACCGGCCGCGATGACCGCGATGGCCGACAAGGCGCGCGCGAAGCAGCGCATGGCCGCGGCCGGCGTGCCGGTGCTGCCGGGTTACGACGGCGAGGACCAATCGCGTGCCACGCTGCGCGAAGCGGCGCAGCGCGTCGGCGTGCCGCTGATGATCAAGGCCACCGCAGGCGGCGGCGGGCGCGGCATGCGGCTCGTGACGGACCTGTCGCAGCTCGACGCCGCACTCGACAGCGCCGCTGCCGAAGCGCTCGCCGCGTTCGGCGATGCGCGGCTGCTGGTCGAACGTGCGCTGCTGGCGCCGCGGCACGTGGAGGTGCAGGTGTTCGCCGACACGCGGGGCCAGGTGATCCACCTCGGCGAGCGCGACTGCTCGGTGCAGCGGCGGCATCAGAAGATCGTCGAGGAAGCGCCCTCGCCCGCCGTGTCGCCGGCACTGCGCCGGCGCATCGGCGAGGTCGCGGTGACGGTGGCGCGCGAGGTCGGCTACGTGGGCGCGGGCACCGTGGAGTTCCTGCTCGACACCGACGGCAGCTTCTGGTTCATGGAGATGAACACGCGGCTGCAGGTGGAGCACCCGTTGACCGAGGCGCTGGTGGGCGTGGACTTGGTCGAGTGGCAACTGCGCATCGCGGCCGGCGAGCCGCTCGCGATGACGCAGCAAGAGGCGCTGGCCCGCTACGAGCGCGGCGGCCACGCGATCGAGGTTCGGTTGTGCGCCGAAGACCCGGCGCAGGACTACCTGCCGCAATCGGGCACGGTTCACCACTGGCACCCGCCGCGCGGCGTGCGCTGCGACCACGCGCTGGCGAGTGGCTGGAACGTGAGCCCGTTCTACGACTCGATGCTCGCAAAGCTGATCGCGCACGCCCCTTCGCGTGCTCAGGCGATCCAGCAGCTCGCCGATGCGCTGGACCGCACCGTGTGCCTGGGCCTCACCACCAACCGCGGGTTTCTGGCGCGCGTGCTGAGGCACCCGGCGTTCGGCGGCGATGACGTGACCACCGCGTTTCTCGGCCAACACTTCGGCAGCAATGCGGCACGCGAAAGCGACGCGGGCAGCGCACTGCGCGCGCTGATCGCAGCAGTCAACGCCACGCTCGCGCCGGCCGCGCCGCCGGCGCTGTGGGCGGGCTGGACCTCGTCCGACCATGTGGCGTGCACCTCGCCGCTGGGCGTGGTCCACGCGGCGGGCGAGCGCGTCGAGGCGTGGCAGCTCGCCGGCACGCCAGCCTCGTTGACGCTGCGCTGCGGCGACGCCGTGCATCGCATCGAAGGACTCGCGCGCGACAGCCGCTCGACCGTGCATGCGGTGGTCGACGGCCGCCCGGTCTCGGCGCGCTCGGTGCACGACGGCACGACCGCCTGGTGGCTCAGCGACGGCGTCGAGCTGCAGGTGTGCGACCTTCGCCTCGCCAGCACGACCGCCGCCAACACAGCGGTCGCCGCGGGCGCCTTGCGCGCGCCCATGCACGGCCGCGTCACGCAGGTGCATGCCGCGGCGGGCGCGCGCGTCGAGGCCGGCGCGCTGCTGCTCGTGATGGAGGCGATGAAGATGGAGCACCAGATCGTCGCGCCGTTCGCCGGCACCGTGGCCGGCGTGCATGCGCAGGTGGGCGCGCAAGTGGGCGCGCGCCAGGTGCTGGTCGAGATGAGCGCATGAGCCTGGGCGCGGAGCACGAGGCGTTTCGCGACAGCGTGCGCGCGTTCGTGCGGGCCGAGATCGCGCCGCACGTGAACGCGTGGGACGAAGCCGGCACCTTCCCACGCGAGCTGTACCGGCGCGCCGCGCACATCGGCCTGCTCGGCCTGGGCTACCCCGAGGCGTATGGCGGCACGCCGGCCGACGCGTGGTTCCGACTCGTCGCCACCGAGGAGATCGCGCGCGCCGGCAGCGGCGGGCTGATGGCCAGCCTGTTCTCGCACAACATCGGGCTGCCGCCCATCGTTGCGCATGCGAGCGAAGCGCTGAAGCAGCGCGTGATCCCGCCGGTGCTGGCCGGCGAGAAGATCGCCGCGCTCGCGATCACCGAACCGTCGGGCGGCTCCGATGTGGCGCGCCTGCGCTGCAGCGCGCGGCGCGACGGCGATCACTGGGTGATCGACGGCGACAAGACCTTCATCACCTCCGGCCTGCGCGCCGACTGGATCACGCTCGCGGTGCGCACAGGCACGGACACGGCCCAGCGGGGCGCGGCCGGCATCTCGCTGATCGCCGTGCCCGGCGACACGCCCGGCATCTCGCGCACGCCGCTGGCCAAGATGGGCTGGTGGTGCAGCGACACCGCGCAGCTGCACTTCGAACACTGCCGCGTGCCGGCCGATCATTTGATCGGCGAAGAGAACGCGGGCTTTCGGATGATCATGGAGAACTTCAACGGCGAGCGGCTGCTGATGTCGGCCGGTGCGCTCGCGTTCGCGCAGGTCTGCTTCGACGAGGCGCTGGACTGGGCCCGCCAGCGCCAGACCTTCGGCACGCCGCTGGTCGAACACCAGGTCACGCGCCACAAGCTGATGGACATGCGCATGCGTCTGAGCAGCACGCACGCGTGGCTGCACGCGATGGTCGCGCGCATGGAGGCGAACGACACCGGCCCCGAGTGGGTGGCGCAACTGTGCCTGCTGAAGAACCACGCGACGCAGACCATGCAGTGGTGCGCCGACGCCGCCGTGCAGATCCTCGGCGGCATGGGCTACATGCGCGGCACGAAGAGCGAGCGCATCTACCGCGAGGTGAAGGTGATGATGATCGGCGGCGGCGCGGAGGAGATCATGAAGGAGCTGGCGGCGAGGCAGCTCGGCATATGAGCGCGGAACCAGCGCTGGGGACGATCGATCTGCGGGTGGACAGGCCGTAAGCTCCTGATGCAAACACCATCCCACCGGAGCGACACATGCCCATCCCCGCCACAGCAGGCGCCTTCGCGATCGTGCCGAGCAACGATCTGGTGGCCGCCGTACCGTTCTGGGAGCGCCTGGGCTTCGAGCGCACCGGCGGTGATGCCAACTACCTCATCATGACCGGCTGGGATTGCGAAGTGCATCTCTCGCAGGCGGGCAGCGGCCCGTGGCGCGTGCCGGAAGATCACAACCCGTTCGGCGTCTTCATCCGCACGCCGCAGGTTGACGCCATCGCCGCGCGCGTGGACGACCTCATCATCCGGCCCGGGGGCGTGTTGCGTCACCGCGAGTGGGGCCTCTACGAAGTCGGGGTGTGCGGGCCAGACGGCTTGCTGGTCCGCATTGGTTGGCCTTCGCGCTTGATGCCAGATGGATCGCCGACTGGTGGTGCATGACTTCAACGCCGATGTGGAATTCTTGTTCCTCGCAGCCGGCGGCCGAAGCCACTCACAGCAGAATCGTCCAGTCCATGATGTTCCTCCGTATTGCGTGCGCGATGGTATTTCAAGTGCCCGGGTGGCTGCACGCTAGCATCGGCGCATGCGTAACACCCTCCTCCTGTCGCTGTTCGCGCTTTCCGCATGCGCCGTCGAACCCGCCCGTGTCCGCCTACCTGCGCCGAGGGTTCCAACTGGGACCGGCTGTCCCCAAACCAGCGCGTCCATCCCCAAGGTGCCCCGTAAGGCCCGGGACAACAGCATCGACGGCTGGGTGCAGCTTCAGTACGACGTTGATCTCGCAGGCGAGCCGGTCAATGCGAAAGTGCTCGACGGGGACCCCAAGGGAGTCTTTGACCAGGCCGGAATCGATTCTGTGATGGGATCGAAATTTCGAACGAGTCAGGGTCGCATTGGTTGCATACAGGTCATCACGTTCTCCTTCTGATCCAGCGCACGAGTGAACTGCGCGGGTGGCGGCAAGAAGCAACGGGAGAAACGCCGTGAGGCGACTGGATCAAGCCATTCTTAAGTCTTTCGTCGTGGTGTTTCTCGGCGTTCTGTGTGGGCGCGTGTTGGCTGATGGGAATCCTCTTATTGGCGCCTCGATAGGACGTTCGAAAGAGGCCTCCAAGCTGAACCATGAAGGCCTCAAGGGGCTCGCGGAGTTTCGCGCAAGAAGACCGATTGGCGATGCGCAAGTGATTGCCGGGGTCGAAACAGACGCCGCTCCGGCGCCAGCGGCCAGCGCTCCTGTGACCTCGTCAGCCCAACAAGCCTTCGATGATCTGAACAGTTGGCGTACGCGCCATGCGGCGGTGATATGGGGTCGTCGCCCTGCGACACCTGAGCAGTTGCGTGCCGTCCTGGCGGATCTGGACCAAGGCTTGGCGCAGGCGAACGAACCGGGCTTCGTACTGGCCGCCATGGGCTCGCCTGCGGTCTGGTCGCGCCGTCTGGAGTTTCAGGTGGATCGCGCCAAGGTCCTTGAGCGTCTGGGAGATCGCGCCGGGGCCGTACGCGCGCTGGATGCTGCCGCGACCTACTCATGGATAGATCCACGTGGCTTCGGTGGACCTGATGGCGACACCGAACTGCGTGCCATCCTCGACGACCCGCGCGCAGCGGGCGTTCGTGCGCGCTACGACATCGCACGACGCCTTGGAGACGCCTCGGCGCTGAATACGCCATACACGCCCCAAATGTCGGCCGCCGATCGCGTGGCGGGGCTGTCGCGTCTGTGGAGTGTGGTGCGGGACGGCTTCGTGTGGTTCGATCATGTCCCTGCGCTGGACTGGGACCGCGAATACCTCGACGCTTTGCCGCGCGTGCTGGCGGCACAGAACACCGCGGCGTACTACCGCGAGTTGCAGCGCTTCGTCGCGCTGCTCAAGGATGCTCACAGCGACGTGCTCGGGCCCGAGGCGCTCGCCGCGCAGTGGTACGCAAGGCCTGGCTTGTCCACGCGCATGATCGCTGGCCGCGTCGTGGTGACGCACGTGGCGGACGCCGCGCTTGGGGCGGCAGGGGCGCGCGTGGGTGACGAACTGTTGACGGTGAACGGTCGCGACGTTCAGGCCTACGCACAGGCTGAAGTGGCGCCATTCCAGAGCAGTTCCACCGCGCAAGACCTGGCTGTGCGTACTTACGAATACATGCTGCTCGCCGGTAACGCTGGCCAGCCCGTCCATCTGAACCTCGCCCACGCGGACGGCACCCGCTTCGACCTCACAGCACCGCGACAACTGCGTGCGTGGCCTCTTGCGGAGCCACGCCAAGCATGGACATCGCGGCCTGACGGCGTCGTCGTGTTGCGCGCCGGTCAGTTCGAAGACGAGGCGGCTGCAGAGTTGATGCGACAGCACGCAGATGATCTTCTGCGAGCGCGCGGTCTGGTCATCGATCTGCGTCACAACGGCGGCGGACTCTCGAGTGCAGGCATGCGCCTGTTGTCCTGGTTGCAGGACGCCCCGGTGCCAGTCACCCTTGCCAGCGTTCGCGCCGACACGCCATACACGCTCGCAAGCAGCGGCGGGCGGCTGTGGCCGAAGTGGCAGCAACTCGACGACGCGCCTGGGGCGCTTCCCCACGAGCACACGTTCAACGGTCCCGTTGCCATGCTGATCGACGCCGGCACCTTGTCCGCGGCGGAAGACACCGCCGCCTCCTTCAAGCTGATGCGTCGTGGGCCCCTGATTGGAACTCGCAGCGGCGGCAGCACGGGTCAGCCGTTGTCGTTTCGGTTGCCCGGCGGCGGCTGGGCACGCATATGTGTCAAGCGCGACAGCTATCCGGACGGGACCGACTTCGTCGGAACCGGCGTGCAGCCCGACCTCGTGGCGGAAACGACGGTGGCCGATGTGCGCACGGGCCGCGACTCGGTTCTCGAGAGGGCGGTGCAGACGGTGCTCGGGCGCTAGGCAGCCACTTCTGAAGTGTGCCAGCGTAGGCCTCAAGGTCGACAAAGTGTCTGGAACTGTCTATGGGCTCGCACGAGCCACGGACGGCAATCGCTGCGACGCAACCAGACAAGCCGCGCAATTCCCAAACTGCGGCGCGTTGTCGATCCAACCGCGCCCCAATCGTCGTACAGACGGACGCATCCTGCCCGCACCAGGACGCCAACCTCAATCAGCCAACGGAGCACCCCGTGACCAAATCCCTCTTCATCAGCCTCCCTGTAACCGACCTCAGCGCCTCGACCACCTTCTACAAAGCCCTGGGCTTCAGCCAGAACCCGCAGTTCAGCAGTGCGGATGGCTCGGCGATGGTCTGGAGCGAGGCGATCAACGTCATGCTGGTCACGCACGCCAAGTGGCGGACCTTCACGCAGCGGCCGTTCCCTTCGGCTGGCTCGTGCGGGATGATGCTGTCGCTGGCCCTGGAGAGCCGCGCCGCCGTCGACGCGATGAACGAGGCGGCCGCGGCCCACGGCGGGCAGGCCGATGTGAACCCGATGGAGGACCACGGTTTCATGTACACCCGCGACCTGGCCGATCCCGATGGTCACATGTGGGCGGCGCTCTGGATGGACCCGGCGGCGATGCCCGCGGCCGCGAGCTGATCGCGCCTGCCGCTGAAGGCTGACCGCAGTCTTGGTCGGCCATCGATGCGTGCAGCGGCGCGAGCACAACGAAAGGCGCCTCGACAGCGGCAGCTAACATGCCGCCATGCCAGACGTCGACCTGAAATCGCAAGGCCGCTTCGCTGAGCCCGCAACGGCGCGAACGCCACTCGAAGGAGAGTCGGTACTGGCGCGGCTGGAGGGCGTGCTGGGCCCGCGCTACATCCCGTTCGTCGTCTCCGTTGCCATCCTGCTGGGCGCACTCCTTGCGCTGGCCGGCTACGCGGACGGTGGCGTCGGGCAGCGCGATGGCCTGAGCCTGTGGATGTTCGGCCTCAATCTGGCGATCCTCGTCTACATCCTGGCGGTTCATCCGTTCATGCACAAACGTTGGGTGCGCGCGATGCAATCGCTGCAAGCGTTGGCACCGCACACGGAACGCGGCGCCAGGCCGGCTGTTGCGGGCGTTCATCGTGGCGAGTGGGTTGCCATGTTGTTGGGTGCGTTTGCCGGGCTCGCGGTCGCTCGTCATGGCGTCGCATCCGAAGCCTGGGTGTGGGTGTATTCGGAGGCCGTGAGCGCGTTGATGTTCGCGCTGCTCGGCGCGGCCATCTATGGCAGCGTGATGAGGTCGCGCCAGCTCGCCGCCTATCTGCATTCCGGCGTCGAGCTGAAAGTGTTCGACGGGCATCTGCTCACGCCCTTCGCGCAATGGGGGCAGAGCCTTTCGCTCGTGTTCGTCGGCGGGATCAGCCTGAGCCTGGTGTTTCAGTCTTACCAGAGCTTGCGCAGCGTGGAGAGCCTGATCATCTACGGCTGCCTGATCGTGGTCGCGATGACGTTGTTCTTCATGTCGATGTGGACAGTCCACGTGGCGCTGGCGAAGGCACAGTCCAAGGAGCTCGCCCGGGTACGGAGCGAGCTGATCGTGGCGCGCGAGGCGCTGGTCCGCGAGCGCGACACCACTCCCGCTGTGGGCGTGCAGGACGCCTACCTCCCCGCCGTGATCCTCGGCATGTACGAGCGCCAGGTGCTCGACGCATCGACGTGGCCGTTCAACCCGGCGATCGTCGGGCGAGTGTTCGCGTCCGTCGGCGCGCCGCTCGCGGTCTACCTGCTGAAGCTCGCCTTCGGCGTCGGTGGGATGCTTTAAAGCAGGGCGCATTCTGCCAAGGTAGAGTCGATGCTCCCGCCACATTCTGCCGAGGATGCCCGTGACCGTTGATCGACGTTTGATCGACCGCTTGACCTGGAAATGCGCCGCGCTGGCCGCGGCCGCGAGCACCTCGGTGGCTGCGGCGCCGTTGCAGCGCAGCTACCTCGAACTCGCGGTGTCGCCGGACGGACACTGGGTCGCCTCGGTCGAAGGCGACAGCGGCGCGTCCGGTGGCCAGCCCGTGGTGCGCGAGCTCGTGATCCGTTCGACCGACGGGCGCGGCGAGACCCGCGTCGCATTGCCCTGCGGCGCGGTGCCGCAATGCTGGCCGAGTTCACCGGCGTGGACGCCCGACGGCACGCGCCTGAGCTTCGCGCTGCGCACGCCGGGCAGCCATGCGCGCTCGGTGTTCCAGGTGCGCAGCGACGGCAGCGGCCTGACCTCGCTGCTCAGCTTCGACGGCACGATAGGCGAGTTGCGCTACGCGCGCGACGGCACGCTGGCGATGCTGGCCACCGCCGGCGCGACCAAGGAGGTGGGCGCGACCGAAGCCGGCGCGGCCGGCACCGGCGAGCTCGATGCGGCGTCGCCATCGCAACGCATCGCGGTGTTGGCGCAGGGTCAGCGCGAGCTGCGCTGGGTCTCGCGCGACGGACTCTTCGTGTACGAATACGACTGGCTGCCCGATGCGAGCGGCTTCGTCGCCACTGCGGCGCCGGGCGACGGCGACCGCAACTGGTGGGTCGCGAAGCTCTATGCATTCGGCATCAACGGCACCGCACCCGAGCGCCTGCTCTACGCGCCGCGCCATGCGCGCGAGCAGCTCGCGAGTCCCAAGGTCTCGCCGGATGGCCGGCGCGTGGCCCTGATCGCCGGCCTGATGAGCGACTTCGGTTCGACCGGCGGCGATGTGCTCGCGGTGCCGGTGGCTGGTGGCGCGGGCATGACCGTGACGCCGCAGCTCGCGGCCAGCGTCACCGAGATCGACTGGTCTTGCGACGGCCATCTGCGCGCGACCACGCAGGCCCGCGATCGTGCGCAGCGCGTCGACTTCGGCGACGCGTCGCGGCCGTCGAGCGGCACGCTGCTGTGGTCGGCGCCGGTGCACCTGCATGGTGTCGCCAGCGCCAGCGCCAACGCCGTTGCCGGCGATTGCAGCCGCCGCGTTGTCGAAGCCGGGCTGATCGAGGGCTTCGACGCCGCGCCCGAGATCCACCTCGGCAATGGCCGTGCGTACGCGCCGCTCACGCGGCGCAATGCAGCGCTCGCCGGCAGCGGTACCGAGGTCCACAGCATCGAATGGCAGAACGAGGGCCGCACGCTGCAGGGCTGGCTGCTGCTGCCGCGCGGCGGCGTGCAGTCGAGCGCCGCGCGGTTGCCGCTGATCACGCAGGTGCACGGCGGGCCGGCCGCGTTGTCGCGGCCGCGCTTCGTCGGCCCGGGCATCACGCGCACGCTGATCGAGCACGGCTACGCGCTGTTCTTGCCCAACCCGCGCGGCAGCTTCGGCCAGGGCGATGCGTTCACGCAGGCCAACGTGAAGGACCTGGGCGGCGGCGACCTGCGCGACATCCTCTCGGGCATAGACGCCGTGATTCGTGCGTGGCCGATAGACGGCGAGCGCCTGGGCATCGCCGGCCACAGCTATGGCGGCTTCATGACGATGTGGGCGGTGACGCAGACCGATCGCTTCAAGGCCGGCGTGGCCGGCGCCGGCATCGCGAACTGGCAGTCGTACTACGGGCAGAACGGCATCAATGAATGGATGACGCCCTACTTCGGCGCGAGCGTCTACGCCGACCCCGCGGTGTACGCCAAATCATCGCCGATCAACTTCATCACGCGCGTCAGGACGCCGGTGTTCAGCTACGTGGGCGAAGCCGATCTCGAATGCCCGGCCGCGCAGACACTGGAGTTCGGCCGCGCGCTCACCGTGCTGGGCGTGCCGGCGTCGACGATGATCTACCCCGGCGAGGGCCACGCGTTCCGCAACCCGGCCACGCTGGACGACATAGACCGGCGCACGCTGGCCTGGTTCGATCGCTACCTGACGAAGACGCCGCGCTGAGCGCTGCGCCTGGTGGAAGCGCTTCGGCCTCGCCCTCACCTCATCCGTTCCACCCACTTGGCGCGAGAAGGACTCGGCTCGAAGGGTTCACCGAAGTGCTGCGACTCTCGGATGACCAGGCCGCGTTCGAATTCCATGATGCTCACGACGTGGACTGGCTTCTCGTCGTACGTGATGATGAACTCGATGACCCAGAGGTCGCCGCCGCCCAAGGTCCGGCAAATGGTGAAGTGCTTCCGGTCCGGCTGCGCCATGCGAGAAGCCCGGATGTTTTCTCGACCCCGAATGCGCTCGCCCGATTGCGGGTAGTCCAGCACCGCGTGGTCGGCATAGATCGCGTGCTCCGCCGCGAAGTCGTTCGCGTTGGAAGCGTCCCAGTGCAGTTGGAGCGCAGCTCGTACGTCGTCGTCGTTCATCGCCGCATTCTCGCGGTTCCGGCCTTCCGGCCGCACCGCCGTCGAGCAGGACACTGAGGACCTCCGGCTGGCGACCGATTCACCGCGTCGGACGTCGCCGCGTCAGAAGCAGGTCAGAAGCAAGCGCAGCGAGAGAACCACCAAGCGCCCGCGACGAGGCTCAGAATGCACGTCATGCGCGCCGATTCCCGCCTGGTCGGAGGAGCTCTGACCGCGTTGCTGCACCTGTTGGTGCTGTGGGTGTTGCTGCGCGTGGCGCCAGGTCCTGTCACACCGCCACCACCCGCGGCACTGCAGCCGGCGAGCGCGGAGCGGCTGCGCGAGGCCGGCGAACAACTCGTCGAGGTCGACATCCGCCCGCAGCTCTCGACGCGACGTGGGCGAGCCTGCGACGGCAGCGGCTATGTCGGCGTCGGCATCACGACTGATCCGCGCACCGACCGGATCATCCTCGTCGGCGAGAACACGCCGGCCGCGCGTGCCGGGCTGCGCCATGACGACATCGTGC
>Ga0307510_10008460_pt1 | contig 12262 bp, 8 predicted proteins | sample 12_EM_MG_FD_207224 | JGI IMG/M metagenome (GOLD analysis project Ga0307510, IMG submission 207224) | Populus trichocarpa ectomycorrhiza microbial communities from riparian zone in the Pacific Northwest, United States - 12_EM | ecosystem: Host-associated > Plants > Roots > Unclassified | place...
GACTATATTTTTCAGCTCAATGGTGTCTTCCAGGAGTGAAGTTCACTCCCAAGCTAATATCCATCTACCAAAAGATTAAGCAAATGGTGGTACATAAAGGCAATGAAGATGACTTTGAGATTGTGTTTGTGTCAAGTGATCGCGATCAAGCCGCGTTCGACTCCTACTTCAATAGCATGCCATGGCTAACATTGCCTTTCGGAGATCCTGCCAACAAAATCCTTGCTAAGCACTTTGATGTGAAAGGTATTCCTTGCTTGGTAATTTTGGGCCCAGATGGTAAAACTGTTACTAAACATGGTAGAAACCTAATCAACTTGTACAAAGAAAATGCGTACCCTTTCACTGAGGCCCAAGTGGATTTACTAGAGAAACAAATAGATGAGGAGGCTAAAAGCCTGCCAAAATCGAAGTACCATGCAGGGCATCGACATGAACTCGGTTTGGTTTCAGAAGGAACTGGAGGAGGACCGTTTATATGCTGTGATTGTGATGAACAAGGTTCAGGATGGGCTTACCTGTGCCTTGAATGCGGATATGAGGTGCACACCAAGTGTGTCAGAGCTGTGGACCGTGGCTCCATGGTTGACAGCTGATCAAATCAGTGTGCTGATATTTCTCAGAATTATGTTTGCGTGTTCACTTGTGCATGCTGTCGAGTTGAATTCTAAGATTTCGTATGTCAGTCTCTTACAACTATGTATATATATACATAGATAGGTTCTCTCATTAGGACAGCCTTTTATATTTATTACATGGGATTTAATGTGTGGATTTTATTTTAGCTGAAGCTATGAAATCTATTCCAATGTTGTTACCCCATCGTATTGATGTCAAGATATATATATATATCCCTTTCCTGTCTAGTGAAATTGAACGCTTGAAACTTCCTTTGCTTCTATAATAAAATAATTCGTAGAGCAACACCCGGATTAGCATGCTAGAAATTAATGTATGATCTTTTCATTTAATTATAACTTTCCTTTTCATTTTAATTATTAAAAAATATTTTCCTTAGATGTGTTCGGAAATATTTTTATATTGCATATCATAATAATTAAATTTCAATAATACATCTTTAGATCGCATTAATGAGTCATATATATAATACATCTTGTTACGAGTAAATTTAATTAACAATTAATTTACAAATTCAAAATCATAGTATTATATTTCATGCCATACATGATATAACATATAAAAGTGTTCTTTCAATACGGCTGAACTTCTCCGTACGTACCTGCTATGGAAGGTGTGTTTCTAGACTTGATTTGAAAGTTGGTCTCAATGTTCTGATTTCCTTTTCCTTCATAGAAGGAATGGCTTATGCTCATCTCCTTGATGATTCGGGGCGTCTTTTGTACTACCAGGCCCTTCCAGGGCTATTTGATGTTTTCTTTTCACATATTGCCTACACGTTGGGACACTTCTTAATTAATTTACCTGGGGAGTGACCGAATGTGTTTAGTTATCACTGCTTGTAGAGGTCACGGATGACCATCAGGGACCGTGCCCGTGTTTGTCATTTGTACACCCTGCTTTCAAGTAACAGAATTGTCAGCTGCTGATGTTCCACTTCCCTCCTCTCCGGAGGAGAGGAATTTTGTAGATGTTGGAAGGGAACCGGTGTTTTTTTATTCAAAATGACTTCTCTCTCTTAGTATACATAAATTCTCTTCTTTAAGCGCACGGGCATGCTAATTTCTGCTCGTTTCTAGACCAATTAAATGCGGAAAAGTAGGATAGAATGTTACTTATAAATACTCTTTACGCTCATTCCTGAATCTACTACGGCCGGTTTCCAAGCACGTACTCAAAAGATGCTGTCTTTTCCAAATCCTGGATTAGAGCTATCTACATGCAGCCTATTTTTTTCTCGTTTGCTTGATGCATCAAAGCCTGTTACATTAGTATGCGAATCTAAACTTGGTAGATGATCTCTTGACAAATAAATTTGGAGCATGTATAAACAATCCCACATTGATTTGAGAGTGGGGACACATGGGGTAAACATTTTTTTTTCAAGTACAATCCACTTTTTCAAGCATAAAAGGCGTTTTCCTGCACAATAGGCAAGAACTGTGTCCAATAAACCACTGACTAATACAACTTGGATGGAATATGTGACGGCACGGTGGCAAGCTAGCTACCAACCATTTCCCCCTTTTGGAAGTCCTGTCAATCATTTTACACAGGACGAGTGTTAATTAACACAATTATTAATCAAACTGGGGAGATTTTTTAAGCTGAAAAGCCAAAAACCTGAAGGCAGATTGAGCAGGTAGGTCCATTCCATAAGGTGTCCACTATGTTTTTGCCTGTAAATCTCTTATTTGGAATTTTCAGCATTGATTTTCCGTTTCTGCAAACTGTGCTGTGTGAACTAAGCCTTTCTATTCTTTCATTCAGGATGATTGAATCTGTTTCAACCTAAAGTTAAAAGACAAGGCCAGGGCATTAATTCAACACTTGAATCCATGAAGTGATTCGTGGAGCGAGGAGCAAGATCACTTACGAAATGAATGAAGAACACAATTGCCCAATCATCAGAATCCCAAAGAACAAATGATTTTCTAAAAACTTCAATGGAAAGAATGCACCCCGTGATGGCTCCATGAAGCAAGCTACTCATGGAGTTTAGGCCAACCATTGCTCCACAATAGGCTCCCATGTCGTGCCAACTATAAATTCAGAAAAACCACTTTGTAAGGTACTTCTTTTTTCCTGTGAAATAAAAAAGAAAACTAGCATGGGAAATGATAAATTTATTGCGAAAAGTTAAAAAATAAAGGAAAAAATGCCATGGCCCCTGCCTTTCCTCTTCTTTACAATGATTTCAATACATTCAAAACTTGTTGGTAGGCTTTTTGGCTGTGATTTTTTAACGCAATCTTTGAAATATTCTCTTATAAGTAGTTATTCATCCCTTATGGAATGGGAAGAAATGGAGTGCTGGTTCTCGTTCTTTAATTAATTAAAAGATTTTGGTGTCGTTGATTTTGAGCTGACCAGGGGATATGTTTTTCATGGCAAGCCAGAGATAATCTATAAATTACCCTTAAACACTCTTCATCAGATAGTACTACACCTCGGTTGACACTATCCATTTACTAGAACGTATAAAAACCAGTATTTGAAAAAGAAAGAAAGAAAGAACTTGACAGAATAAAACCAAGAAAGTTTGGCACTAATTAACCTAGTGCAAATTCGAATGTCAAGATTGCACAGAATAGCTTGCAGGCAATTGCAGAAACCCAAAATGCAGAAGCAGCAGCAGCACAAGATGCATGATGGGCACTTGCATGGGATCTTCATCTGTTGATGTGATGTATCATGTCAAAGTAACAAGTCCGAATCCAAATAGCTTTTCTGACGGAAAACAAATCTATCAGATTTGAAAGGGAGAAATAGCCTGCAAAGATAGAACACAAACATGCAATTTGATGAATAATTAACGTAAAAGAAGTGGCCTATAATACTTAGCCGCCGCCATGTAAAAGCACACAAAATCCATGTTGAAGAGTATGGTTTGAACATTGACGTAAGTTTTTCTACAGAGCTCTCTAGTCAAGGTCATTCCATTGACGAATTCCCCTACTTCAGGGTCAAAGTCTCCTTTCACCAATCATGTACAAACTTGTGTGGTTTCTTTTTTCTTTTTCAAAGTAGATAAAAGATTCTCCAACTTGTGTGGTTTAATTTTAACACAGCTAGATTTTGCCAAGTCAAAAGTAAATATTTTTGCATGTTCTATACTCATTTGGAAGACTAATTTAGGATCTCAATCTCCTAGTACCATGTTTAGCAGTTTGGACAATTTGACATGTTTTTGCATTAAATCTAAGATATTTGCTTGATCCAATTTATCATTAAATAAATGGTCTTCGGAATCTTCTTTCAGGGATGTGCGTGGGGACTTGGCTATACATCTTATCACCTTGTGGATTGCATGGTCGGATTGAATTGTTGAGGAAGGCGTCTTCCACTCATGAGGCAGGAAATTGAGTCAAGCTATGGAGGAGACCAACGTAAACGTGTTAATTATCACAACATTAATTAATAAGTATTTGAGATAATTAGGTTGTGTTTATTTTCAGAAAATTGTGTTTTTTTTTATTTTAAAATGATTTTTTTATGAAAATTAAAAAAAATATGTTTACTAGGTACAAGTTTTTAAAATTTAAAAACACCAAAATAAATGACTACAAAATATTAGGCGGTCAAATATGTTTATTTTTTTAAAAAAATTTGTTTTGTTTTCATATATAGTTTTCTCATTAATTTTAAAATAAATTTTTGATGAAAAATTAAGGAAATATATTTACTAAATATACAATTTTTCAACATCGAAAATGAGGACCTTTTTTTAATTAAATGGAAAATATTAAAAGAAATGATCATAAATTTTTTTTATTACGGAACAAATAAGGTATTATTTTATAATGAATAGTTTATCTAAAAAAAACTTACATGTTTTTCAATTTTTTTAATTAAAAAATGCATGTTTTCAAGAAATATTTTTTTTTAATTTATAGTCAGTCATAAATATGTTTTGTATATATAGTTTTATGGTTTTTTTAAAAGAATTTTTCTAAAAAACCTAAAATCTCTCTTTAAATAAACACAACGTTAATGATCACAAAACAAACTGAAGAAATTATATGAATAAAATACGTATTAATGCCATGACTTACCAAAGAAAAGAAGCATGCAATTGCAGTACTATCATCAGAATTCCAGGTAGCCCACTTAATTTTAATGGTATATCCACACATCCACCTTAGTGCTTAATTTAATTATAAGTACTTGCTCTATATTTTTACCCAAAATTAATTGATGAAAGAGTAATATTATACGATCACATAGATCCAATAAAATCTTCATATAAATATAAGTAGTACTTATATATCTTTTTTAATGGAAGACCAATCGTTTGTAATATATTGTAGATATATAGACCTCACCGGTTATGATAATTTGAGAGTTTAGTCTATGATTGCTTTTTTTTCTCTCTTTTAATGAAAAGGTTAATGGATTTTAAAATATAAAATAGAGATAATGTATGCTTTCCCATTTTAAGAGATCGCTCTCAAACTTTCATGGAGAGACCAAGTGAAATTTGTGAAGTCTCTTCTTGTTAAAATACAAGTGGGCTAGATACAAAATGGATGCATACGCCACCGACTATACATCTTTTGAAAAAGAAGATTCGACGAGTGTAAACCGAGACTTTGCTCTGTAACTATTTAATTTATATATATCTTCCAGGAAAACCTAGCATTTTTATAAGAATCTAGTGCTCTTGAACATGCTAAGAATTAAGGCATTCTTTGGTTATCCCCAAATTAAGAAATTATAGCTGGACCAAACACAAAATTGTTAAAGCCTTTGTTCCTCGTACCTGTCTCTCTCTCCCTCTCTCTCACTTAAATAAGGTGGGTTTGAGTGAAATTTCCTTATTTCACACGTCAAAGAAATTAATAGCTTTCAAGTTTTGAACCACGAAGAAGTCCCCTCCGCCTTTTTTTTCTTCACACAACAAGGCAAAGCAAATGCATATTCGAGCGTTTTTCTTTTCTTTATTTCCACTGTAACAAAAAAAAGAAGAAGCGTATTCGAGCCAAAAGATGAAGAAAAGAAAGAATGATACCCAAGACTATCCCGAGGGCAAAAGCAAAGAACAAAAAAAAAAAAAAGTAAGCGACAGAGTTTCCTTGACAAAAACTACAAAAAGTTGCCAATCTCTTGTTATTGTAATAAATCCAAACCCCATAACAGCAGATTTACTACTTAAACCATTCTCAAAAACACCATTAGACAATTTTGCTCTCTTGTCTTCCGTTACTGCCTACCAAGCCAATGGGACTTTGTTTCTCTAGACTCAGTTTCTCTAAGTTTTGTTCTCATGATATCCATATTTCCTCTACCTCGGATGAAGACAGCGACCAACCAAAACCACCTAAAAGACCAGCCCAAGAACATTATAATCCATCACCACCACAACCACCACCAGTAGCCACAAAACCAGCTCCTTCTTCAAAAACATCTGGCAAATCTCAAACTACTCTTACTCCATCTTCAACATCAAATATTGGCTCTATTCTTGGCAAACCATACGTTGACATAACCAAGATTTACGATCTTGATAAAGAATTAGGTAGAGGTCAGTTCGGTATAACTTATCTTTGTACAGAGAAGGCAACACAAAGAAAGTATGCGTGCAAGTCTATTTCAAGGGGGAAACTGGTGACTAAAAAGGATATTGAGGATGTTAAAATGGAGATTTTGATATTGGAGCACTTAACAGGGCAACCGAATATTGTTCAATTCAGGGGTGCTTATGAGGATAAACAGAATCTGTATTTGATCATGGAATTATGCTCTGGTGGGGAGCTTTTTGATCGGATTATCGCTAAAGGGAGTTACTCAGAGATGGAAGCTGCTACAATTATTAGGCAGATTGTGAATGTGGTTCATGTGTGTCATTTTATGGGGGTTATGCATAGAGATTTGAAGCCCGAGAATTTCTTGCTTGCAAGTAAAGACGATAAAGCTCCGATTAAAGCTACTGATTTTGGACTCTCTGTCTTCATTGAAGAGGGTTAGTAAAATTATTTTTTTACAAATTTGGTTCTCATTTTATTTTATTTTTATTTCCATTTTTTATGATTTCTTTTTCTTTTTCAAAGTAGATAAAGGATTCTCCAACTTGTGTGGTTTAATTTTAACACAACTGGATTTATCCAAGTTTTTTTTTGGTTGAAAGATCTTGCCAAGTCGAAACTAAATGTTTTTGCATGTTTTGTAACCATTTGGAAGACTAAATTTAGGACCTTGATCTCCTAGTACCATGTTTAGCAACTGGAAAAATTTGATATTTAAGATATTGGCTTGTTCCAATATATCATTTAATATTTTTATGTTTCAAAGTGAAATGTGAAATTTGAGTCTAAATATTCAGATTGGTGTATTAATTATTTCTTATTGATGCGATAATGGATTAGTAGGACCAAGTCAATCAAGAAAGTGACTTCTCGGGTCAACCAAGTCTAATTGTTTTTCAATCGAAAGATAGGGAAAGGAAAGAGAATGTAGTACATCCTAAAGAGAAAGACACCACAGTGAAAAGTATATAAGTACATTGTTATACTAAGATTAACGTCGTGATTTTCTCTTATCACTGAACATTGCATAACTAATTTTTCAGGAAAAGTATACAGTGACATTGTTGGAAGTGCATACTATATTGCTCCAGAGGTGTTGAAACGGAGTTATGGAAAAGAGATTGATGTATGGAGTGCTGGGATTATTTTGTACATTCTTCTGAGTGGAGTGCCTCCTTTCTGGGCTGGTATGTTCTTTTTAAGGAACCAGAAACACTTTAACATTGTTTTCATCCTTTTGTTTAAAGAATGTCATCCATTCTGATTGTTTTCTTACAATGACTTGTGAATCATAAATTTTTAAACTAGGATTTTTCTGTCCTTAGATATTTTTGTAGTGTAATATTTTTTCAACTGACGTTCGAATGAACTTAATTTATGAAAGAGACCGAGAAAGGCATATTTGATGCGGTATTAGAAGGCAATCTTGACTTACAGAGCCCGCCATGGCCTAACATTTCATCCTCTGCAAAGGACCTTATAAGGAAAATGTTAACGAGGGACCCTAAGAGAAGGATTACCGCTGCCCAAGCACTTGGTAAGTACATAATCATCCATGAGAATTTAATTGATTAGTCCTTCCTCTCATTTAACGGGTGTCCATGACTTGGATCTCCAATATCCTTTTTCGATTGATTAATCTTACAACTAATTGTGTTTGCTAGGGAAATTTTCTTCATTATCAAATTATAGATGTCATAAAATTATGTGGCTTACTGATACTACTCATACCATATACTTGATCCAGAACATCCATGGATGAAGGTGGATGGTGACGCATCTGACAAACCTATAGATAGTGCTGTCCTGATTCGGATGAAGCAGTTTAGAGCAATGAACAAGTTAAAGAAACTTGCGTTAAAGGTATGCTTTAAAGCTCCATTTTTTGGATGATCGCAGCCACATAATTTTCCTCAAATTAATTATCAAATGACTCTTTTTCAATGTTATACCATGTGATGTGAAGGAATAAATATAGCTGTTAGAATGATGTAGACTTTGAGTCATCAATAAGAACAATTCTTTTGTTTGTCTTTTATTGCTTTCATCCTCTGATCGTTGCTTTCCTGATCTTAAATTTACTTTCTTAAAGGTAATAGCGGAGAACCTTTCAGAGGAAGAAATCAAGGGCTTAAAGCAGATGTTCAACAACATGGACACTGATGAAAGTGGTACTATCACATACGACGAACTCAAATCTGGACTGTCAAGGCTAGGATCTAAGCTTTCTGGAGTAGAGATAAAGCAGTTGATGGATGCTGTGAGAACTAATACTATATATCATTGCTTTTATCATTGCTTTTATCATTGCATTAGGTTGTTAGTTGCTAACAAGCATTGCAGCAAGATTCATACTTGAGTCTGCAAGAATAAGCGTTGACGAGACCAATTTTGTCTTAATAGGCTGATGTTGATAAGAGTGGGACTATCGATTATCTCGAATTTATTACAGCTACCATGCATCGACATAGACTTGAGATGGAAGAGAACTTGTACAAGGCCTTCCAATACTTTGACAAGGATGGCAGTGGGTTAGTTTGCTCCTACATTTCTCCTTTGGTTAATTTTTAGTTTTCTCATGAGATAAATCCGATTCATAAATCTTCCTGTGAAGGTCAAACTTTATTAAACTTGTTTAATTTCATAGGTTTATCTCAAGAGATGAACTAAGGCAAGCCATGGCTCAATATGGGATGGGTGATGATGCTACAATAAATGAAGTCATAGAAGATGTTGATACTGATAAAGTAATTTTCTCATTTCCTTTTCAACCTCTTTATTATCACGTGGTGGTGCTTTTGAAAGTCATTAAACCTGGGATCCAACCCAAGAATTAAATCTCGGATTGAATAGATTAACTTAAAGGGATATCGTTTTAAGTTTTTTATTTTAAAAAAATATAAAAAAAATCATTTTGATTTTTTAAAAAATTCTAATTAGGTTTTAATCGGGTAATGAATTGACCTATCATTATGCTAAATTGAGCTGAGTTTAATATCATTATGCTTTTATATAACTGATTTGGTAAGGGGAAACATATTGTGCAGGATGGAAAGATCAACTATGAGGAGTTTGCGAGCATGATGAGAAAAGGAACCCAAGATTATGAAATAAATTTAATATAGAAATATTATTGTATATAAAGTGCTTAAAAATAAGCCCTTGTGATATCTGCAAATCCTTTGCCTGAAGTTTTTTTTTTTTTAATGTTAACAATAACAATAATAAATAAATAAATAAATAACCTATGGCTGCAACTATTCTAAATGATCAAGGGATAATCAAGACTCAACAGGAAATTGTAAACATATTTGTTTAAGGAAAAAAAAAACAAAGAGTCAGCGAAACTGCAAGCACGTACCTGTCTCTCATACCCGAGTTTGATTCAATGAAATTATTTTAGACCTGAAAATTTTTAGATTAACACTTCCATAACTCGTAGTCACGACATTATATTGACTTCATTGCAGAATTATTAATGAAAAAAATTTGAAAATTTAAATTTTTAATGTTCATTTTTTGTGTTATAACCTGCTTTTTAAATTGACTTCGTTGCAGAATTACACTAACCTTTTATTGTTTGTTTTTGTAATATAACATGCTTTTCAAATTATTTTTCATCTAAAATAATATCAAAATTATACATTTTTAAATATTTTTTGAAGATTTTGATATGCTGGAGTTAAAAATTAAAAAAAACAATAAAAAAATCATTATGGTATATTTTCAATTAAAAAATACTTTTAAAAAGAAACTTATAATACCAAAAACACAAGCAAATTACAGTGGTGGGTCTGAGCAAAATTTTCTTCTTTCACATACAAGTAAATAAAATAAAAAAAATAGACGCCTGGTAAGCATGCCAGTTGTTATACTCATGGATTTTTTGGCATTTTGGTCCAATTGTGCTTTTGGAAACTTTCAATTTTTTTTTTAACTTTAAATTAATAAATTTTAAGTGTTTTTTATCGTTTTGATGTGCTGATATTAAAAAAAATTATTTTAATAATAGACAACAACAAACAAACAAAGAACATATAAATATTATTGCATGGGCTCTTGGATTAGAGGTTTTGCTATTAATACGGGGATTTGTACTTCAGTTCGTGCTGAGTTATGGGTGGTGATTACAGGACTAGAGTTGGCTTGGTTTTTTGGCTTTCGCAAGATTATTTTGGAATTTGATTTTTTAGTTGCGGTGGGTCTGCTCTTGAAACAGTCCGTGAAAGCTGATGCTAACTTTGCCTTGGTTAACAGAGCTCGTGACGCTCTAAGTAGAGATTAGGTAGTCTAAGAGCAACATTCTTACAAGGAGGCGAATGTTGCTGAGGCGAATGTTGCTGAGGCGATTGGCTTGCTAATTTTGGGCTTTCCACGCATCCATTTTCTAGGGAGGATTCAACTATTAATGGGCCTCCAAAGGGCTTGTATTGGTTTATAATTAAAAAAAAAACTATAATTTATAGATTTTTTCTAAATTTATTTTTTAAAATTATAATCATAAAAGTTATTACCATATCAAATAAACACTTCAAATAGCATCAATTATTGGGATTTTATGAATACAATACAAAAACAAAATTCTCTTTTTTATTTATGCATATATGGTTTAATTCAAACACTTTAGCTTCAGTATTTTTTTAACCGAAGAGATGTTATTAAGAGTTTGAAAAGATGGTAATTTTACTCAAATTATTGGATATATGATCATCCGATCTAATTGAATTAAATTTATATATAATTTGAATAGAGACAAATATAAAAACAGGTGAGTGGTTTATCTAATTCATGAAAAACAATTTATACTCTTATACCTAAATTTGAAATTAAAACTCTATTTTATGATTTATAAATGAAATACAATTTTCTTCTTCTTACATCTATATTTTATTTTTTTAAAATCATTTTAAAAAAACTAAATATATTAGCAAGATACATTATAACATAAACTAAAAGGCATTAGCCTTTTACTTTAGCAAAAAAACATTGTGCATTCTTTCACAATGCACTATGGATTGGAGTAGTTTATTTTTTAAATAATTTTCACTTTGGTCCTATAACTTTATTTTGCGTGATTTGGCCCTTTTGAATCTAAATTAGCCCCTAATTGTATATTTTTTTAGGAGAGATGATTGAATTTAAAGCTAAGTGATAGGATTTTAGGTTTCCCAAGCGACGCGTTATTTTGTTCTGAACCATTTAGAGAGGACGACACATCATCTGTCCCATTTAACATTTTTTTAAAAAAGGTTTGCGCTAGGGCTTGGGGTTGCAAGCCTGCGTGTGGAGCATTGCTTTATTGGATCAGGCGTTGGGCCTCACTTATCAAGCCCAAAAGCATCTGACCTGATAATTTTTTTTTATATTCTTTTTTTATTATGTTTTAGTTTTTTAAAAAATAATGCATTATTTGTGTATATTTTTTCAAATAAATTTTTGGTTTATATTTAAATTAGATTATGATTATTTTTAAATAATATTGGGTGTGTTTAGTTTTTAGAGAGGTGAGTATGATTCATCTATGGTTTTTTCTTAATTTTATATAGATTATTTTTTTTAATATTGAATTTTTTATAATATTTTTCATATGTGCAGTCTTATATTTTTTAAAAAATTATTGTTCAATAAATTTTATGTGTTATGTGCAGCCTTGCATTGTTTTTTTATATATATAAGTCGATTTCTATTATAAGTTTTATATGTTTTTCTATTACAAATTTATTTTAATAGAGGAATTAATTAAACATGACCAGGTAAATTACCCATGTTGCGATGTTAGATATCCTGATCTTCATTTTTCTCTTGGTTTTCTCAATTTTATTTTTGTTTATTGTTGATGAATTTTTTTTCATTACTTTGCACAAATGGTTATTGGGTTGTTTAATTAGATGCGTGCATAAGTTTTTCGATTTACTTCTAGGAGTTTTTTTGCTACATATATCTGTGCAGAATCTAGTGGATGAAACTATTTGGTCAATGGTTGCCCAAAAAAGTTTAAAGATTTTAGGTGTTCTTAGGTTGCTTTTTCTTGGGGGAAAATTTACCTTTTAAGACAAGTGTATACATTGGGTCTAGACACATAGATTGATACATAAAAT
>Ga0307510_10008461_pt1 | contig 12262 bp, 7 predicted proteins | sample 12_EM_MG_FD_207224 | JGI IMG/M metagenome (GOLD analysis project Ga0307510, IMG submission 207224) | Populus trichocarpa ectomycorrhiza microbial communities from riparian zone in the Pacific Northwest, United States - 12_EM | ecosystem: Host-associated > Plants > Roots > Unclassified | place...
TGTGAAGGGGGGGGATCACGGACCGCCCGTTCCTTGAGCTATGACCCCGCAATGGCCCGGCAACCGGCCATACCTTTTTCCAGAGTTCCCCGAGACACCGTCGTTTCCCCCGAGTGGGATTCCGTACGCTTTGCCCAATTGGCAATGGGTTTCACCAACCCCCAATGAAATGAGTAGGCGCGGAAAGTGAATGGAAGGGTCAGGATGCTTTTGTAATTTTTCTATTTTATATGCGAGGTGCGGAACGAGAGAGCGGGTTTATGATTATACTTTTCTCATAGTCAAGTCATATTCTATTCTGCCTGTTGAAAATGGTGCTGCTTGCTATACTCACGATACTTCCTTTGTTCACATAGCTTCCGGGAGCACGCTTGTTTGTGATGGAGGTCTGGTTTATGCGCATGGAAATATGCCGTCGTACAAGCACCGCAAGGACACAGCTATGAGCCGAACTGTCGTCACGAAAAAGACCCGGGTCAGTCGCTGATAGGAAAACTGAGATGTGTTCGATATTCGATGTATATGACAAGTGTGTTCGTAAAGGAGTGTAAGGTAAGAAGTTGTGATATAGAGAAAGGAACGCAGCTCAGACTAGATACAGTTTGTGGTGGCCCGCACAGTGGGCTCCTACCACACAACACCAGTCACCGCCGCGCGGTCTGGTCAATAGCCCTGCTCACACCTACAAGTGTGCCCTAACCTAACATACCACGATGGGGTTACTCCATCAGTTTGTGGCTTTGGATATGCGCTGAGGGTTCGGGCATATGGCTCAGGCTTTGGGCGTTTGGTTTGTAAGTTCGAGAAAGCATTGCGAATGCAGGAATGCGCGATAGTTCTGGGATCGTGCAGCTTTCGGGAAAGCCGGGAGAAAAACCGGGAGAAAGGCGGAAGAACCGTAAGGCCAGCGTGAAAGAGCTGGAAGCCCAGAGGTGGGAAGAGTGTTTGTTTTCCTTTTAGTTAGCCGGGAGTCATGATGGGGGAAGGGGACTCAGACGGAGCAGCACTATGGCTCATGGATGGATATGATGTCTCCGCAACTGATATATACTCCTGTGATCGCCCTTAGTTAGTTAGGGAGAGAGAGTAGAGCATCGAGCATCGTGGAGTCGTTGAGCCAGAGACTGCGGTTGTTAAAGTTAGGTAATGAAGAATTTTTTTCCCCTCTCCTGAGTGCGATCGTTTAGGCGTGAGTTCCTTGGCGTTTATCGTTTCGTTTCGTTTCGCCGTGTCTCGTTTCGCCGCCAAAGTCTGGGACCACCTGCCTTATTACTAGACTATGTACTACTAGTAGGTATCCTCAGAGAGTGATATCGTCAAAAATGTTCCGGAACGATTAATAACAACAGTTGGAAATCTTTGATGCTGCTTGGCATACTCAGCCTACACACAGCTGATCCCTTTATCGTTTTGGACGAAGGTTTTGGATATGCACTTGGGATCGAAGCAGCGCCGGAAGGAATGCGACTTTGAAAGAGTCGGATGCACGAAGGGTCGAATGCATGGAGGCTATGGAAAGTGGAACTTCTCTGAGATGTTCTTTTGTTAGCATAGAAGTTTGCGGAAGAGAAAGAGGGACATGTGTGGAAGAGAACTGACATGCGTCGTGATATCTGGAAAGATAGGAATAGGGCTTTGCTGGTTTATATACTCTTTTCTTTAGTGAGTTGGCTAGTTGAGCGTCATGAGAGTCATGATCGTGAGCGAGTAGTTGAATGACAAGGAGTTCCCCACTCAAAGTTGTGCGTTGGCGATCGAAGTCCTTTATGTGCTTTCGGCGTTTCGCTTCGTTTTGTTGCTGCCCTCTCGCCGTCTCGTCTTCCTCCATTTCGCGTTCAGCCGTCACTGTTCAAAAACAGCCTTCAAAGCACCTGGAGTGAGAAATTGTCTAGATCCACGGTTAGGCTAATAATTAATTTGGACTGAGGGCCCGTTTGCATAGGCGGCCCTCTAGCACCTCGAGGTGGTGCCGACCATCGAAAGGGGTTAGACGGTTGGAAGAACTCGGGAAAGTAGATGGTGTTTACCTACCGCGGCGCATTGTCTAACGGAGATCCGATTTCCAAGCGCACCTCCGAGGCAAGGTCATGTTTTGACCGTCTAGCGACAAGACCTTAGGACGATGGAAAATTAGGTAGGTAATTTACCCCCGCTCCATCTATCGGAAAATGATGCCGGTTGACACACCGCCGTCTACCGGTACTCCGTACTCGAGTGGTTTCATCACCCCAATTATATAACTGAACGGTCATGTAAACGGACCCTAGTGGCCAAAGAAAACAAGCTCGGATTTCGGGACATTAAGTTACCGGTATTGGTTTTTTTCCCGAAATGTTGTGAAAGGGGCCCATCGCTCCCCGAGCTTTTGTTTTCAGAGCTCAATTGCACAAGAGTATCTACTAGGGGCTGTACCAGGAATTTCGCTCCTAAGAATTACTGTACTATATATGCTGTCGCACCTCGCAGCCCCGGACTTCATTCTCCCGGATCCCCCACTGCCCCTGATGAAATTCCCTGTGTTCTACTTGTAAAAAAATTTGCTGGATTTTGTTTTTGATTCTGGCCATCCGGGACATCGAGGTGCGACTGCACATGTACTGTGAATTCTCGAGTTTAGCGGCCTCCTAAGTGCTACGGTAATTAAGCAGAGAGCTCTGAAAGAGAGAGGAAGAGATTCGCAGCTTTTCCTCTGCTGTGTATTCTCGCAACCTTCAAGAAAACTACAATGGTTGTCTACTGCAGGCCAAATTGCGTAACTTTCAGCTGCCCGCGCTTTGGAAAGGCTAAATAATAAAGGCACCAACTTTATTAAAATTCTCGGTTCGATAGCTCCGTCGGGAGAACACGCTGAGTACGCGATGATACAAGTACACGTACTCGAGTACTGTACTCGAGTATTGTAAATGGATGCCACGCTCTGGAATAGGAATTGATGAGCACCTGGTGTAGTGCAAGTAAGCGGCGTTCTTAAGCATATTTGATATACAGTATCGGTACTCAAGAAGTTAAGTTAACCTCGTTTTTCGTCCTGAGACCCGGGGCTGACCGACAAGCTGAATCGATTTTCTAACAGCTGGCCTCAATCTTCAGCCCTTGATGCACAACCCATAGTGATTGAGCCAGCGCAGGCCTGTGCAACCCCAGAGCCTTCTAAGCAACGGTACCCCCCTTCCCCACCCCCTAGAGATCATCTCGGGTTTCGAGAGAAGCTAGATTCCCCTTCCACACGGCCCCTGTCTATCTATCGCACAAAAGAAACTCAGATAACAATATAGTGCAGATGTCGTCCTGGCACCAGCAGATTATCGGTAATACCAACTCGTTCAACTTAAGCAGTATTGTCAACTTCATCTCGGAGGGAGACGCCGAGGGACACAAAATTCTTCAGTGGCTATCGCCACTTGAACCACAGAAACGGCACCAAGGTGTGCGAGCCGGCCGAGTCGATGGCGTGGGAAACTGGTTGCTAGAAACTAGAGAGTTTAGGAAGTGGCGTGGCGAGGAAGATGGTTGCGTTGAGCCAGTCTTGTTCTGCTACGGCAATCCAGGGGTGGGAAAAACCCATGTCAGGTAAGAAGAACCCCTGCCTGGAGAAACAAAATGCAGATGTCGCTGACCATCAGTTCTAGTTCCCTAGTCATTGATAATCTGTGCGATCAGGCCGAGGGGAAAGATGTTGCCGTCGTGGGAGTATACTGCGATTTCCTTGCCCAGGAGGAACAGTCCACCACAAATATGTTAGGTGCCATCCTCAAGCAACTTGCCACCAGAGGAGGGATCTCGGATTATATACGGGAGGCTTTTCAGAAGGCCAAAAAGGAGTTTGGCGGCCGCGGTCTCCTACTCCCCGATATTGTGGATATGCTGAAGAAGGAAATTACATCATTACCGCGCGGATATATATGCTTCGACGCTTTAGACGAATCCCCCCCGAAGCACCGACAACAGCTCCTTGAGGCCGTACAGGAAATCGTTCGAGTGTCGCCAAACACGCGAGTATTCCTTACTGGGAGGCCCCATATCTATGACGAAATCGTGAGATATTTTAGCAAGGCTGTCCGGATACCAGTGTGCCCTACCCAGGCCGATATAAAGAGTTATCTAGAGAAGAGGTTGAGTGATGACACAGACCCCAATGCAATGGACAAAAAATTGCGGGCGGATATTATGAGGATCATTCCGGAGAAAATCTCGGAAATGTAAGGGAGAATGCCAAACTCATTCCAAATGCAAATATAATCGCGGACGATTATTCACTAACAATGCTATACAGTTTTCTTCTTATTTCTCTAAACATTGATGCAATCCTGGGAGAGGTCACTCTGTATCGGAGAAGGAAGAAGCTTGATGCGATGACCAAAGGGGAGGGACTAGGAGCTGCTTACGCGGCAACACTCTCACGGGTGAAGGCGCAGTCGGGAAGTAGATCAAAGCTCGGGATGGAAGTTCTAATGTGGGTATCGCATGCGGAGAGGCCGTTACATGTCGACGAGCTATGCCACGCCCTAGGAGTAGAGGGGGGGTCTATAGACTTCAACACCCAGAATATTCCTGCGATAGAAACACTACTAGAATGCGCACTCGGACTCGTCACGGTCGAGAAGTCCTCGTCTACCGTCCGGCTTGTCCACTACACTCTGCAAGAGCATCTCTCCAATAACCCCGATTTGTTCCTTGATCCCCACTCGGTGATTGCAGAGGTTTGTTTGACCTACCTCAATTTTCGGTATATAAGGGACATTTCGCCTGCTCTTCGCGCCGTCCCACCAACCGCCGCCCTTGTTGAATATGCTTCCTGTCACTGGGGTTCACATGCTAGACGGGGAGACACTGAGCGTGTGAAAGCTCTTGCAATGGAATTACTTGATGAATACGATACCCACATATCTTCGAAGATGCTGTTATTACGTGGTGCGGGTTTTTGGGCCCAACCTTTTGATCAAGAAGACACCCCCAGAGGGTTTACCGGGCTCCACGGTGCCGCATACTTCGGATGCCTAGAGATAACAGTTGCCTTATTGGAGGCAAATAAATGGGATGCCCAGGCAACCGATTTCAATGGTAACACAGCGATCGCCTGGGCTGCTAGGAGAGGGCATGAAAGGGTGGTAAGGGTGCTGCTGCAGCGGGGCAACATCAATCCCAACATAACAAACACCATATATGGACAAACACCGCTCTTATTGGCCGCCAGGGACGGGTATGGGGGGGTCGTGCGCATTCTACTAGAATGGAGCGAGGTCAATCCCGAAAAAGCGGATAAGTGGAGCCGGACGCCACTCTTGCTGGCTGCAGAGAATGGGCATCAGGAGGTAGTGAGGATGCTGCTGGACCGGAACGACATCGATCCCGACAAGGAGGATGATTGGAGCCAAACACCGCTCTTACGGGCTGCCGAGAACGGACATCAGAGGGTTGTGAGGATGCTGCTGGGGCAGAAATTGGTTAATCCCAACAAGGCGGATAGGCGGAGCCAAACACCACTCTTGTTAGCGGCCAGGAATGGACATGAGGGTGTCGTGAAAATGCTGCTAGGACAGAACGTGGTTAACCCCCACAATGCAGATGATTGGAGCCAAACGCCGCTCTCATGGGCAGCCAAGAATGGGCATGAGGGGGTCGTGAAGATGTTGCTGCGGCAGAAAGAGATCAATCCCAACACAGAGGATACCACACCCGGCGAAACACTGCTCTTGCTGGCGGCTAAGAATGGGCATGACGGGGTCGTGAGGATACTGCTCGAACAGAGCAACGTCAATCCTGACATAGCTGATGACGAGTATGGCCAAACACCGCTCTCGTGTGCCGCCGAGAATGGGCGTGTGGGGGTAGTGCGGATTCTGCTTGAACGGAACGACGTCAACCCCGACAAAGCGGATAAATTGAATCGAACCCCACTTTGGTGGGCCCTCGAGAACGGGCACGAGAGAATCGCAGAGTTGCTGCAGGAGCGAACGGATCCGATTCTAAAACCTGCAGCCAGCCTGAACCCCACAGGGCCCGTCTCCCCCGCGCAGTCCGAACTGCCTCAGCATTCCTCTAAAAAGGTTCGCCGGTCTTGATATTACCATCCAAGGATAAAATCCGATACTTCCACCTCCACCCACTAATCGTACGCTCTTAATAACAGAAAAAAATAAGCTAAACAAACTACGACGTCTGCCGCCGGCAGTTCCTTGCATGTGGATTGCTAAATCACTACCGATGCCAAATCTCTTGATCGCTACACAGAATATCTCATTCTCTTCTTGGTCACCTCAAACCGCCCTAACCCCCACTTCTTGTTCCTTTACAGTTTGGCTCTGTTTAACTACTTTTGTCAGTTTCCGTGCCCATTGTTGCGTTTCTATACCCTATTCCCTCCATCTATGTACACCCTTTTAGCTTGTCCTTTGCTTCTCATTCCCACTGAGTCCAGATACTCAATATCTATCAATAATTAACTTTACATTTGCTTGTACTATTGCGCAACTTAATGAACATTCTTGTATTACAAAAGGGGTGGGTGGGGGCTTCACAAATAGACATAAATTAGATATATTCACATCTATATATATAAATGGAAAAGGGTGCGCTGCAAGAATCAACGAAGAAGAGTTTTAAGGGCATGATTCACTGTTTACTGAATCTTGTTTTCTTTTCTGCTACCTATCCTTGGCCGCCCGCCTCCTACACGGGATGAACCTCACTTCTTATGGAGACCAAAGGCTTCGTGGCTTTACTTCCCCTGGTACCTCTTTGGGCATTACAACTAACACACCGTACCCACACCACTAAATCTACGCCCCCCTCTTCTGCTAACCATTTCTCGCAAATTTCGTAAATCTCTACTACTTGAAAAGCACCCCGAGAATCCTTCTACATGTATCGGAAGCTCAACAGAAGGAGGACTTCAAGTTGAAGGTTGGGAAAATTAGGTTAAGAACTGGGTCTAATCCTAGCTGACCAACGCATGGATACGCGTGAGAGTACCCGAAGTACCGGTATGGAGCTGAGCACAACACCGGCTAAGTCCCAAAACCTAAAGTTGGTATATCAATATTATGTCAGGATGCCGTTTATCACGTGATACACATCGAGAGCTGAAGACCCCTGACTCCAGCTTCCAAGAACGAGAATATTCCTCGCTTTAATGGCAATCATAATAGTTTAAGCGAGGTATTGCATGATTAGTACGATTGTGAGAGAGTCAGCTTTGGGATGAGCTTACTGTAATGTTGCTGTTAGCGATTGTGGTTGATCCGAAGGGTTATAGGTATGCTATTATGAATTAAAACTGAAGGGAATAACTTGGATTTTTCCAGGTTTGCATTAAGGGCCATTTTACCTAGAGACGTCCGTCTAAAGGCATGCAACAATGCCGACCGGTAAGGGCGGCTTGACAACGGGGGAGAGTGCGGCAAAGTAGAAGGCATTTGCCCAGAGTAGGCAACGTAACCTTTTGACGGTCTGGATACAAGAATCTAGGACCGTGGAAAATTCAAACACTTTTGTGCCATTTATCAGAAAACACTTGAGACGCCACCGTCTAGTACAACCACTATTACAAATTTAATTTTTAGAAAGAGATAGACAGTTGAAGGTATGCAAAGAAAACAGAATTGTTGCACGTTTAGCTTATATACTGTCTAGTATATAACTGAAAGCCCGTTTACCAAATTGACTTTCTTTGACAGTCGGCACTGTCTCTGGTTGCTAGACGGCCGTCCATAGGTAAACGGGCTCTAAGTGGATATTAAGGGGGTCAGAGGACTGCTACGGCTAACGTTCTAGGAACCTATCATATCTTAATAATTAACCTAGCTGGTGGCATTATTAGAGCTTGTGCTGTGTATATGAGTCGAGGATAGATAGTTTTCTCCCACTCTACCCTTCCTGCAACCATGCTGAACCAGAAGCTCCTGACGATGTGCTAGCAGCCAGAATAAGCAGTGTTCCGAACCGCCCAGGGGCCCCCAGGGACGGCGGGGATGCCAAGAAGACGGGACGGGACCGCTAGCCGTGGCCCTGTGCAGGGCAAATTACTCGGGGGACCGCCGGGCACATGTGGAAAAAAATGAGGGGGACGGCAGGGGAGCTGTCGGAAGTATTACTTCAATGTGATGTGCGGTGCACATATGTTCGGCCAATGGCCAGGCTACTTGGAATGTGGGGTACGAGGAAGTAACTAGAGTCATATTGATGTATGTTGATACTGCAGATTGTTATAAAGTACTGCAGTCTGGTGCGTCTATAGGCGAGCAAGCAGGATAGAATCAATCTCTTTCTTTCTTTCATCGTTCGAGTCCCATTACTATACACTGCATCTCCGGCCTCTTCTGCGCGACCTCCGACAGGAGCTGCAGACAAACTATGAGTGATATATGGTGATGCTATGTAACCCACACAATAAGCGATGTCCCTGCGAGAAAGGGGTTAAATAGATCATCAAATGCTTCAAGTATTAAGGTAAGAGTGAAGCAATCATTCCACTGCGAGCCTTATTTTCCGTTTAAAATACTTCCATAAGTCTTTTGCTTTGACCAGAGTCACGGTGGTGGTGATGCAATCAAAGTCAAAGAACTGACGCAACCGAAGTTGACTCGCAGCATGATGCTTAGGATTTTCCAGAAGAGTTAGCGGAAAACTCTGTTGACCCTCTTGAATCCGGATATCTGCAACCAATATGGGAACCTTCCGGCCGCGATAGTGCTAGTGCCCTCTCGTGCAAGGATACGATTACCTTGCAGACCCATGCCGGTGATTTCTGAGTTCTAATTTGGCAAACACATTTGGCATTTTTATTTCTTAATGATGCATTCTCCCTTACTTATTAGTTTACACAGAGGGCACATGGCTTGCCTGATCATAAACTGTGAGGGAGATCGGGTCATGGGCTTGGATTCTGAGGATACCAGCCAAGGATATGTAACATGAAAACACCACAGGGTCCTACCTCCATCTGCCCTAGTCCATCCATTGACAGGCCCAAAAATGGCCGGTATTTAAGTAGCAAAAGTGAGATAGTTCTTGGAGATAGATTATCGCTAGTGGGGTAAAGCACCTGTGGAAAAAAAACAACTAAAACAAGAGAGGTCCGACCCCAATGCAATCCGTAGCACTTCAAGAACCCCAATACTAGTCGTTACCAAAATTCACAAACTAAGCTCATTGTGGTTTGGACAGCGATTTCGGATATTAGGGTTGGTAAGCGACTGGCAAGGGGTTATTACCATGAATAGTGTTCCGAATAGCTTGGGGGGCAAAGCAGGCAAAGCGGGGGGGGAATGCCAAGAGCCTAGGACCAGACTTTATTGCTTTCGGCAGTGTGTCCAGGGCAACAAAATCCCAGGACGGTAGTCATTGACTCGGATAGTGGGCCTCGCCGGACGAGATTGCCCTTTTCACCCGTAGGTATGAAAAGGGGCCATGCCAAGAGAAAATCAAGGGGTGCGTGGGACAGCGGGGGACTCGTGAAAATCAGGGCGTTGAAAGTGGAGGTAATGATCGGACTTCGGGATTTTACTGAGCGGAGCGAAGTGGTTCGAGTGAGCTGGTTTGAGATGAAGGAGTTAAGTTAAGGAGCAGCAAGATAGCGTGAGAGAAAAAAAGGAAAGGAACGGAAAGCAAATACGAGAAGGAAGGTGATTTATAGAAGAGAGATTTTGGACGCTTGTGTGTGCTACGAGTGCATACACGTACTGCTACCTACAAGTGCAAGTATTTACAACCGGAATGCTATGAGACGTGATAGGTAGTGAGGCTGATTTCGCCTTTATTTACAGTATCTCTACTCCAAAGTCTGATCCACTGAATTGAATGAATGATCCAGGTTTTGTTGATCGAAACGGTCTGCTGTATTTACCCGCACTCGGAAGCTCTCTCTCGGAGGATGTCTTAACCTCGATTCATAATTTGCATCCGTGGGGAAAGCCATCCTTAAATCCATAAGTTGGCAAGACTCGCATATTCCTGCTTCCCTTCTCATCCTCATTTCTCTCACAATAATCGCCGTGCTCCTCCTCTTCCCATCTAACCACCCCGCGTCTCTTCTCCTGCATTCCCTTCCTTTCCCTTCCCTTCGTTTCCATTCTCTCCTTTTCATACTGATATCTGTCCTTCTCTCCCGACTGTTGGAAGTCGTGATGTGCTGCTCGGCATGCTTTCATGATAGTCGCTTTGTTGTTCGGGTAGTTTCTGGGAACGCGCCTGGTTGTGGCTTCGGGAACGCACTCTGGCTTTGTGAATGATTTGGGCTTTGGGAAAGCATTTAAGAAATGCACTTGAGTTTTGGATCGATGCATCGGCCGGAAGGAGAGCGGGAAGGCTGTAAGGGAAGCGTGGAAGAGCCGGACGAATGAAGGCTATATCATGGGAGGGCATGAATCATGGGAGCTTGTCTTTCCTTTGTTCGCACGGGAGTGAGCAAGGAGGGAGGTGGAGATAGGTGAAATAGCACGGGCATGCCTGGCAATCCATGGAAGGATAGCAGGACTTGATTGTGGTTGTATCTACTCCTATCTTTATCGTTAGTTACCCAGTCAGTTAGTTAGACTGTGTGTTGTTGAACAGGAGGAGAACTTCCCCCACTCCTGAACGGGGGATCGTGTTTTCGTTGTGTGAATTCTTCGCATTTCGTTTTGCCCTCGGCGTTTCGCTGTCGCTGTTTCGTTTCTCCCTTCAGCGGTCGCCTCTTAAAACCGAGAAGTACTTCATTCTCCAACCCGGAGATTATGCTTGTTTGTCCTTATGGGAGGCATAATGAATTCCGCATATTTGGCCATTACGGCTATTCTTGATGCGCTAGGGTCCTACTATTGATCACATCACTAAGCTCCGGTGATTCACAATAAGGAGTACTATCTTTATTTGGTTATCTGGACATAGTAAATGCTGAAAAAAATACAGTTCTTCCTTTCTTTTTCTTTCTGCTATAACACCATATGGATAGCGGTTCTGGGTTTTGGGGTCACTGGTGACTTCGGGGTGGGTCGCCAATTGTTTGGAGTTGGTTATCGGCTTCTATTACTCACCGCATTCCCCTAACTTGACCCACTTCGCCACCCCTGCCACCCCTGTCCCATACTTTTGCACTTCGATGGCGAAACGATTCATGTCAAGTGACAAATGGTGAAGCGAAACGAAAAACGCCAAGGAACTAAAACGATCGCACTCGGGAGCGGGGAAAAACTCTTCACTAACTTAACAACCACAGTCTCTCGCTCAACATCCTCCACAATGCTCGGTGCTCAACTCTCTAACCGACCAAGGATCACAGGAGTATATATCCACAAAGACATCATATCCATCCACGAGGCACCACACTACTCCATGTGAGTCTCTCCTTCCCCAGTGAGCACTCCCGGCTAACCGAAAGGAAAACAAATACTTTTCCTACCCCCGGGCTTCCAGACCTCTCACACTGGCCTTGCAGTGCTCCCGCTTTTCTCCCGGCCTTTCTCCCGACTTTCCCGAAACCAGCACGTTCCCAAAACTATCGCGCATTCCTGCATTCGCGAGCTTTCCCCAACGTATAAACCAAGCGCCCAAAGCAGAAGCCTTATGCTCAGATCCTCAACCCATATCCGAATCGACAAACAAGCAGGCTCCCGGAGGCTATCTGAACAAAGGAAATATTGTGAGAGTATGGCGAGCAGCCCCATTTCCAACACATACTGTAGTGATTGATCAGGGCTGGTGGAGCGAGAGAAATAAGCTCCTACTTCGAATAATAACTTACTAGTAATCTACCACATCAAAATTCCATAAGATCAAATCGCGATACCTCTATATTCGTTTCCTCCTCGGATACCAATTCCTGGTTAGGCAGGTCGGGTGCTAGTTGCACCAGTAACAATAGAGCAGAAAAATACTTGACAATGGATTGTGCACCGGCCAGCTACACATTCCCCTCTATATTTACAATCCATTCAGGGACTTTAATGGTTGTAGTGTTCGATATTTAGTAGCAGAATTATTACTTGGTCTATGCCGGCTGGTATTGCTGATACCCGGCAAGGGTCGCCTAGAATCTGAACCTAAGAAACTGAAGTTTAAGGTGCCGCGATATTAAGCACCAATACGGAGGCCAGAAGCTGCCCCGCTTCGTTACGGCACAGAATACGGGTACCGTAAGTACTCGAATAGAAGATAAATGTGCTAGGACGTTAGAATTCCCCTTCTAAGCTTAGCGAGGGGGAAAACACCGCAAACTCGGCCCAGAGTCGAGCCGAACAAAAAGAATATGCAAAGCGCCTTACTAGGAGAGGCAACTGCAACGTCC
>Ga0307510_10008463_pt1 | contig 12260 bp, 16 predicted proteins | sample 12_EM_MG_FD_207224 | JGI IMG/M metagenome (GOLD analysis project Ga0307510, IMG submission 207224) | Populus trichocarpa ectomycorrhiza microbial communities from riparian zone in the Pacific Northwest, United States - 12_EM | ecosystem: Host-associated > Plants > Roots > Unclassified | place...
CGAACCTAGGACTATTGTGATAGTTCTATCAAGCGCGACAATCCACCCACCTTACTATCGGAAGAAATAATACCTCTAGTAAACGACTCAAGACAAGCAAGCCAGTTCCGTACTATCTGAAGAGATACTATTCCCGTACAACTTATTACAAAAGACGAAGACTTGCTCACTATAGGAAACCACTATCGTTGCCTGTTGCATAACTACCTAACAATAGGATTGTTACAGGTACCCCCTTGACCGACTACCCCCTAGCCTTCATGGCAGAACAACTAGCCCAGGCCAGGAGTATCCTTCGCCTCAACCCCCAAGACCTCCAGGACTTCAGCGCCCAGAAGCTGGCCAACACCATCCCCGCCGAGTCCACCCCCGTTACTCTCCTGTGGCAGCTCGTCAAGGGGCTCGTCACCATTTCCCTTGAGCTGAGTGGGCTATCCCAAAAGCTTGCAACCATTTCACAGGAAAATGAGGCCATCAGGGAGAAGCTCTACGATGTCTCCTCGCCACTAGCCAACCTCCCCCCTACTCAAGATCAAAGCCCCCCCCAAGCGCTGGGTGACCTCCAGGCATCCATTCCCGACCTATCACATCGTGTGTCAGCCCCAGTCCCTGTCCCCTCGCAAGTGCCGGCTCCCACCCTTACAGCTCACCCCCTCTTCGTCACCCCAGGCCCTAGCGCCTCTACGAAGGGTAAGGAAAGGGCCCGAGCACCACCCACACCAACCCCCACTGTGGCTGAGGACCCTAAATACCTCATACCTTTCTACAACACCAAGCTTGGCAACGCTTTCGGCGACCCCGAAAAGTACGCGAGCATGTTGCCCCACAGCTACGAGGCTGGAGAGTTCCGGAGGGGCGCATATGACGTGTCCTCTTTCACCCCAGGCCACCTACATCCTGACAACAACCCCTCACCCCCCTATACTCAAGCAACCTCTGGCTCCGGCTCAGGCGGCACGGACAAAAAGAAAGTTGGCAAGCAGCCCGCCCCCCAAGAAGTTGCGAGTGCGGTTGCCCCTCCTGTCAAAAAGGGGCCTTTCCCTCCCAGGGGTCAACGTCGCTTTTTTGCTTCTCGTCAGTCCCGCGCCCCACACCCAGAAGCTCCATCTATTGCAGCAACCTTCCCGGACATAGGTGCCCGCTTCCTCCGCGAATCCAACTGCCTCCTCACTCTGGGCTTCTCAGCAACCGTTAACCCATGAGATGCAATCTCCCTCACCGTCACCGACAAGGCCACTCCTGCTGGGTCATACGCCCCGTACTTCGCCTCCCTCACAAGGGCCCTCAACCAATCCTTCCCAGTGGGCGATAACCCCTGGTGCACCCTGGTTCTTGCCCCAACAGCCGTACAACTAGCCATCCACGGCCTATCACTACGCTTCCTCCCTCAAGATGAAGAGGAACTCTTCCCATATATCAGGCAGGCAATCCTCAATGACAAAGCGACCCCAGTACTCTCAGCCAGGTACCTTAACCCTGACCAAGATTCTCGGAGTACCAAGCAGGCCACTTCGGTAGTTGTCTCCGTTGATCCTCAGCACGTATCAGCCCTCACTTCTGGGGTCTTCCTCCTCTCGCAGAAGCGCAAGGTCGAACTTACCTTCTCGGCCAATTGAACCTCCCAGTGTAGAAACTGTTGGAGATACGGACACGCCCATCAGCGATGCCCCGCAACCCACCCGACGTGTCCCATTTGTGCGCTTGACCATACTTGCGCGTCTCACAGATATCAGAATCCCACCTGCCCCAGGAGCGGGAACAATAAGCCAGTCCCATCCTGTTGTCCGACCTCGCCCCCCCATTGCTGCAACTGCAGTAATGACCACACTGCCACATTCAAGCAATATCCAGCTCGACCTAACCCAGTTAGTCCCACCAGACCTTCCTCCATAGTCCCACCAGGTCAAGACCCCATGGATATGGCGCTCGATGGCAGTCCAACACCCTCTACTCCCCCGGCCAGGGCGGGGCCCTCTGAGGTGGACCTTGTAACTCCCAGGCAGGCACCCCCGGCAGGGCCCCCGTCTCCCGGCTCTATCCAAGGCTTTGGCGGTCCTCTCCCATTGGAGGCCCAAAGCCCTTCCCCCGCTCCTTCCCACCGTCGGGCTCGTCCCGGTCATGATTAATCACCCTCGCCCCGCTGGGAAAGGGCCGGCCCCGAATCCCAACATACTCTCTATGGTTCAACATAACTGCCTTGGGAGCTGGGATGTTTTTCTCTCTTTGTTCGAGTTGTTCAGAGAAGGGACAACTTACCCCTCCTTAGTCCTCCTTCAAGATCCCTCTGTTAACAAGGCTCACCTTCCCGCTTTCAACGGCTTTAGGTCTTTTTTTCGCCCTGTCAAGAAGCCCGCATGGCGGCCTATGTTCAAGTGTCTTTCCTTGCTTCCTTTTCGATGGTCCCAAGGTTCAAAGGGGTGGATGACATCCTCGCCCTCGATGTCTCCTCCCAGGAACCTCTCTTTGGGACCAACTTCCATTTCTTCCGGCTGATCAAAGCCTATTCCACCAACACACGCGACCACAGAGTCCACTCGGTCTCACCCAAAGCCCTGTTTCCCACCTTGGACGTCCCCCTCCTGGTGATGGGGGACCTCAATAGACACAACCCCCTCTCGGACGCACTCCGGTCTTGCTCGCCTTGCGAAATTGTATCCTTGACCACCTACTTTGAGAAAGCAGCAGAGGCCGGCTTCGCCCTGCTTAACCCGTCTGGGGAATACAATAGGTTCACCTTGGTTGGTAAGGCCTGCCTCTCGGTTATCGACCTGGCTTTCGCAAACCCCCTCCTCCTCCCTGTGTTCAAAAGCTGGGAAGTCTCTCTCCTCTCAACAGGTCCTGATCATGTGCCGATAACGATAAACCTGGCCCCTCCCACCCTGATCCCTAGTCTTAGGCGCCCTAGATGGTCCGACAGGGATTGGGAAACACTCTCCCCCCTCATCAAAAACTTTCAGATACCGCTTGACCCACCTTGCCCCTCACTGACGGACCTGGATAAGTGGCTGGCCGGGTCATTAGACAGACTCACCGCCCTTCTCAAGGAACACACCCCTGTCTCCAGACCCTCTCACTACTCCAAACCCTGGTGGACACCCCAACTAACAACCCTCCGTCGTGAGTTCCACACAGCCTCGAGGATGGCGAGGAAACATGGCCCCAGCCCTGCGGGACATGGCAACCACTTCCAAAGCGGGGTACTTCAAGGTGATTAAGACCGCCAAAAACAAACACTGGTCGTCTTTCCTGCTGAACGCCACCCCACAGACCCTGTGGACGGCCAAGAAGTTCGTCTATGCGAGAGCCCCTCCCCGCTTCCCTTCCCTCCCAGGGGCTGAGACCCCCCAACAGATGAACGAAGTCCTTCTAGACCACTTCTTCCCTCTGAAGGAGGCGTTCTACCCCCCCCCCCAGACTGCGGCCTGACAAAAAGGCGCCACCACTAACGAAGGAAGAGATAACAACAGCTCTCTCCAAATGCTCAACCACATCAGCCCCGGGTCGTGACGGGATCCCCTACTTCACCTGGAAGCATGTAAACAGAGAAAGCCCCTCCATCCTCCTCCAGATTCTTTCCCCGCTGTTCAGCCTGGGATACCACCTGGCCTCCCTGAAAGGGTCAAACGGAATAGTACTAGACAAACCGGGGAAGCCCTCCTATGAGTCTCCCGCCTCCTTCAGGATAATTGTCCTAATCCCCACAGTCTCGAAAGTACTTGAGAAGATAATAGCGTCCCGGCTCCTCCTAGCAGCCCGGTCAAAGGGCATGCTGAACCCCAACCAAGGCGGCTCCCTGCCTGGGCTGAGCACTTAGGATTCGGTCCTAACCCTTTTCAACCACATGAAAACCATGCAAAGGCCCCACCTCAAAGTCTCGTCCTTGTTTTTGGACATCAAAGCAGGGTTCGACAACTTAGACAACTCCACTCTTGCCCGCATCCTAAAGGAGGGCGGGATTCCCCGCTACCTGGTCTCCTGGGTCACTTCCTTCCTTGGAGAACGGAGCTGCACCCTAGTATTTCAAGGGGCCCCAGGGACCCCAGTCCCGGTAAATGTCGGAGCCCCTCAAGGTTCTCCAATCTCCCCTCTGTTCTTGGTCCTCTACGTCTCACCCCGCCACTTCAAAGTCCCTCGGAGTCTGATGACCTCGTACATTGATGACTTCGCCCTCACCGCCACCTCCCCCTCCTATAGGGGCAGCATCCGCCGACTCCAGGAACTCTTCGGGAGACTTGAAGGTAAAGCCCTCCGCATAGGGGTCTCCTTCTCGGTTGCCAAGACAGAACTCATACACTGGAGGACCCCCAGCCAGAGGAACTCACCAAGGTGCCTCTCCCCCATTCAGATTAAAGCAGAGCTGTTCCGGTCCCGCGACTCGCTTAGGTGGCTCAGGTACTAGTTCACTCCTGCTATTGACTCCTCCGCCCACTTTGCGCACTGACTGGCCCTCGCTCAGTGAGCCTTCGCCCTCATCAGACGCCTTAGCCCCTCCGGGGCAGGCCTAGCCCCATACCTGTGCCACAGGCTCGCGATGTCCTTGGTAGCCCCCATCCTACTGTATGGGGCTGACCACTTCACACCCGGCGTGGGCGCCATAGCACGCCTCAACACATTTTGGCACACAGTCCAGAGATGGACTACGAACTGCTTTTCAGCCACCCCCACCGGGATCCTCGCGCTGGAATCATGCCTCCCCCCGGTGGCGCACCTTATCTCCCAACGACAATGACTGGCCGCTGTTCGGGTTGTTTGCTCCCCGCCGGAGATAAACCCAGTGACAGCGCGCCTACACGCATCCTTCCCCTCCCAGACTCCCCACTGAGCACATGACTCCTCAAGGGCCCTGACAAGGGGTCTCTCATGTGGGTACCTCCCCCTCCACTGGAAGTTCCCGAGACCTGTGCCCCCTACGAGAAGCCACCTGCCAATTGACGCCGTGGCTCACAAGACTATCCCCTTTACCCACGGGCTGTCTAGGATGCCGATGATCAACACACACCTCGTCTTGCCTGCCCTTGCCATCCCTCCTCCGTCTTTGATGGACAACACCAACTCCACCATGAAGAAGAGGGTCACGGAGGCCCTCCTCGCGGAGTGGCCCGGACTCCTCCCAACACCAGGGGATTACCATCACCTCCCCACCTTGAACCCACGACCCTTCATGGGGTTGGGCAAATTCATAGCCGCGAGGATCCACCAGATGAGAGCCGGCAAATGTTACCTAACCGCCCACCCAACCTTGAGGTCCGCCAATGGCGATACTTCCTGCCCCGGCTGCAGCCTTGAACCTGAGACGTTCGAGCACGCCATCCTCACATGCCCCTCCAGACAGGGCACTCGCTCATGCCTACTCCACGGTGTCTCGAGCATTGGTCAGGACGCTCCTCTCTGGTCAACCCTTCCGCTGCTCAAAAGGCTCGCCACCTTCATCAGCGTCACCTCCACCGGATTCCCTCCCACGATGCTTCCGCCAAACACTCCCCCCTCCTCCCCCCCGCTACCCCTTTCGCGCCTGGCAGTACCCCCCCCGGCATTCCGTGTTTTTTCGTTAGCTGAGGTGTTGATCTATTGGAATTTCTTTCCTGCGGTTATGTATACTTTCCTTACCTGAAACAAGTATAAGTTAGTTTGTATCTTTCCTTTTTACGTGCCCAGAGGCCCGGCAGAGGAGAAACCTTGGCCATAGTGGATATTTAACTGGTGCCGTGACTCGCTTCTGTTATTTATTTTGATTTATAGGTTTTGTTTTCTCCATAGCTAGCGCTGCATGAGGCTTTTTGTACCTAAAAAACAATGAACGCATGATTACAAAAAAAAAAAAAAAAAAAAAGAAAAAAAAACCAAGAGATATCCACACACGAACCATCTCTCCTCCACCTTCGGCGATTGAAATCTCAAAACCACAGGAAATCATCGTCACTTGCCCCCACCCACCTCTCTTCTCCCACAATGGCTACTGCATAGGGGTTGACGTTAAGCCATCTTCCCTCCTCCTCTGTGGCCTCGGCCTCCCCTCCTTGGGGTTCCCGTTCCTGTTCGTCGTTGACTCCTGCTCATGATGTTTCGGTTCTCCCCCTTACCCTGCACTTGCTTTGCACCTCGCTTAGCATTTTGCACGGTCGGAAAGCTTCTCGCTTCCCTCACGGTCGGCGTTATACTGTCGGAATCTCGGTCGAAGTAGGCCTCGGCCTGCTGGGCTTTTACCTCTGATGGGGAAAGCCTCGGTTAGTAACATCACGGTCTCGCTCGGTTTCGTCGTCGTCCCAAAAGGCCTAGCTATGGCCCGTTTGTGGGTTGTGGCTAGCCGGCTCCCGATCCTTCCAGGATCCACCTCCCGGTTCTGTCCGCTGGCACCGTACTGCCCCATAAGCTGGCACCTTACTGCTAAACACCTCCCAGGCGGGCACCCTACTGCTCTCCGCCGGCTGGCACCCTACTGCTACTCACCGGCTGGCACCCTACTGCTACTCGTCCGATCGGGTGACCCTCCCTCCGTTACGCCCAGTTGTCGTATAGCACTGCCTCCGTGGCTATTGTCCAACGCCTTGGATCGATGTAATGACCTGCACAACCGCCCGAGTGGTATAAGTGGGCCCACGGTTTCCGTGTTTTCCCCTGTCGACGGTCATCTATCTACCCCCCTCAGGCCAGCGTTTCTGGTCTTTGACCAGGCGGTTTCTCTTGTTTTGGGGAGCCTGCTGAAGGGTTTGGGTCTCTCTACCTGTATGTTTCTATGAATTGTTTTCTTATGTGTCTGAGGTATATTGTCTTAGGTGCTAGGTGGGGGAGACTTTTCCTATGGACCTGGGGCGTTTGACTTTTCCCATAAAGAGGTGAAGTGGGCGGTGGGTTTGCATTTATACCTTTTGTTTTCTCCATAGCTAGCGCTGCATGAGGCTTTTTGTACCTAGAAACAATGAACGGATGATTACAAAAAAAAAAGTGAAAAAAATGAAAAAAACCAAGAGATATCTACGCTCCGCGCGGTCTATTGTCCTGCCCCTTCATTTTAAAACACCCCGTCGTATAGCGCACGATCCTGTCCTCCCCCTCTATCTCGCACTCCACTTAGGCTTCGCGTTCCTAAGCACCTCCACCATGGCCCAGCCTGGTTTGTCCCACTCGTTTACTCCAATGGAGGACCTCCCCGCTGCGACTGCTTCTGTGGCAGACTTCAACTCAGAAGACCATCACCTTCACCACTTCCTCCTCAAGACAAGGCAGCCCACAGGCCGCACAGCCGAGCAGCTCCCTATACCCTCCCTTAGCGAGATAGGAGACATCTTCCTTGCCGACACCACAATTCTCCCCCTCCTCTGTTCCGTGGTCCATGCCATGTCCGAAATGGGTAAGGAAATGAAGGAGCTTGGCCCCCAGACGAGCGACCTCGAGTCTTGTGTCGCCAATTCCCTCCCCAAAGGTGTGGACCACTCCATACAACTAAACCAAATCCTATCTAGTCTACGTGACCTATCACATAGGGTGGCACACCTCCCACCCGCATTGGTCCCTGCCCCGCCCTCAGCCCAAACATCTCGCCCCCGCCCTTCGGCTGTCCCAGCCCCTCCAGGCCCCTCCGCCAGAGGAGCTCCCCAACGTCCACCCAATGAACTCACACAGTCATATGCAGCAATTGTTGGTGGTACCAGCTAGTTTGACACAGTGGCCTGAGAGATTCTGGCCGCCAAGAACAGCACCACCAGACGGAAAAAGACCTCCACGACTAGCACCTTGGCAACAAAAGTTGTGGCAGCCGCCAAGGAAGCCTCTCGCCTGATGGCTCCCTCCCCGCTTGCCAGTGCTGCCAGGAGATTCTTTGCCCCTCGCGCATCCCCTGCTTCTCACCCAGATGCTGCCGACATAAAGGCACATGTGCCTGACCTGGCTGCTTCCGTGCTCCGTGAAGCAAACTGCTCCCTCCCGCGCTCCCTCAAAACCATTGTTAACAACAGAGGCTCTGTCACTCTCATCGTAGTAGACACATCAGTCACTGCTGCATCTTATGCCCCATACTTTGAGGCCCTAACCACGAAACTCAATCAATCGTTCCCCATTAGGACAAACCCCTGGCTCCCCTTCAGACTCGCACCCACCTCTGTCCAGCTCGCTATCCATTCACTACCAGTAGACTACATGCCCCTTCAGGATGAGAACTTGTTCAGCTATCTCTCCGACTCGATACTTAACTCCAAGAATGTCACCATCTCCGCGGCCCGCTTTCTCAACCCGAACCGTCAGTCCTGTATGGAAAAACGAGCCTATTCCGTGGTTGTCAACGTTGAGCCTGATTCAGTCCAAACAATACTCCCGTCCATCTACCTGTTCGGCAACTCCAGGACCGTTGAAAAAGCCTACTCGTCTTCCCCCCTCACCCACTGTCAAAAGTGCTGGAAGTATGGTCACGTCAAACCGCTATGCAAAGCGGAGTCACCTATATGCCCACTGTGCTCCCTCCAACACACCAAGGCTGAGCATTGTTGCCCTAACCCCTCATGCCCTAGTGGAGGAAACCTTAAAGCCATACTCGGATGCTGCCTCGCCTCCCCAGCCAGATGCTCCAACTGTTGGGAAGCGCACTCACCCAGGAGCCGGGACTGCCCTGAACGACCCCCCCCTCCAGCCCTACCAGCCGCCCCCGCCATCCAAGAGAACCAAGCTGTCCTAGACCCTGACCAGATAGACGTCCATCCAGATGCTCAACCGGCCGACCCCAGCCGCCCTGCAGCCCCGAGGTCCAACACCCCTCCCCAAGGCCTCCTCCCACCGTTCCAGGAAGAAACCCCAAGAGCCCCCCGCACTACCATAGTAGCCCCCCCAGCCATGACAAGATCAGCCTCCAAGGGCGGCCTTCCCCCCCCGAGGGGGAGGCTAGCCCCTCACCTGCCACTCGCCATTCAGCAGGCTCAGGCAGGAAAGATGTCGTACACCTGCGAATCATTGCCGCCAGGACTGGGCCCTGGACACACTCTTTCCATTGTTCAACACAACTGCCTCGGGAGCTGAGATGTGTTTCTTTCCTTATTTAATTCATTTGCTTCAGCCAAAAACCCTCCTTCGATTGTTTGTCTTCAAGACCCTTTGGTTTGGAGAAACCGATTGCCTTCCCACTCAGGCTTTACTTCCTTTGCCCCATTAGCTTCCAGTCGCCGCCCTCATGAGGCCTTTTATGTTTTCAGGTCACTCAGTGATATGGCCACCATCACCCCTATCTTTACGGGCAGATCAGATATAGCTACCCTCGAGATGGCCGCCCCCTCTCTCTTCGGCACGACAGTGGAGAGGTTCCACATAATCAACTGCTACAGTGTGTGGGGAAAGACCATTGCAGAAAGAACAGTCGCACCCGCCCTGGCCATCCCTCTCTCTCCCTTCCCTACCCTAGTAGTAGGGGATTTCAACATCCAGCACGCATCCACCGACCCGCTTAGAAAACACGACTCCTCCGAACTTAAGGCATCCTTCCCGTACTTCTCAAGGGCCGCCGAGCATGAATATACTTCTCTAAACACCCCAGGGGTACACACCCACTTCCCACTTCATGGATCCTCCAGGTCCTCAGTTCTAGGCCTCGCATTTGCGTCCCCTGCCCTAGTGCCTTTCTTCCAAGAATGGGCAACTGACCTCCCCTCCACTGGGTCTGACCACGTTCCTATCTCGATAAGAATGGCGCACGCAATCACCTCCCCGCCGCCGCCGGCCCCAAACTGGGTCAGGACGGACTGGCCTAACCTTGAACCTCAGCTTAATGAAACCAAGATCCCCCCACCTCCGGCCCTCCCCACTAGGTATGCCTTCGAAGAATGGTTTGACTCCCACCTAGGCTCGCTGATTGAACTCCTCAAGACCCACACCCCCTCCTGCCGGCCGTCCATCAGGGCCAAACCGTTGTGGTCCCCGCTATTATCGACCCTTTGGAAAGAGTTCCATTCATCCTCTTGGAAGGCCCGCGCCTCGAACGACCCACAAGACAGGGCAATAGCCAAGCTTTCCAAACAAGGATACTTCAAGTGAATTAAGGCTACGAAGGCCCAACATTGGAAATGCTTCCTGGCGGACCCCACACCACGCACCATATGGACTGGGAAGAAGTTCACTGTGGGAAGAGTTGCTCCTAGGTTCCCTAACCTCCCTGACGCAACCTCCCCGGAAGAGGTCAACCAAGCCCTACTCCTTCACTTTTTTCCCCCGAAACCCCTCCCTATTGTTCCGTCCATCTTGAGACCCCACAGAGCATGCGACCCCCTCCTCCCTGGAGAAATAACGGCCGCCCTCTGCAAGTGTTCCTCCTTCTCCGCGCTGGAGCCAGACACAATCCCCTACTCTGTTTAGAAGAGAGTCCACCTCACACCCCCACGGCTACTCACGGACCTCTTAGGACCCCTCCTGAAGTTCAGCTATTACCCGGTGTCGATGAAGAAGGCCAATGGTATAGTGCTGGATAAACCTGACAAACCCTCCTATGACTCACCTGCCTCGTTCAGAGTCATCGTCCTGCTACAGACTGTCTCCAAGATTCTTGAGAGAGTAGTCACCTCCCACCTTTCCCTGACTGCCAGGACGCTGAAGCTTGTTCATAGCAACGAGTGTGGCTCCCTCCCCGCCCTTTCGTCATTCGATGCAGCAATATCCTTGGTAGATACAGCCAGGACCCTTCAACGCCCCAGGCTCAGAGTCTCCACCCTTTTCCTGGACATTAAAGGCGGGTTTGATAACGTTAATGCCTCCATCCTGTGCTCATCCCTCAAAAAAGCAGTGGTTCCCCACAATATGATATCCTAGATTGGCTCTTTCCTCTCCCAGAGGACCTGTCACCGGTTGTTCCAAGGATCCCCCAAAACCTTCTCTTCTGTCCAAGTAGGCACCCCACAAGGCCCCCCGATATCTCCCCTACTGTTAGTCATATATGTTGCGTCTCTACACATTCAAATCCCAAAAGGCCTGTCCCTGTTATATGTTGATGAATTTGCACTGTCGGCGGCGTCCACATCCTACAGGAGGAACATCAGAACAGTACAAAGGGTGTACGGGCGAATAAGGGCCCGAGCAAGTGCTCGAGAAGTGGGCTTCTGTGTCTGCACAACCGAACTCATTCATTGGAGGACCTCCCTTCAGAGGGACCCCCCTGGATCCCCAGCCCCTCCCCCAATATGCTTGGATGGCCAGGTATTCCCCCCTCTCCCCTACCTCAGGTGGCTCGGGTACTGGTTCACACTCAACCTAGCATCATCGGCACACTTTTCCAAGAAACTAGGACTGGCCCAAGGAGCCTTTGCCACTGGCAAAAGACTCTCACCGCCTGGCTCAGGCCTCTCCCTCCATCTCGCACACCGTCTAGCGATATTCCTGCTTCTCCCCACCCTCCTGTGTGCTGCCGACCTTCTGGTCCCCAGCAGGGGAATGCTCACAAAGATGGACGTTCACTGGTGCCAAGTCCAACGCTGGGTCTCGAACTGCTTTAGATCAACCCCAATACCTGTCCTAGCAGCAGAAGCCTGCATTCCTCCTCTGCTGGCCATTGTCCCGCACAAGCGTTGCATGGTGGGCCTCAGACTGATAAGCGCCACACCCACGGTCAACCCTGCTGCTGGCCCACTCTGCCCGACCTTCCCCTCCCTACTCAAGTATAGGGCCCGAGACTCGCATAGGGGACTCTGCACTCGCCTCCCCCCCAATGTAATGCCCCTCTCGTGGAAGACCAACCGCCCGCACTCAAAAGTGGGATCCCATCTCCCTGTGGACGAGCTCGCCAACCTAGCACACCCTATACTTGGGACCCTGTCCTTTGCGCCCCCGGCAAGGGCCGACCTCCTCCCGGAGACTCCCTCGCTCCCGCCGCATGACATCATGACCAATGCGTGCAGAGCCCTCAAAGGACGAATAAGACTCCTACTCCGAGAAGATTGGAGGCGGCTGGCACCGCCCCCCCTATACTATACCTTCCCATTGTCACTGACCCCTCACCCATTTATGGGACTGGGCAAGTTCATGGCCGGTCGTATCCACCAGATGAGAGCCCAGAAGAGCTATCTCGCTGCCCACTCCTCATGGTCAAGGGTCGATGAACCCAGACACTACCCTAGAGGTGGTAAAGAGGAAGAAACCATCAGCCATGGCATACTCCACTGCCAGTCAACGTCCTACCACAGGGATTGCCTCATCCAAGGCCTCTCTGATGTCAGCCCTGACTACCCCCTCTGGTCCGATAAAGCACTTCTCCTAGCCCTGGCTGCCTTCATACGGGCCACGGGCACCAAATGGGC
>Ga0307510_10008464_pt1 | contig 12259 bp, 16 predicted proteins | sample 12_EM_MG_FD_207224 | JGI IMG/M metagenome (GOLD analysis project Ga0307510, IMG submission 207224) | Populus trichocarpa ectomycorrhiza microbial communities from riparian zone in the Pacific Northwest, United States - 12_EM | ecosystem: Host-associated > Plants > Roots > Unclassified | place...
ATACGTGAGTCCAAGATGCTAGAAAGCAAATAATCTACACGCGTGGTGAGGTAGAGGGGAGAAAATGTAGGCAAAAAGGAATGACGATGCTGTCTTGCTGGCGACAAGCCCGCCCGGCGATGGTGGTGACAAAGAGCGGTGTCCAAGTAATAAAATTGGCTGGATAGTTTCTACGTGCGCAACAGCGGGCGCATTGACGACGAGGGTGAAGGAAAGGTGGGGACGTTCGCTGGTGAAGTGGCTAGGGTAAAAGAAGAAGTAATGGAATGGGGGGCGGGAGGTGGAGGACGAAAAGAACACAAAGAAACGTACGAAAAGATTGCTTAATCAATGCTATGTACTGTAAAAGGTTTTCCCAATGGGGATATGGTCTGGACCGAGGTTCGACGAGCTGGGGGCCATGTACGACGTGTGCAACGTGGGACGATGGACGTTTCGAGGCGGCGCGCACTTGTGGCGTCGGCCAACGTGTCTTGGTTTATGCGCGTGTCTTTGGCCGGAGGAAATTGGGGCACAACAAGGAGGGAACTTGACTGTGTTGGGATCGGTGTTGATCGTGTGGCGACGAGGGTGGGTGAGGAAAAGGTTTGAGGGGAGACATGGGAGACAACGGAGATACGGACTCGGAGTGGGAGTGCTGTAAACGTCACGGTCACAAGCCTCACAACACAACCAAACCTTGCTCCTCGTCTCCGCTTACAATCCTCACATGTCTCTTGTGCACCATATTCCTAGCGTTCTATCCACCGAAAGTAAGGGTGTGGGGCCTGTGGGCAGTCATGGGTTCCAACGCTGCAGGTAGGTTCACTTGCAAGTAGTTGTCGGCTTTAGGTTCTCAACAAACAATCGATCCAACGTAGTACACCTATCGATGTCCTCGATGACGATTCCCTTCTCAATATTTTTTGTCTCTATCGACCTCCTCTTTTAGATGGAGACGAAGACCACAGTGATCGCATCCTATGGGGGCTGCAATGGAAGCGCGAACGTTGGTGGTACAAGCTCACGCACGTTTGCCGAAGGTGGCGACACCTCATCCTTGCGTCCCCATCCCACCTCGGCCTTTGTCTCCTTTGCGCACCTGGCACGCCGGTAGCAGACATGCTGGCGCATTCACCTCCATTTCCCATCATTATTGATCACTTTCTCACCGACAATGACGACCACATGACGACAAACGATGTAGAGGGAATCATACTTGCCCTCGGGCACCGTGATCGCGTGCGCAGGATCCGCTTTCAGGCTCCATTTGCGATGATGGAGAAAGTCATCGCTCCCATAGATGGCGAATTTCCGATGCTGGAATATCTGTGCATTGCGCCGATGCACGACATGAACGTTCTATTTCCCAATACATTTCAAGCACCACAACTACGCCACCTCATATTGGTTAACTTCACCTACCCCATAGGATCCTCACTACTTTCAGCTGCCATGGGCCTCGTCGGACTTGCGCTTATACATATCCCACCATCCACCTACTTCCAACCGCATGAATTACTCCATCGACTTTCGCTTATGCCTCAACTGGAGATTCTATGGATTGGATTTGACCCCAGTGATTCCAGAAACCATGCTGACCTGGACGTGACGCATATGCATAACGCGACACATATTTCCCTTCCTAATCTTCGCTTCTTTCGATTTCGGGGTTTGAATGCATACTTGGAGGCCCTTCTTTCTCGGATCACCGCCCCTCATCTCGAGGTGGTCCAAGTCGCATTATGGGAACAACGGACATATTCTGTCCCATGCCTCTTGCAGTTCATGAGCACATCCGAGGATCTCAGGTTGGGCAGCGCTATACTCTCTTTCAATGGCGGGGGAGCTAAGCTGTCAGGATATCCAAATGAGACAGCCAGGTCCGTGTTCGACATGCAGGTAGAGGTCGGGCCCGGGCACAAGGTATCGATTGCGGCGCAAATATTAAACGGTCTCAACCCATTATTATCTTCTGTCATGTATCTCACTCTGGATTACAACGACTATCGTTGGTCCCCAGAGTTGCAGGACGAAGACGCGCCCACTAATTGGCGCGTGATTTTGAGGTCGTTTAACAACGTGAAGAACCTTCTCGTTGGTGAAGGTGTCATCGGAAAGCTGTCTCGTTCTCTACAATCAGATGATGCAGAATCCCCCAACGACCTTCTCCCAGAGCTGAAGGAGCTCGCATATTGTCCTACCAACGACAATGCCGATGCATTCACGGGATTCATCGACGCTCGCCAGAACGCGGGCCGCCCTGTTACCCTGGTTCATCTTAAAGATGCTATAACCACCCCCTTTTGAGTCACGGTTCATAGCGTGTGGCAAGGCTTGGAGATACGATGGCGGCTTCCATACCAATTTTTCCGGGTTGTATACTCAATGCGGCAATGACCTCGGCCATTAAAAGGCTCGCGATGGGGGCATGGCCCACGCGGATAATGCCTACAGATATATCCCAGGCATCGTCATGTGATTGGTAATGTCTATCTCCTTTCTCTTCTCTTGTGCGTGTATTTATCCCATTATCTCTGCTGCACCCATGACCGTTACTCTCAATTTATACCGTCGAGCTGTCCGCGATCATCACGCATGTCTTGTATCTGTCAGATGTGCGATAGTTCACTCTACTGTTCCTCGAGATGAGTTTCGATTGCTATTGTGTATATTTTTCCTGGGTGTTGGCCCGCATTTATCCCTTGTCTTTGTATCAAACCTGCTTTCGTCCACATAGAACTGGTGCTACTTGACGCAATTCATCGTGTGCAACCGCAACCTGCAGCCTGAGGTCAACTCCGTTATTGATCTACTTTCGTTTTTCGGCCCCGGGCCATCGAACGGTACATTGCGCACGGACAGCCACAACCCGCTCACCCTGCTCGAGGTCGCCCCTGCGACACGCCCGCACCCGAGTCAGGGTTGAAGTCCCAGAGGAGCGGGTATGTGTTTTTGATAGAGCGCGCGGCATGCAAGTTGTTCGGTGTTGTCACGTTTGGTGTGCACATGACCGTGTACGAGCAGCAGAAGCGAGATATGGGTGTGGATGAGCATGCCCTTGGGGCTGACGTTTGTCTCCCGCCACTGGCATGTGGCATTTTCTTGTTAGTTAGTCATCTAGCTACTGTTACTATAATCCATTGTTATTCATTTGCATAGACATTGACAAATACTTTGTCTCAGGTCGTTGTGCGAGGGTGAAGGAAAGGTGGCGACGTTCGCTGGTGAAGTGGCTAGGGTAAAAGAAGTAATGGAACAGGGAGCGGGAGGTGTAAGACGTAAAGAACACAAAGAAACGTACGAAAAGATTGCTTAATCAATGTTATGTACTGTAGGAACTTTTCCCAAGGGATATGGTCCAGGCCGAGGTTCAACGGGCTAGGGGCCATGTACGACATGTACAACGTGGGACGACGGGCTTTTCGAGGCGGCGCGCACTTGTGGCGTCGGCCGACGTGTTTTGGGAGTGTTTTGGGTGATTCGTGTGTCTTCAGCCAGAGGAAATTGGGGCGCGACGAGGAGTGAACTTGACCGTGTTGGGATAGGCATCGATCGTGTGGCAAACGAGGGTGGGTGAGGAAAGATTTGCGGTGAGACAACGGAGACAGCCGGCGGAGGAACGGAGCTGTAAACGTCACAGTCACAAGCCAGTCACAAGCCTCACAACGCAACCAAGCCTCCGAGGCTCGCTCAGGTCTCGTCTCCGCTTCCGCTTAGAATCCTCACATGTCTCTTCTTGTGCATCATATTCCTCGCGTTCTATCCACTGAAAGCAAGGGTGTGGACAGTCATGAGTTCCAACGCTGCAGGTAAGTCCCCTTGCAAGTAGTTGTCGGCCTTAGGTTCTCAACAAACAATCGATCCAACGTAGTACACCTATCGATGTCCTCGATGACGATTCCCTTCTCAATATTTTTTGGCTCTATCGACCTCCTCTTTTAGATGGAGACGAAGACCACAGTGATCGCATCCTATGGGGGCTGCAATGGAAGCGCGAACGTTGGTGGTACAAGCTCACGCACGTTTGCCGAAGATGGCGACACCTCATCCTTGCGTCCCCATCCCACCTCGGTCTTTCTCTCCTTTGCGCACCTGGCACACCAGTAGCAGACATGCTGGCGCATTCACCTCCATTTCCCATCGTTATCGATCACTTTCGCACTGGCAGACTCACCCGCACTGGTATGACGGCGAACGATGTAGAGGGAATCATACTTGCCCTCGGGCATCGTGATCGCGTGCGCAGGATACGCTTTCGGACACGAGCGCATGTGACGGAGAAAATCCTCGTTCCCATAGACGGCGAATTTTCGATGCTGGAATATATGTGCATTGCGCCGACGCACGATACGTGCATTCGATTTCCCAAGACATTTCAAGCACCACAACTACGCCACCTCATATTGGTCAACTTCATCTATCCCATAGGATCGCCACCACTTTCAACTGCCATGGGCCTTGTCGGACTTGCGCTTGTAAATATAGTGCCATGCTCCGTCTACTTCCAACCGAATGAATTACTCCATCGACTTTCGCTCTTGCCTCAACTGGAGACTCTATGGATTGGACTTGAGCCAAGCCACTATCCTGACCTGCGCGAAACGCATATGCATAACGCGACACATACATCCCTTCCTAATCTTCGCTTCTTTCAATTTCGAGGTTTTCATGTATACTCGGAGGCCCTTCTTTCTCGGATCACCGCCCCTCATCTCGAGGTGGTCCAAGTCACATTCTGGACACATCGGATATTTTCTGCCCCATGCCTCTTGCAGTTCATGAGCACATCCGAGGATCTCAGGTTGGGCAACGCTATACTCTTATTGAGTACCGGGGGAGTTAGGTTGTCAGTATATCCAAATGAGATGGCCAAGTTGTCCGTGTTCGACATGCGCGTAGAGGGCGCCATGATATTCAATGCGGTGCAAATATTAAATTCTCTCAGCCCATTATTCTCTTCTGTCGTGTATCTCACCCTGGATCGCGACGACGATCTTTACTCCCATTCGTGGCCGACGCCCACTGATTGGCGCATACTTTTGAGGTCGTTTAACAACGTGAAGATCCTTTTCGTTGGTGACTGTGTCATTCAAATCCTGGCTCGTTTTCTACAATTGGACGATGAAGAATCCCCTAACGACCTGCTCCCAGAGCTGAAGGAGCTCACATATTTTCCTACCAAACACAATGCCGATGCATTCGCGGGATTCCTCGACGCTCGCCAGAATGCAGGCCGCCCTGTTACCCTGGTTCATCTTCAAAACGCCGCATCCACCCCCTTCCGAATTCGGGTTCAGCCTTCTTCATTACGAATTTTCCAGCCTGTACTCTCAATCGATGCGGGGCATGGCCCGCCCAGATAATGCCTACGGATCCATTCTGGCTGGTATCGTCGTGTAATTGGTAATTTATACCGTCGAGCTGTCCACGATGATCACGCATGTCTTGTATCTGTCAGATTTGCGGTAACATTTCATTCTACTTTTCCTCGAAACTCGTTCGATCGCTATGGTGTATATCTCAGGGGTTAGGCAGCATTTATCTCTTCGTCTTTGTATCAAACCTGCTTTCGGCCACATAGAACTGGTGCTCCTCGATGCAGTTCATCGTGTGTAACCGCAATTTGCAGCCTGAGGTCAACTCCGTTATTGATCCACTTTCTCGTTTTTCGTCCCATCGACGTTCCGTATGGTTCGAGGCTTCGGGGGTTTGAATATCGTACTACTGCGCTGGCAACGATTTCCGTGTTGTTAAGCTGTTGCTTTTTGACTTCCAGCTGAGGTGCTGTCATCGACTGCATGATGAACAAGGACAGCGGTGGATTCAACTTGGGAATCAAGGGAAAACAGTACTTCATTTCCTCTGGCGAAGGCGAATCAGGTCTGAAGAAGTACCTTGTATGTCTTTTCATTTACGATGATAGTTGCTTGTGCCGTGAGCGCTCCCTGTCGTCTCATGGGTACCACGGCACACTGACATGCGTCTCCGGGTTCATAGCGGAACGGCGGGTGTAAAAGATGGGGGGCAGGGGAACAACGGCGGCTTGTAGGAGTGGACTTCGACAGTATTCGACAAACATCAGGGCTTTGAGCGTTCTACGATGTTTTCGACACTGATCATAATGTCGTGTTATGTGGGATTTTATGATATACTTTCAACTACCTGTGCTCACAGAGTCGGTCGAAAGATTGGTGGGTACTATGCGACAACTCCGGCCGCACCGCGCGCGTAGGTTTTTTCGGCGCAATAACCCAAACGCATGGAATGGTGGCCGAGTTGCGTACGATATGGCGAAGTAAGCCTTAACTGTAGGCGTAGTCACGAAAAGTACTAAGCAAGCACTATCCCAGCCGGTATCGCTGTGGGCCACGTGTTGCATTGCGTCATATCGTTTGTTGGCATGGGAAACTGTGGAATTCCAAGAGGAATTCATTTGCCGGCCTCGTCGCTCGATAAGTTTCTCTGTAGCAACGGATTAGCTCAGGGCACCTCACTCTAAGCATGCTTTTTGCTTTTCACCCGCAGAGAAAAGAGGCCGAGTGCGTAGTCAGGCCTTCCCTACAAGTTTCACTAGTACTGTTTCCAGCCAGATGGACAAACGCTCGGATAATGCGGGAGCAGATCGTGGGATATCGGCCTCCTCCCGGCCCGAACGAACGGAAATGACGCCGACGGCCGGACGAAAGAGTTCGCCGCTCCTCGACCGCGACGACGACGACGACTGGTACATTCCATCCTGCTTCACCATCGCCATGTCTCGCCTCCGCCCTTCTCCAACACCGACTCCTCTACCGCTCCCGACGCGTCCCCTGCGCGTCGTGGCCGCAGGAACGCTCTTCCTCACCCACGCACTCTCCCTGCCGACACACCCGGGACCGGGACAGACCGTACGCGCTCACGAGTACTCGCGCAGCCGCGGAGGCAGCGCACCGGCAGTACTCTCCGTGCTCTCGCAGCTGAATGCAGACAAGTGTTGGCTGGTGGCGAGTTTGGGCGGTGCACAGGAGGCCCGTGCCGTTGCGCGCGAACTCGAAGCCGAGGGCGTTAGCACGCGATATTGCAAGGTCTGGGAAGGAGCCGGTGTTCCCGCCGCTTGGGTTCTTCATGCCAGTGAGTGATTACTTGTTGTGGTATTTCCCCGTATAGAGGGGAAGGCAGAATCTGATTTGGTGGCGCTTCTATTCTGATTCTGATTGTCGTACCCACACTTGGCGCGGACCATGCGGGGGCACCATATGCTTTCGCTTTCCATGGCCGTATTTAGTAGAACGGAAGCTCATGTCGGCATTATCCCTTAAGGCGGCTCGAATAGCCCGTCGGTGATCAATCACAATCCACTCCCAGACATCCCTCACGAGGAGTTCGTATCCCTCTTGGGACCCCTGCTCGCACCCGAGCACTACCCCTCTCCTGAGTTGCCCTTGGCATCTCCACCACTTTCCCCGCCCCCGTTATCACCAAATATCGGCGCGCCATTCGATTGGATTCACTTCGAAGGGCGCTCGGTCAAGACGACGCTAAGCAACCTTCAAGGACTGGACGGACTCGCACGAGAGCGTCGGTGGCGTGCTCAATGTGTGTTCAGCGTCGACGTTGGCCGAAGGGCGAAGCAGGGAATCGAGGCAGTGCGCACCTAACTTCTTTCGCCTCACCACTCCTGTATCCTGACCACCTTCATCGTGCTTATGCAGCTGATTCCCCACGCCGATGTCCTTTTCCTCAACCGACACTACGCCCAAGCACAATCCCCCGCATATGCCAGTGCGCCCCGCGCATTTCTTCTCGCCCTTACGCGACTCGCGCCACCCCATGCGCTGCTCGTCGCGTACTGGGGCGCCGAAGGTGCCGCGGCTCTCTCCGTCCCGACACGGGAATACTTCCAGTCATCAGGGTGGTCAGGTCCGCCAACGCCCCCCGCGGCCACATCCTCGTCCTCCTCATCCATATCGCCCTCCTACAACGCCGCCACCCCATCCACAGCGCGTCAACGCCATCACCACCATCATCCGCGTAACGGCGTGGAAGAGGCACAGAGCGTGCGGAGCGGGAGCGGCTTCTGGGCGGCGGGCCACGACAGCAGCCAAGGGAGCAGCGCGTTCTCCGCAATGCAGATGCGGCAGCTGTCCGGCGGCGGCGGCCAGTCTGGGCTCTCGTCGTCTGCGTGCGCGTCGGGCAGCGCCGAGCCGCACGCGAACGACTCTGGGGACGACTCAGACGGTACCGAGATCGCGGTTGGCTCGAGTAACGACGGGTCGCGCGTGGCACAGGGCGCGTCGTCGGCCGGGGCCCGGGGACAGCAATCTGGGCAGGGGCAGCAGCAGCAGCAGCAGCAACAACAACAACAACAAGCGCAACAGACGCAGGCGCAACGCCCGGAGGACGTGGGGTCGCAGGACGCGTTCATCGCGGGCATGATCTACGCGCTCAGCCGGCGACTGCTTCCAGGCGCGCCGTACGCGCCTGGTCTCTCTAGCTCTACGGAGGCGCAGCGAAGCGAAGGAGGCCGGTGGAAATTGGACGAATGTCTGAGGTGCATATCGCAATCTTCGACTGATGGCTTTCGCACCCACACACCCTGACGCTGTGTACCTGTTGCAGGTTCGCGACGGAGCTCGCTGGGCGCAGAGCACGCCGACAAACGTGGGACGGTCTGGGAGAGGAGATGGCCCGAGCCGGGTGGTTCGACGGGTAGGTTGAAAATGAGGTTGAGGAGAAGGACGCCTGTCGAGGTGGCGGGCGGGGGTTGTCGTGCACACCCAGACTCGCATGCGATGAGGGAGGGATTGTTGTTCCACATGGATGCAGGTACGTGTGGATGATCGGATCATGACAAAATAACGACTTGTTACATGACGACGGCAAAAGGGCACGCTATTCGGCTCGGCCATACAAACCGCCGTGCTATACATAATGCTTTGTATGCGCCAAATGCACTATATTCTTCTACTCTTTTTTTCTTTTGCCTTTGTGTTTTCTCTCGTTGCAGTTTTTCTTATACCCGGTTGAATCGGTGACATCTTCCATATAGTGCCCACACATACAGTTACACGAATACCATAGATCAATCATTTGAAAGCCCAAGGTTCCAGTCGCGCATATTGCAATTACCGCTGCCATGCTAGCTTGGAGCTTCCATCACAAAGAGAAAATATACGAGTGATGTGTTCACATACGTGCACATGGAACCTCTGCCAAGGAACGCTCTTTCCGAAGTACACGTATCTGGGACGCTCAAATGCACAGGACCGCGGCTTAGTACCGTGACTGCGCTTCTCGCCGTATCCGAGTCGAGAGTGCGACGACGTACAAATGTCGTACGCAATCGAGAGAGAAGGCAGTAGATTGAGATGAGGCGGCATGCACGGAGGTAATAGTGACTAGTACCTCGCATTCATATACGCAGGGGCGAATGGGTAATAAGTATGTGTACTGTGTAGTACCGAACAGTGCTGGCGGAACTACTTTGGAACACACGTGACGGTAGTAGCACTATCGCCGACACCCGACTTTGACACCAGCTTTGAGTTTCCGAGAAATGGCCATGATACCCATGCCGCATCACGTCTATTAGCCTGAGTGTGCGACGGAGGCGTTGGGGCGCGGACTCGTACAATACCGGCACTAGCATGCCTAGTACGATGCGCATGGACCATTCTCAGCCTGCTTGTGCCAGATTCCCTGATCGCTGATAATATTAGAATTTGAAATCTTGCTTGTGATTTGGATTTGTGAAGACTCGGAGTATTGGAATACAACCCGGTATCAGATAGTATAATATCCACGCGGTGCCACCGACACACTACCACAGCGGCGGCATCTTTGTCAGGTGCCCGTCCGAGTCTTCAATTGGCTGGGTCTGCTGAGAAGAAAGCGATACGAACCAACATGGCGCGGCGGCCTTCCTTTCAGTCAGGGCCGATGTGTTCTTTTGAAAGCTTGAAAAGACTATCCCGTATCCGTATCATCATGACGATGCAAGGTGGATGGATTCAGAAGCAGCGGTTGGCCCAGTTGCAAGGTCCCCTTCAAGTTTGTTATTTCCAGAGGCCCACATGCCAGTGCCACGTGGCACTGACTGTATGGCGATCCATTTGCGTGCAAATCGAGTGGCACTGACGAGTCATCAGCATGGCACCACGAGGCTCCTAACCTATCATACCAGTTTTCAGCATTCGCACGATCCGTCCAAGTTTCCGAATTGGAGAAAGCCCGCGTAAGTTTTTACCTCTACAGTACTTAAAAAGTCCGAGTCAACTCCGACTGAGTCGGGGGCTCGGAGCGACGACCGGCGCGCTGACGGGTCATACACCGTATCATACAGCGTTCAGCCCTCATTATCGACCTTATCATTACTGTATCCGATAACCTGGATCAAGGAAACATGAGCTCGAATCCCGAGCGAGAAGAACACGTTTATCGTGACCAAAAAAAGACATAAGCCTGCTTATTAGCGCTTCCTGTCATGCGAAAGGCGGCCCGTGAGCCGAACCACACATGGACGAGACACGCAAACTGAATTTAAGTCAAAAGCCGCGGCACAGTGGCGCCACTCTGTCACCGCTGAGCTGTCACCGCGACGCCGCACACACATGCCACGGGCATGAGATAATTGAATCTGAAGACGTGAGACAGACTCGGAGAGCGATAACGACATTGTAAGTACTAAGATAACTGTACTCCAAATAAATTTTACCATATAACACACACAACGAGCGCCATGACGACGGCGCGCCCGCGCATCATACCAGGGAAACCCCGATACCGAAAATCACACTGTAACCCTAAATCATCGCACCACTACTGGCACCCATCCAGTCACGGTCGACCGACATAGCACCACTTTGTACCGTTTACAGAACGGCAAAAATATACCTGGTGGAAAAATATTTCACCAACTGGACGGACCAAACGTTTCGCCTGCTGCAATCCTCTTGTATGGCGTGCCCTTATAGTCTGCCGTATTGGTATAGACAGTGTTGCCCCACCAATTCAGAATAGAGTTCTGGCCGATCGTGCCGTTCTTGGGGTATTGCAGAGCAAAGAAGATGAGGATGAGACCGATGGCATAACCAGCGTCCAAACCGGCGGACAGAACATCTAACCCAAACGCATGTCAAAAAAAAACCCATATGCGTCTTTACGAAACGCAGAAAAGATTGTACTCACAGTTGTACTTGGACCACCAGTTAAAGTGGCGCCGACGGATGAAATAGTTAAAGACGAAGCATATGAAGACCCAGGGTACATAGTTGAGAGGTGTCGCGGGAGGCAAGTTGGCAGCGCCCGTAAAGATGATCGGGAAATTGAGGTACTTGAGGAATGTGATTTTGAACTTTTTGTGTATTGCCCATTGGATGAGGGGTACGACCGCGCCAACCAGGAAAAAGTAAACGAGACCGTAGTAGAGCCGACCGTGTGAGAACAGACGTTGTGGTCCGATGACACCCCACTGTGACAACAAGCTTTGAGAAAACGAAACGACAACAAAAAGACGACAATGACTCACGATAATTGAGGCGGTACCGAAGACGGTGGTCGATGGACAAATGAAGCCGTTCGGCTGATCGGGAGAGCAAAGGTCCTCAATGTTGGAGAACATCCACGACTGAACTCCGAGCTGCACAGTGCCAGCAACGACCGTCGCGACAACTTGACACCAGAACATCGGACGATGTGGGATCTTCATATAATGGCCGAGCTTGAAGTCGCTGGTAAATTGAAGCGCCTGCGTCATGGTGATATAGCCCCACGTCTTGAACAGCATCATCGCAATCGGGCGGCCGGGGAGGGCGTATCCGATGATCAGCTCTGTGATGACGTTTAGCCCAACTTGCTGGTTCGTTATGGCCTGGATCACGCCAATGGGTATAGTGTATGTGATTGCTGCGAATGGGATGTTTTAACGCTTAAAATCACGAGCAGATCATATAAACGCACCAATGATGAGGGCAAGTACGAAAGCCCAGACTGGGAACTGCGTTGCCCACACCTCAATTGAAATAATACCGAACACGAACATGGACACTGAGAAAGATATCAGTACGCTCAGGCGCATCGCAGTGATAACTGGCACAACGAACAGAAAATCGTCAGATACCACCAATCGGGGACTTCCTTATACCCGGACATGAGACGAGCGTGGATATCGGGTTGTTCTGAGAGCGAACGACGAGCCTGAATCCAAATCTGTTTGCGGTAATAAAGGAAGGTGTGGGTGAGTGTGGCGGTGATCGACGCAAATGAGAGTCCATATGCGATGGCGAAGGAGGCAGAGAGG
>Ga0307510_10008466_pt1 | contig 12258 bp, 10 predicted proteins | sample 12_EM_MG_FD_207224 | JGI IMG/M metagenome (GOLD analysis project Ga0307510, IMG submission 207224) | Populus trichocarpa ectomycorrhiza microbial communities from riparian zone in the Pacific Northwest, United States - 12_EM | ecosystem: Host-associated > Plants > Roots > Unclassified | place...
CTTTCAGCTACAAATTCAGCTACAAACTGAGCCAGTTAAATTACGCCTGAACGGCTGGTCAAATCACTAAGTCATCTTAAGTGACCCCCCGGCTCCTGACATATTCTATTCTTATCTTTATTTTCATATTTTTATCCATTTTATTTGATTTTATATCGCTGATTTCTCAAAATCATCGGCTCGAGCTGCCACAACACTAGATAGGGACCTAAAGATCTTGGTTCCCTGTTCATGGAGTGGGGGATAGGGGATCTCAAAGCCACAGCTTTCATAGAATGAGTTAATGACACTTTTGGAACATAAGTGCCATTCCAGATTGTAGAAGAGTTCCTCCAGGTCCACATAGTCAAAGTCAGCAGTCTGGATTTCTCCTGAGAATTATTGTGCGGTGCTGTCCATGCACAGGTGCTGGCAGAGGCATGTAAAATCATTGATGGGCTTGCATTGTCCAAGCATTCTAAGTGCAGTATAATCGGGGAGTCGTTTGCAGACAATGTAGGTGAGGACATGGTTGAGCTTGTTGTGTTCTTGTTGAGAAGGGACGTCCCAAGATGTGGCGATGTATGCCCTAGTTCGTTGCTTGTAGTCTTCATCTTCGGCATCATAATCGGTGGTGTGTGGTGGGTTATGGGGGTCATTGGAAGCACTACTTTTGCTGCTTCCCATTGTCAGACAGGTGTGCCATGAATCACTGTGGTTGTTGTAGTTTGTAGTATGATCTTCATTGCTACCCATCGTTTGGCCGCTGTGCCAGGAGTCACTGCTGTCGTCATCGCTCCTCCATGGATGGAGCTTGTTGTAGCCTTCCCAGGGGTTGCTGTTGATTTCTCCTTGCTCCCAAAGTCCTTGGACCTCAGCTGGAGCAGTGGTATTGTTGGAGACAGTAGACATGGTAAATTAACAGGAGAGTTGTTTGGGGTGGAAGGCATTGGAGGGGAATCAGGTAATTTGGATGGTGAATGTGTCGCATTTCTTGGAGGGCCTTTATACGGCAGTCCTTCCAATATCCAGTGCTCACATCTAGGGCACTTAGTGCGCTGCATTGGTTTCATGATTACTTGATCAATCCCAGCTGTGCTTAGTGTTGGATTGTCCATGTTGCTTAGTCCTTGCTTCTGCAGGACAAGTGTCATTGTAAGCATTACTGTGATGATTATGCTTAAAGCAGTAATAGCAGTTAATTCCTGATCAGAACTTGGTGGCATTGCCTGCTTCCTTGATCTTCAATCATTACTTGGTGGCATATTTGATTGATCAGCATCTGTGCCTGTCGTGGACAAAGTCCACGCCATCTAGAAATCCAGTCCAAATACCTACAAGTCCCACAAAAACCCCCCTAAACCCAGCTATAGCCAAATAGCTATTTGACACCCTCCTGTACCTGTGACAAAGCCTGGTCAAAGACCAGCAACCAAAGAGAATCTTTGACCACATGACCCTGGGAAATCCCTGCCACGTGACCTAGCACGTGACTCATCACGTGACCTACAAGCCCTCGAGCGAACATGTGACCTACCAGCATGTGACCATGGGAACCTAACATATGACCTACCAAGGGATTGGTCATCTACACGATCACCTGATCGTGCGCGCTTTCTACACGTGTCTTGTCCATTGATCAACATGTGGAAAACTATGGGAACAATCAACGGTTGATTGAGAATCAACGAAGTCACAAGACTTACTGCGGAACTGCAGCACAGTCTGCAGTTCATCTATTATTAGTTTGTGTCTATTCTTAGTTCAGGTCTCACCTGTCTCTTGTATTACTACCTGCCCTAAAGGGGCACGTGTTCACCTGTCTCTCTAGATTATGCCTACCCTTAACTATGCACAGACTACCCTGTATTAGTATATAAGACCTGAGAAATTGTACGAACAGTCCTCAGACTGTTCTCTTGTCTACCCCCATACTGGAGCCTCACAAAGCTCCCTCATCGTTAGCAGCTCGCCCCCCTTTCTATACAGTCCCACCTCTCCTCGCCTTCTGCCTCTTCCTCCTCAACATCTCCTTGCTGCTCCTTTGGATCAGTCACCTTCAACTTCGTGCCGTCATTGAGTCTTGCTACCCATAAAGTAGTGAGTTCCCAACAGTGCCATGAGTCATAGTGCTTAGTGATACCTTGGTGCTGTTAGCATGTTCCTGAATCGGGGATGCACTTAGTGTTCTGAAGCTTCCATTGTTTGAGCTTTGATTGATTTGTTTACTTGTTTCGGGATAATGAGCACTTGTCTGTAGCAGTGGTATCATTGCTCCTTCCCATTTGGGTTGGTATGCGTTGTCCTGTGGTTGAGTCATCCACAGTCAAGTCATATCTGAGTGTTTGATCAGTTTATGAATGTGATGAGGATTCCTTCCTCTGGTGGCGTCGTCACTTGCTGGGGCGTCCTTGCTCCAAGGCAGTGTTCTTGTGTCTTGCTGTGTTGATTCAATCATTGTTGTCCCTTCCTTGTCATCTAAGATTGGACACTTTGACTTTTGATAAGTTAGATTGTGGTTAGTCTTCATAGTTCCTTCCTTGTTGTCTGAGGTCGAACTTTGTGACTTGTTTTCAGGGTTCCTTTGCTCTCAGATCTCTTTGTTGCATTGATCGTGTTGAAGGGATAGTTTCTCCTTCAGGTCCGACACATTGTTTGAGATTTGAGGGGATACTGTAGTTCTCCCTCTAGCTTCGATTCATTATTCCTATCTGGATGATGCAGCGTTAGAGGAAAAGGGTCTTTCTCTGGTTCTGGTTCTGTTGTATCATTCAGTTCCGTTATCCAGCGTGGTTCTCCAAAGAGTCCCCACAGGATTGCGTAAGGAGTGTCGTTTGTCAAATCCAGTTCCTCTACATCTGAGGTTTTGTCCTATCTGTTCGTCCCTTCCTCATCTGGCCAGGGGTCTTTGGGATCAGTCATGTCGTTATCTAGTCCCTTAAGCTGCCATTGATCAGGCCATAGGCTTGTTAGTTTGGAAGTGTCAACTGTTGAGCTTTCTATGGAGTGTGCTTCCAGTGTTACATTGTGTCCTTCTTTGGGATCATAATCTTGTGGTATTGAGAAGTTTGGTAGACACGTTGCAAAAGGGAAAAAGAGGGGGTTGAATTGGGGTTTTAATTGTGGTGCCATCCCCTTTTTAGGTCTATGGTCTGCCATGACCATGTGCTCCAGTCCCTGGACTTCCTCTTGGTCCAGGTGCTTGTTCTCTCAAGTGTGAGGATCAGACAGATTGTGCTTCACTCCTCTCTGAGTCAGCCTGAGCGTGTTGTTTTGGGCCTTTTGCCCTTGTTTTAGGTCATGATTTTCCACTATCATGTGTCCGGGTTCTTCTGTAGGATCTTCATCTTCTAGATCCTCCAGGTATTCTAGTCCTGGTAACAGTTTTGGTTGGCATTCTGGCATGGCAAGTGCATTCTTGGTTCCTTTTATTGGTGCTTTGATCCCCTTTTTATGCCATTCCTTTGGTTCAGCCATATTTGCCACAGTTGATTTGAATAATCCCAACATTCTTGCAGCTTCTTTGTAGGTTTCTGACACTTCTAGAGGTAATGGGACTGGCTTGGCTTTGCTTTGTCACCATGGGATTTCTTCTATCCCTTGTGCTTCGCACAATTTGTTGTTTATTGCGCACAATTCCTCAATCTGGGTCTGCAGTATCTGTTTATCCACATATCTAGTTTTGCTCTGTGTGTGTTCAGGTTCTATTTCCTGAGTTGTTTCGGGTGGTAGTTGCCTGTTTGTAAGGCACACCAGATCTTCCAAATAATCTTGGATTAGATCTTGTTCCATTGGGTTGTTGCACTGTGCTTTCTTTGCTTCTAGTGTTGTTTGAAGCATAGCTAAGTTTACCAGGGTATCTTTATCCCTTAGTGCATTGGTTGGTTGCTTGAGTTGGTCCCCACCTGGCCTAATCCCCTGATTGGGACAGTGCTCTCCAGACCATGGGGCATCTTCTTTCTCTCAGTCTCTTTTTATTCAAGAGTTCAGCTCCTCTTCTTGGATGGAGCATGATGCAGGTTTTGATGGTTCGTTGTTCCAACTGGTTTTCTTTTTAACCTTCTGTGTTGGCCTGTGTAGTGGGACCTCCAGTACTTCAGTAATGGTCCCATTTGTCCAATTGATCATGGGTTTGAAGTTTGCTAGCCAAGGGATACCAAGAACTACTTGGTCAGTTCCAGTTTCAGCTTTGTAGAACCACTCCTCCTTCCAGAGGTTGTCAAGCTTCATTGGAATGTCACAGTATAGGGTGATTCTTCCAGTTCCACATTTGGATCCATCTGCATTTGTGACAGGTTTTGGCATGTCGTTCTCCTTCCAGGTAAGACCTAGCTTTTCAGCAGCATCATGGGATAGGAAGTTCTGTGTTGCTCCTGTGTCAATGAGCGCAGGTAACACATGGGTGCCTAATTTTGTTTGTATATGCATAGGGATGTACAAGGTGTTCACTTCTTGGTTTTCTAGCAGGTTGCTAGGTTTAACTGTTATTTGAATGTCCTGTGGAAGCCGACCTTCATTGCATGCTACTTTTTGTCGCTCTAGTGCATATGTTTGTCATATTTCTTGTCCCCATTCTGGATCTTCTGAGGCAACTTTGTCAATCATTGCTTGATGTTGAATGACAGTTTGATAATCCCATTTTATTCTCTGGGAGTTTTGAGCTTTCTTGGCCAGCTCTTTGTCGATTTTGCACTCTTCACGCTCTTCGATTCTAGCTGCTAGTTCTGCATATCCTTTTGCAATTTGGTGTTCTCATTTCAGGTTGGCAGTACTTGTGGTGGATATGCGAGCTATGGTGTTCCTCATGCAGCTTTCTTGACTCATTGGGTTCTTATTAACAACTGACAGGAATGTTGTCATGACCTCTGGTTTCATGCTAGACCATCGTTTTTGCAGCTTGGGTGTAAGCTGGTTGTCAGAGACTCCTTTGAGGATCTGAAGGGCGATTTCTTTTCGCTCTTTGCGATTGTGCCATAGTAACTTTTTCCTCACTTGTTCTTTGGTGAGTTGTTTGGTTTTCACCACTCAAACTCACGCCATAGGTGACTTTCTGGGCAGTTTGACTATTTGCAGCATATGAATCTGAACTGGGCTAGTCATTTCTTGCGCCTTCAAGCTTTGTCTGAAGAGGAGACCAATCTCCTTTCGTTCCTCCACACTAAGTTGCCAGAGGCATTTCCAGACTTGTTCCTTGGTCATAGGTTTAATTGACCCCACTTGGCATGCTCAGATTCTAGCTGGTATCGTGGACTCTTCTTCAAAGAGTACTGCGATCATCCCTAGTCGATCTTCAGCAGGCATTGCTTTGATGTTGCATAAAATGCTTGCTAAGTTTGCCTTGGCATTGTCTTCCTCCTTCTGAGGGGTGGTGGAGGTTGTTAGGCTTCTGATTGGGCAATTTTGGATATCGCATTGGGTCTCCTGGCAGCTGGAACATTGTTGTTTCTCCTGGGCAACACTAGGTCGAGCCCAGCCCTGAGCATGGTTGCTTTCAGGGGCACAAGAAGGAGAGTTTCATGCCTGTATCCTTTGCCTAAGCTGGTCCATTGGTAGTGCTCCTAAGTCTGGGCGATTGCTCCCCAGGGTCTGCTGCTGTGTTCATGGCAGTTGCATAGTGGATTTTTTTGTGCCTTTGAACCATTGGTTTGACATTTGGTTATTTTCAAATAGGCATTCTTGTGTGCAATGTCCCATCTGTTGACAACTAGTGCATCGTCATTCCCTTAGCATAGGGCAATCTGTGGATTTATAACCTTTTTCCAGGCATCAGAAGCATCTGCCTTCCTGAAGACATCGCTGTTTGTCTTCCACTGACAACCAACTGTTTACTTGATGTTGGTTGATCCAATCCTTTGTGGATTGCTCTGTGGAGTCCAATTTTGGGCTTCCTCTTTTATGCATTTGTTGGTAGCCACCCATCTGACTGGATTCAGTCCAAGCTCCAGGTAACATGGTGGTAAGTCTTGGATGTCAGTGGGGAATGTAGTTGTATGTATGTTGATTTTAGTGAATCTAGTGACTTTCACAATGTGCTATTGGTCACTCCTGATTGTTCCTTTGGCTTTGATAGGGCCTTGTGACGTTCGAGATGATCTATTAGTCACTCTGGGCTTGCACCGGGTCGCTTCAATTGTCTTGTTACAAAGACCTGGTAGGATTTCTTCCCAGTATGTCAGTAGAATGATCCTTCGTGATGCTCAGCATTGTGTATTAGTCCTTAGATCGGGTGAGGTCTTTCTTACTTTAGGAGACCTGTCATGGTTGGTGGATTAGGTAGCAGAAGCAACACTTCACTGCTTCAAGTGGGTTGGGGAGTGAGAACTTTTACAAGTTCTTAAGTGTGTGTATGATAATGATGTTTGTTCTGGTGACACTTCAGTGTCCGGTATCCGTGGACTGCTTGCAGATCCCAGAGGTTGGTCATTTGAGGCACTAGGTGCCTATGTAGAAAGCTTGACTTGTGTGGCGGCTCCTAGCTGGCTGTGGGTTGTGCTTGTAGGTGCACAACACCTTTGTGTGCTCTAGCACTGTCTGGCTTCTGTGCATATGCTGGTGAGGCGATAGGGCCTCCTGCAGTAGTCGGGCCAGTACCCCGAGCTACCAGTCCTTGAGTCTGGCAGGTACGGTGAGTCGTGTGTCTTCTGGTTGCACGCGAGTAAGGTACGAGCGGCGCGTGCACGTGTCAGTAGACAAGTACTTGGGCTAATGCCCTTAGTGTACTGACCTGGGTGTCTGTCTTGTAATGCGAGTTCTACAAGTTGTCCTCTACCCTTGATGGAGGTAGAGACGTGAAGATAGATGGTTCACAAGTAGAGAGGAAAGATGCAGACAAAGGGAGTTTGGGGTAACGATGATAGGATTGCAAGACTCAAGTCAAGCTTAAGGCTTGACTGCTCAGAAGTACAGGTCTTATATACTACCTGGTACTAGTTAGTATGAGTCGTCATATGACCTAGTCATAGTACAGTAAGTGATCAGTCATTCATACAGTAAGCAGCCAAGGGAGGCAGTAAGAGTCATACAGTGCTCAGTCAGAAGGAGTCATCAAGGCTGCACGAATGGGAGTCAATCAGAGTCAGCATGGCTACACAGGTCACCAGTATAGTACACAGTCAGTTAGGCCTAATAGAGTAAGCCAAGTCACATGTCAGAGAACGGTCACTGGGTCTGGCACCTGACTGGTCAGGTGCATGATAAGTCACATGGTATCACATGATAGGTCACATGCCTGGTCACATGAGCAGTCTATAGTTGAGATAGAGTAATCAGTCATGGGGTTGTGGGAGCGGTCATGTGCTCCCCAGCCATATGGCACCAAGTCAGGTGCACAAGTCAGGTGATAGGTTAGGTAATTGGTCAGGTAATAAGGGCGGAGAGATGGCAATAAGATGGAAAAATGGTGTCTGGACACTACATGACAAGAGTTACCATGATATATAGCCATGCTGTTCAAACATGAGCGAAGTGATCTGGAAATAGAACAATCAATGAGTCCTGAAGAATACCCTACCCCTCCTGATTCCCCTAAAACTACAGCTGTATCAACACCCTCTAGTTTTGGATTCACCAGACTCTATGGTACCCCACTTCTGACAACCACTGAAGTAGATGAAGAAATGGGAGAAAGCAAAATGACAAGTTCAAACCAGTCATTCGACAGTATGGACATTGGAATACCCCATATACCTTCTGACTGGATGCTACCCTCTTCACCTTAGGTTATGTGGTAACGACCACTCTAGGAAGGGTGTTATGTTATGATCCTGGGCCCTATTTTTCATTTTCTGCCTTTCTTGCCTTTACTCATTCCCCCCACATGCCACTCAGACCAACATTCAGTCACCTGACAAGTCACCTGATAAGTCACTTGACCATTCTGCAGTCAAATATCACATGCCACTGCTCTGCAGTCTGCAGCATCACCATTTAACCTATTATGGATTGCCAGCTCTTGATGCACTATTCTTAGACTGCCAGGTCATGATGCACTATTCTTAGACTGCCAGCTCATGATGGAGCTATACTTAGAATTGCCAGGTCATGATGAACCTTACTATATATAACCTTACTGATCTGTAACCTCCATTACTTGTAACATCCCACTTGTATATAAGCGCCCATACTTTTGATAGTTAGGCCCTAAGCCTAACTTGGTTTTCAATCCAAGACTTGTAGCTTCTACCCAGAGACTCTTAGAGTCTAAAGCCTGATCCCCTGTCGCTTCAAAGTACCATTGAAGCTCTCCCCCTTTACCTCTTTATCAGAACTACTCAGAAGTCGCCCTTATCATCTGGGGACTTACTTGTTATCAGCATAGGCAACTGGTACCGCCCTACTCTTGTGATCATTGCCTCAGAAGGACTCCCCACTGAGCAATCCCAGTTGTCGCCAAAACCAAACCATACACATCATGTCTTTAAGGCCCTTGGACTGTAACATACATGCCAGGAAACCTGAATCAACAACATTGCACAGCTGATTGTAAACATTCCAAAACAACAAAAAGTTGACTGCTGGACTGCTGAGTTTGGCATAAGCTGATGCAATATGTTCCTCACATTCTGCCAGAATAAGTTCAAAGATGGGGTCTGCACATGGGGCCCATTTATATTCAGCCTTCTCAATCAGAGTGTCTGGAACATCAATCTACATTATTTTTATAAATATGAACACAATTCTTCATTAGAATGTTGACTTACCTTGAAATCAAGAGCATCAACACTTTCTGGGTATTCAAACATGACATCTGGGACACCTGAGGGCAACACCTTATGACAGTCTGCCCTCCTGCATGACATATTGTGGCCATACACATATGAGTCCACCTCCCGCTGAAGCCAAGGGATGGCCAGCCAATGAAATATGAACCTATTTCAGGGTAGAATGTGTGAACATGTGTCAATAACATATATACTATGGGAACACACCTATCAGTAATATTAACAATGTCATACCACTGCTGCTTGAGGCCTTTGTCCAGAAGTCATTCAAAGCCAGGGACCCATGTCTTATGGAACCGTGACCACATTTGTTCTAGTTTGATATTTCTGTGGCCGCATTTCCACTGGTGTTGGATTGAGTCTATAAGGGTTTGGTCAAGGGAATGCTGGATACTGTATATGTGTGTGCATATGCTACATTGAAGTTCTCAGTGCCTTGGTCACTCTGTGTGATGTATGGCGCACCTACATATTCATCAGACAATCAAGATTCAAGAATGCGATAAAGTACATAGACATACCAAACTGCTTGATTGCTTTGAGGTATTGTGCGCAGACATACTTTGGATTTGAGTTGTTCCACCAGACAGTCAGCCAGATTATCTTGCCAGTAAAGCCTTCTATGCAACCATGCCAATGAAGGCCAAACCACAACCACTTATCATGCTGTTCCATCACCCAGAAGTGGTTGACCCCAGCTACATAGAATGTATGACAGACAAACTGGTTTGCCAGTCACTGGGCCACCAAATCAGGCTCCACAAGCTTGAGATACCTTTGTATTATATCCCTTTGTGTTGCATAGTATCAATCTAAAGAACGGCTGATGACTGTAACATTGTCACATATCTGGAAACACACATATCAAACCTAATCAATAGATGTGTGCACAGCTCCCTTGCACCTGCACTTGGGAACATCTCCCTGACTTTGGCCATTGGCCCTGCAATTATATCAAACATATGGCCCTCTGAACAGGCACTTGTAAGGCCAAGCGTCTTCATGTATGCCTTCAGCTTTGTCATCCTAGAAACCCAAGTACATGTTGAAAATGGGGTGAAGAGAGGGGAGAGAATACAAGATGCACCCCAATCCATAACTTTCTGTGTTATAGTATCTTGAGAGCTTAGGGAGCATCTGCTTCTTCAAAACTCCTGCTGAGTAAAGCTGACAAATATGATCTTTAACAAGCTTGATTGGAGCTACATGAGATGTTTACAGGCGATGAAATTTGATGAAATTCCAGTGAAAGGACTTATGACACAGCTTATGTTGGTTTGGCATTTAGGATAGCAAAGGATTTAGTGGGTTGACACTGCTCAAGTGTACAAGCATGCTCAAAAAAATACCTTGTGCTTGCTTGAACATGCAATTCATATATCCATCCCTGCACTGCAACATGCATCCTCTTTTGTCACACTGGAAATGGGAGTAATTGATAGATAATGGGTGTTTTCTAGGACTTCTGTACCAAGTGCATCTTATATGTGTTATCATGCAGAGGTGTTGTGGTCTGTGTCCAAGCATTGTAGTTATTGTTCATTGTTCATCCAAATTAATTGACACTCCACTTCTGGATCTATGGTCCATGTCGGTCTGTATTGGATCTGGTAACTTACAATGCATATGTATTATGTCTTTGTCTCAACATAACAATGTCTGGCCTGGTCTGGAAATACAATGGAGCTTGCAACAGGCTAATCATTGTCAGCTACCTACATGTCCTGCTCAAAATCTCTATGGCCTGGGGCAGGCTGGAATCTGATCTTTCCATATGACTACCAATATGCCAGATACAGCTCCCCTCTCCTCCACTTGCATTGGTCACAGCCTGCCTTGTGGCAGCATGGGAAGCCCTTTGTTCATTTCCACTTCCTTCACCATTATTTTGTGCTGACCCAAGGACAATTTTGCAATGGATGCATTAGAGAAAAGACAGAACTGTTGTAAGGGCTGGCTAGGGCCACTGATTGTATATGTCCCAGGCTCAATCTTTAAATACCTTCATTGCAATACCTGGGCTGCTCATATGCCATCTTGTTCTACCCTGGTTTCCTTATGGATCCCCCTCCCCTCTCACTCATGGCTTCTTTTACTGGCTCAGTCAAGATGCACACATGTGGGCATGAAGCTTGCCAATGAGCATACAGTGATTGCTCATGTGTGGAGAAAGAAAAGTGGAAACTGATCCCTAACAGTCAAAATACTGCTGGTGACAGCATTCAATGGTTCTGTGGGCCATGCTTGGACTACTATCATAACAAGTCTTCCACATACATTCGAGGTAAGGTGGTCTTACATGTGGTGCTACATTTAACATATATTCACTGATGACTCCTAGCCAATATAGATGGAACATGTGCAAACAATGTGGACAATAATGATATTAGAAGGAACATTGCTTCTGCCCAGAGGGATAAAGGTATGATATGACCATCATTACTTTCATTGGCAGTGACCTAATAATAACATAGGCCATCATATGGAAGTTCATGCTGTCAGTCCTGCTGCCTCATCCCCTTCAACTTTGTCCCCTTCAACCTTGTCCTCTTCCCCTTCTGCTTTCACTACTTACCTGAACATTATACCACATGTGCATGCATATGATTCAAGCCTTCTCACTCAGCCCACACCTGGCTATACCCAGAATCATGCCAAATTTCCTGAAGAGTATGCATGCTAGGCATGCAAGGCAGCATCTGGGAAGTCTCAAAATTAGACATGCAAAGCAAGTGGTACTTGTTCTGCAGTGAGTACTGGGTCTGCTGTCAAGAAACATGAGATTGCAATATTGGTATCTATGGGCATGGTAATGCCAGGCTGCAACCATATCAAGCACATTGGTGTAAGCATTCTATTAAATCATGATTTTATGTTTGTTTACTCAATTGCATACAATATGATAGGCGTGCGTCAAAGGACTTGACAAAATTGATGTATATATTGGTGAAGATGAACTTTATTGAATGTGCTACAACTTGTTGCAGGAGAAGTGGCTTACTTGGTCGAAAGGACACAAGATCTGCCTTGAGGACACAACTTTGTGGGGTATGAGAGTTCATGCTGCAATCACTGGGAAGGCCTGTGTGTGAGTGGCAAAAGAGTGTGATGCCATATGGGATCATTTTTACAAGGTGCACAGAAACTCACAAAACTTAATGTGATGTGGTATTGAACTTTTTTTCTCAGCACTGTGGCAATGCTAAAAAACATACATTCAAGAAGGAGCAGATGGAGTTAGTCATTGCCATTGAGCTTGAAGATTTTGAAAAGGTAGAGATGCTCCAGAGCTAGCATGAGGATGGCAAAGCCAGTTTGATTTCTGATGTCTCAACAGCACATGTAAGTCATTGATCTGATATGTTCAGCTATGGTGCCCACTGTAAAGTCCTAAGTGTCAGAATTTCAGTAGGTAAAATGAGTGAAAAAATGATGAATAAATGATGAATAAACAGTGAAAAAATGATGGAATAAACAATGAAAAAATGCTGAGATTTAATGAAAAAATGACTGAAGTTTTTGGTAGTTTATTACCTGAAATTCCAGTGAATCTGCAACA
>Ga0307510_10008467_pt1 | contig 12258 bp, 9 predicted proteins | sample 12_EM_MG_FD_207224 | JGI IMG/M metagenome (GOLD analysis project Ga0307510, IMG submission 207224) | Populus trichocarpa ectomycorrhiza microbial communities from riparian zone in the Pacific Northwest, United States - 12_EM | ecosystem: Host-associated > Plants > Roots > Unclassified | place...
AACTGCCCTTGTACTTGTTCGATCGCGCATTGCCGATGTTCTGGTTGCCGTTGGTCTCGGCAAAGAACAGCCCGAGGCTGATGCGGCCTGCCGCTTCGGCATTGGCGGCATCGAGGCCTTTGGCGCGCGCAATGGCGGTGCCGAGATCGGCGACATCCTTGAATGGCGTATCCGAATGTTGCGCGTTGGCGGGCGGCGCCTGCATCAGGTCGAAAAGCCGCCGGTACTCATCGAGCAGCGGCTCATTGTCGGCGCTGAAATACGCCGGAGGGATGCCGTATTTGTTGGGCTTGCCTATTCTGGACGGAAGCGCGTCGGTGAGATCCTTGTACGCGCTCATCATGTTGTTGCGGGCGAGGTAGAGCGCCTGTCCCGGCAAGTTGGGTAACCCCTGTTTCGAATCGATCTGTGCGCGCCGCTGGCGCAGGACCTGCTCGAACTGGGTTCGTGAATTATTGTATGCATCGAGCGCATCCGATTGTTTTTTCGTCAGTGCCTCGGCCATTGCGGGTGACACGAAGCCGAGATTACCGATGGCGGCCGTGACGATACTGATGGCGAAAGCGGTCGCAATGGCGGCCAGGGGAGCGAACAGGAGCCCTAGAGCAAGAGCTGCCGCAGGCGCAGCCGTATGTTTTTTCGTTCCCATGGCGATTTCCCAACCCCGAGTTTTATCGGATCGAACTCATTGGATCGTAGACAACGAACGTGGAGCTTGGCGAGGCGAAAGCTGTAAATTTGACGCCATGTCGCTGCCCCGCACATTCATCGCGCGGGCCGCTTCGCTTCGCAACCATGCAGAAACAACGTTACGCATTTCCGCACGCGCGCTTTTACGTGCGCGCGGGACGGCAGCGGGACGCCGCCGAAGAGTGCCGCGCGTTGCGGTGCGCCTGCCAACATCCCGATCAGGATGCCGGCGGCCTCCTCGACATCATCGAGGTCGATGAGCCCGCGCTTGACCTGAAGGCGCAGCCAGTTCGACAGCGCCGTGGCGGTGCGGGCGATGCCGTTCCTGTAGAACGTTGCCGCCAGATCGGGGAACTGGCCGGCTTCCTGCAGGATGATGCGCTGAAGCGCGACGACGTCAGGATCGAGCGTAAGATCGGCGCACGCCATTAGTGCTGCGTTCAGCCCGGTTTCGATGTCTGCATCCTCGGCGACGTGCAGGCCAAAGTCGGACAGGAATCGATCGAGCCGGTCGGAAACCATGCCCTCGAACAGCGCCGCCTTGTTCGGCACCAGGCGGTACAGCGTCTTGGTGGAGACACCGGCGCGGCGGGCCACGGTTTCGGTGCTGGTCGCGGCGTATCCGGCGGCGGCAAATTCGTGCCGTGCGGCCTCGTAGATGATTTGACGCGTTTCGTCGTCGGGCCGGAGTTGCGGACGCCCGCGATCGCGACGGTCGGCGGAAGATTCTGCTCTAGCCATGCTCTTGCATGATGCCTGTCATTCCATTGACAGTCCGGATATCGGCTCTATTTTGGAAATTGTCAAGTTTCCTAATTCCTCCCGAGCGGAGAACCGCCATGACCGTCCACTCAACCTCCTTCCCGACCGATCAGCCGGTACGTCCGGTGGAGGCCGCCGAGGCGCTCCTACCCGCGGCCGCACCTCAGGTGCTCACGGCCAAAAAACTCAGTTTTCGCAAGCTATTGCTCACCGGAGCCGCGATCGCCGCACTGGCGGGCGCGGCCTGGTATGGCTGGAATTACTGGACCGTCGGCCAATATCTGGTGTCGACCGACGACGCTTATGTGAGGGCCGACAGCACCACGATCGCCCCGAAGGTCACCGGCTACCTGCAACAGGTGCTGGTGAAGGACAATGAGCGCGTCACAACCGGCCAGGTGCTGGCGCGGATCGACGACCGCGACTTCAAGGTCGCGCTCGACCAGGCCAAGGCGGATGTGGCGGCGGCGGCGGCCACGATCGACAGCAAGCAGGCCCAGCTCGACGTTCAGCAGGCGGTGATCAACGCCGCCAGGGCGACGCTCGACGTCGATCAGGCCGCGGTGACCTTCGCCGCTCAGGATAACAAGCGCTATACCGATCTGGCGGCGACCGGCTCAGGCAGCGTCCAGAACGCGCAGCAGGCGCAGGCGCGGATTGCGAGCGCACAGGCCACGCTGGCGCGCGACAACGCGAATCTCGTATCCGCGCTCAAGCAGGTCGATCTGCTCAAGGCCGAGATCGTGCAGGCCAAGGCGGCGCTGGCGCGTGCCGAGGCGGTGCAACGCCAGGCTGAACTCAATCTCGGCTACACCACGATATCAGCCCCGATCGACGGCGTCGTCGGCAACCGCACGCTGCGCGTCGGCCAGTACGTGCAGGTCGGGACGCAATTGATGTCCGTGGTGCCGGCCGACGGCGCCTATGTGGTGGCGAACTACAAGGAAACCCAGCTCACCGACGTGCATGAAGGCCAGGCCGTCGATATCGAGGTGGACATGTTCCCGGGCCAGATCGTGCACGGCCATGTCGACAGCATCGCACCCGCCAGCGGCCAGGAATTCGCGCTGCTGCCGCCGGACAACGCCACCGGCAATTTCACCAAGGTCGTGCAGCGCATCCCGGTACGGATCGCGCTCGATGCCGGCAAGAACTCGCACATCGAATTGCGGCCGGGCATGTCGGTGATCCCGACCATCGAGACGCGTTCGTCGAACACGAACCGCGCGGCGGCTGCGGCCGCCAACATCCACAAGACGGTTTCTGGAGCATCGTGCCATGTCACATCAGAGCCTTTCCGCCTCGATATCCGCGCTGCCGATCTCGCGCGCAGCATCTAGCCCGGCGACCGATCCGAACCGCGCCAGCGTCACGACCTGGATTGCCGTTCTCGCTGCCATGATCGGCTCGTTCATGGCGATCCTGAACATCCAGATCACCAATGCCTCGCTGCTCAACATCGAGGGCGGCATCGGCACCGGTGTCGACAACGGCTCCTGGATCTCGACCTCGTATCTGATCGGCGAGATCGTGGTGATCCCCCTCACCGACTATCTCAGCCGCGTGTTCTCGTTCCGCCGCTACATGATCGCGAGCGCCGCGCTGTTCGCGATATTCTCGGTCGCCTGTGCTTTCACCAACGACCTGCCCTCGATGATCGCGATGCGCGGATTGCAGGGCTTTGCCGGCGGCGTGCTGATCCCGATGGCGTTCACGCTGGTTCTGACCAAGCTGCCGAAGTCGCAGCAGCCGGTGGGGCTTGCGATCTTCGCGCTGTCCGTCACCTTCGCGCCGGCGATCGGGCCGACCATCGGCGGCTATCTCACCGAGAATTACGGCTGGCGCACCATTTTCTTCGTCAACGTGATCCCGACGGCTGTCATGGTGAGCGCGCTCTATCTGACGCTGGAGCGGCAGCCGATGCAGCTCAAGCTTTTGAAGGAGGGCGACTGGGCCGGCATATTGACGATGGCGATTGGCCTGTCGGCGCTGCAGACCGTGCTTGAGGAAGGCAACAAGGACGACTGGTTCGCCTCTCCCTTCATCCAGCGTCTGGCCGTGATCGCATTCGTCAGTCTGGCGCTGTTCGTCTGGATCGAACTGACGACGGAAAAGCCGCTGATCCGACTGCGGCTCTTGAAGGGGCGCAATTTCGGCTTCGGGACCCTCGCGCTGACGCTGGTCGGCTTCGCGCTGTTCGGGTCGGTCTACATCCTGCCGGCCTATCTCGGCCAGGCGCAGGGCTACAATGCCCAGCAGATCGGCGAGGTGCTGGCCTGGACAGGCTTGCCGCAGCTGCTGCTGATCCCGCTGGTGCCGATCATGATGCGTCGTTTCGATACGCGCTACGTCGCCTTCACCGGGCTGGTGATCTTCGCCTATAGCTGCTTCATGAACACGGCGATGTCGCCGGATTATGCCGGCGACCAGCTGTTCATTCCCAACATCGTGCGCGCCATCGGTCAGGCCATGGTGCTGACGCCGCTGACCTCCGTGACGACGGGTGACATCGCGCCCCAGGACGTCGCCGCCGCCTCCGGCATCAGCAACATGTTCCGCAACCTCGGCGGTGCGATCGGCACCGCGGTGCTCGCCACCGTGATCACCAAGCGCGAACAGTTTCACTCTAATATCATCGGCCAGTCGGTCACGCTCGGCCGCGAGGAGGTGCGCAACCGGATCGCCCAGACGTCGGATTATTTTCTGGCCCACGGCGTCTCGGATCCCGCCGTCGCGCATCAGCAAGCGATCGTAGCGCTCGGGAAGGCCGTGAAGCATCAAGCCCTGGTGATGGGGTTCAGCGACACCTTTGCTGTGATCGGCATCGTGCTGGTACTGGCCGCGCTCGCGGTTATGCTGACTCGGAAGGTGAGAGGCGCTGCGGGCGGCGCGCATTGAGTGGTGAAGCTGGCGCTAGCCGGCTTCGCGGTTCGATCATATGCAGCTCGGCCGTGTTACATACCACTTTCCGATCGACCATTCGTCCCGCTACTATCGGCCCGTGGCCCCCGATCCTGCCTTCCGGATAAGAGAAGGTTTCGGGGACATGCGTTGTGGTTCCAGGGAGGACAAAATGGCCGCGATCATGAACGAACCACTCTCACGCCATGCCCTCGCCTTCGTTCTTGCGGGCGGTCGCGGAAGCCGGCTCCTGGAGCTTACCGACAGGCGCGCCAAGCCGGCGGTGTATTTCGGCGGAAAATCGCGCATCATCGATTTTGCCCTCTCCAACGCGGTGAACTCCGGAATTCGCCGGATCGCGGTTGCAACCCAATACAAGGCTCACAGCCTGATCAGGCATCTGCAAATGGGCTGGAACTTCTTTCGTCCGGAGCGCAACGAGAGTTTCGATATCCTGCCGGCGAGCCAGCGCGTCTCGGAGACGAACTGGTACCTCGGAACGGCTGACGCCGTTTATCAGAACATCGACATCATCGAGTCGCACGATGCCAAATTCATCGTGCTTCTCGCCGGGGATCACATCTACAAGATGGACTACGAACGCATGCTGAAGCAGCATGTCGAGCAACGCGCCGACGTCACCATCGGCTGCCTCGAGATGCCGCGCGCAGAATCGAGCGGCTTCGGGATCATGCACGTGGACGACGATGGCGTCGTCCTCTCCTTTCTCGAGAAGCCGGCCGATCCGCCGCCGATGCCCGGCAAACCGGACACGTCCCTGGCCAGCATGGGGATCTATGTGTTCGATTCGAAATTCCTGTTCGACGAGCTGCGGCGTGACGCGAACGACCCGAATTCGAGCCATGATTTCGGCAAGGACCTGATTCCCTACCTCGTAAAGAACGGCCGGGCGGTGGCGCACCAATTCTCCACCTCCTGCGTCAGGTCCGACGACGATCCACGGGCCTATTGGCGGGACGTGGGAACCGTGGATGCCTACTGGGCCGCCAACATCGACCTCACCGACGTCCTCCCCGAGCTCGATCTTTACGACCGCGCATGGCCGATCTGGACCCATGCCGAGATCACGCCTCCCGCCAAATTTGTTCACGATGAGGATGAGCGGCGCGGACAGGCGGTGACTTCACTTGTCTCCGGAGGATGCATCATATCTGGCGCCGCATTGCGCCGCTCCCTGCTCTTCACCGGGGTGCACGTCAATTCGTATGCAAACATGGAAAATGCCGTCGTCCTGCCTTACGTGAATGTGGGCCGGCGTGCGCAGTTGAAGAATGTCGTGATCGATCGCGGCGTTCGAATCCCGGAAGGTCTCGTTGTTGGTGAAGATCCCGAACTCGATGCGAAACGGTTTCGAACCACTCCGAACGGCATCACGCTCATTACGCAGCCGATGATCGACAGGCTCGATGCATGACGCAGATTCGTGTTCTTGCGGTCGCCTCCGAAATCTATCCGATCGTCAAGACGGGGGGCCTTGCCGACGTCGTCGGCGCGCTCCCGACCGCGTTGCGAGCGTGCGACATCGAAACGCGGACCCTGGTGCCGGGATATCCCGATGTCATCAAGGCGCTTCCAGAACCGGAGGAACTCCTCCACGTGCCGCATTTTTTTGGCGGACCAGTCCGCCTGCTCGGTGTCTCGCATGGGAACCTCGACTTGCTCGTGCTCGATGCGCCGCATCTCTTTGCGCGGCCCGGCAACCCCTATGTCACCCCGGATGGCAAGGATTGGCCGGACAACGGCGTGCGGTTTGCCGCGCTTTCGCGGATGGCGGCCGACATCGGCCTGGGCGCCATTCCGTCATTCGTGCCTGATGTCGTGCACGCCCATGATTGGCAGGCCGGCCTGGCGCCTGCCTATTTGCACCTTGCCGATCAGCCCCGGCCCGCCACCGTGATGACGGTTCACAATCTGGCCTACCAAGGCAAGTTTCCGCATCACATGCTCGACGCGTTCGGCTTGCCGCCTGAATCTTTCTCGATTCACGGCGTCGAATATTACGGAATGATCAGCTTCCTGAAAGCGGGCCTGCAATTCGCGGATCGCATCACCACGGTTTCGCCGACCTATGCGCGCGAGATTCAGACAGATGAAGGAGGCATGGGGCTGGATGGGTTGCTGCGCGAACGGTCACAGGTCTTGAGCGGCATCCTCAACGGCATTGATATTTCCGTCTGGAATCCCGAGACCGATCCCGACATCGCCGCGCGTTTCAGCGCGACGGAGCTGGTGTCCCGTGCGGCGAATAAACTGGCCCTCCAGCGCCGGCTTGGTCTTGATCCATCCCCAAACGCTCCGCTGCTGGGGGTGGTGAGCCGACTGTCCTGGCAGAAGGGACTGGATATCCTTCTCGAGAACGTCGCGACGATCCTCGGCCAAGGGATGCAGCTGGCTTTGCTTGGGAGCGGAGATCCGGATCTTCAGGATCGTTATCAGGCGGCCGCAAAAGCGAACGCGGGCCGGATAGCGGTTCTGATCGGCTACGACGAAGCTCTCGCCCATCTCATTCAAGCCGGCGCGGACGCCCTCGTCGTACCGTCACGCTTCGAACCATGCGGCCTGACCCAGCTTTGCGCCTTGCGATATGGCGCTATCCCGATCGTATCGCAGGTCGGCGGCCTTGCGGATACTGTCATTGACGCGGAAGAGGTCGACACAGCCGGTGGCGCTGCAACCGGCTTCAAGTTTGGGCCAGTCACGGCCGAAGCTCTCGCTGGCGCCCTGCACCGAGCCAATATCTTGTGGCAGGACCAGCAAGCCTGGCGAAGGTTGCAGCACAATGGCATGTCGACGGATGTATCATGGCGCAATCGGGCAAGCCGCTACGCTGCCCTGTATCGTGATGTCATCGCGAGCCGCCGGAAACAGTAACAGCGCTTTCACTTGGCCTGGACTACCGGCGGTAACTCCTTGACGAGCACGCGCATGTTCTCGCTGTAGTCGACAGGCACAACGACGAGATGCACGCCGCCCTCGCTGAAAGCAGCCTCCAGCATGGTCGAGAGTTCGGAGGCCTTGCCGACGCGCCAGCCCTTGGCGCCATATGACTTCGTATAGGCGACGAAATCAGGATTACCGAACTCGAGGCCAAAGTCCGGAAACGTATCGACTTCTTGTTTCCAGCGGATCATGCCGTAGGCGCGATCCTCGAGCACCAGCACGACGAGATTCAGCTTGAGCCGCACGGCCGTTTCCAGCTCCTGCGAATTCATCATGAAGCCGCCGTCGCCGCAGACGGCGAGCACGCGACGGTCCGGATGGATCAGCGCCGCTGCGATCGCCGACGGAAGACCCGCCCCCATGGTCGCGAGCGCGTTGTCGAGCAGCAGCGTGTTGGCGACGCTGGTGCGATAGTTGCGGGCGAACCAGATCTTGTACATGCCGTTGTCGAGGGCAACGATGCCGTCCGGCGGGATGACCTGGCGGACGTCGTGCACGATGCGCTGCGGCGTCAGCGGAAACCGATCCTCCGTCGACCGCTCGGCGAGGCGGGCAAGGATGCCTTCCCGCAAACCCAGCAATGCCTGGCCGTTGGGGAGCTTGCCTTCGAGGCGATCGGCCAGGCTTGTGAGGCTCGCGCCGACGTCGCCGACGATCTCCGCCTGTGGGAAGTAAACCTGTTCCACCGTCGCCGGCGTGGCGCCGACATGGATCACCTGCGGTCCATCATGGCCCATCAGGAAAGGCGGCTTCTCGACGGTGTCGTGGCCAATCGAAATAATCAGATCGGCCTGATCGATCGCCTCGTGAACCCAGTCCCGTTCCGACAGCGCGGCCGTGCCCATATAGAGATTGGAGCCGGCATTGACCGCGCCCTTCCCCATCTGGGTGTTGAAGAACGGAATCCCGCATCGCCGCACGAACGCCGACAGCGGCTCGGCGAGACGCGGGCGGCTCGCCGCGGCGCCCAGCATGACGAGCGGCCTGTCGGCAGCCATGATCATGGTCGCGGCGCGCTCGATGGCCGCGGCAGGCGCAACCGGAAGCTCGACGAGATGCGAAGGAACGATCTCGGCCGCGGCTTCGTCAGCCGCGATATCCTCGGGCAGTTCGAGATGCACCGGGCCCGGCCGCTCTTGCTGCGCGACCCGGAAGGCGTCGCGAACCAGGGTCGGAATACTCTGCGCGGCGACGATCTGCGTCGCCATCTTGGTGAGCGGTCGCATGGTCGCGACGATGTCGACGATCTGGAAGCGCGCCTGGCGGCTGCTGCGGATCGCCTTCTGTCCGGTGATCATGACCATCGGCATCGCGCCCAGATGCGCGTAGGCCGCAGCCGTCGTCAGATTGAGCGCACCGGGACCCAGCGTCGTCAGGCAGACGCCCGCGCGCCCGGTGAGGCGCCCGTAGGTGGCCGCCATGAAGCCGGCAGCCTGTTCGTGCCGCGTCAATACCAGCTTGATCTTCGAGCGCCGCAGCGACTCCAGCACGTCGAGATTCTCCTCGCCGGGAATGGCGAAGATGTAGCCGACGCCCTCGTTCTCGAGGGCCGCCACCAGCAGATCGGAGGCTTTTGTCACGCGACTGAGGCTCCGCTCGCGCCTGTTGCAGCTTTCTCCGCCCGATGCGGCAGCGTCCAGTCCGGCCGAATGAAGTGACAGGTGTAGCCGTCAGGATATTTTTCCAGATAATCCTGATGCTCGGGCTCGGCCTCCCAGAACGGTCCGGCAGGGGTCACCTCGGTGACAACCTTACCCGGCCAAAGGCCGGAAGCATCGACATCGGCGATGGTGTCTTCCGCGATCCGCTTCTGCGCGTCGCTGGTATAGAAGATGGCCGACCGATAGCTCGCGCCCCGATCGTTGCCCTGGCGGTTCAGCGTCGAGGGATCATGGATCTGGAAAAAGAACTCCAGCAGCTTGCGATAGCTGATGGTTTTCGGATCGAAGATGATCTCAATGGCTTCGGCGTGATTGCCGTGGTTGCGATAGGTCGCGTTCGGCACCTCACCGCCGGTGTAGCCGACTCTGGTCGAGATTATGCCGGGATACCTGCGCAACAAATCCTGCACACCCCAGAAGCAGCCGCCGGCAAGGACTGCGCGTTCCGTCGAAACTGTCATGTCCGTTCTCCCTGGTTCGCTGCGGTCGTCGGGTTCCGAGCTCCATCAAGGACGCATAATGAGGCCGAACGGTGCAAAAGCGCAAATAACAATGAACCTTCGGCGCACTGGCAGCGCACGAAGGCAGACCGCCTGTTGATCACAGCCAGGGCGCCGGCCGATCCATTGCGATCAGTTCCTCGACCTCGATGCGCGGACGCACCACGGCGTATTGGTCGTCCTTGACGAGGACTTCCGGCACCAGCGCGCGGGTATTGTAGAATCCGGACTGCACCGCGCCGTAGGCGCCGGCGGTCATGATCGCCAGCAGATCGCCGGCCTTGGGCTCAGGCAGGTTGCGGTCGAGGGCGAGATAGTCGCCGGTCTCGCAGACCGGGCCGACGACGTCGGCCGTGATCGTTCGCGCACCCTTGGCCGGCTCGCGGACCGGCACGACGTCGTGATGGGCTTCGTAAAGCGTGGGCCGGATCAAATCGTTCATCGCGGCGTCGATGATGACGAAATTCTTGGCCTCGCCGGGCTTCACATAGATGACGCGGGAAACGAGAATGCCGGCATTGCCGACGATCATCCGCCCGGGCTCGAACATCAGCGTGCAGCCGAGATTATGCGTCACCCGCTTGACCATCGCGGCATAGGCCGACGGCAATGGCGGCGCTTCGCGGTCGGCGTGATAGGGAATGCCGAGCCCGCCGCCGAAGTCGATATGTTCGATCTTGTGGCCGTCGGCGCGCAACGTCTGCACGAAATCGGAAAGGATCCGGAACGCGGTCTCCATCTTGGAGAGATCGGTGATCTGGCTGCCGATATGCATGTCGGTGCCGGTCACCTCGATGCCCGGCAGTTTTGCCGCGCGGTCATAGACCTCGCGCGCCCGCGCAATGGGAACGCCGAACTTGTTCTCGGACTTGCCGGTGGCGATCTTGGCATGCGTCCCAGCATCGACGTCAGGATTGACCCGCACCGAGATCCGCGCGGTCTTGCCCGCCTCGACAGCGAGCTTCGACAGCAATTCCAGTTCCGGTTCGGACTCGACGTTGATGCAGAGAATGTCGGCCGCCAGCGCGGCACGCAGCTCAGCCTCGGTCTTGCCGACGCCGGAAAACAGGATCTTGCTGGGCGGAATCCCCGCGGCCAGCGCGCGCTTCAATTCGCCGCCGGAGACGACATCGGCGCCGGCGCCAAGCTTGGCCAGCGTGCGCAGCACCGATTGGTTGGAATTCGCCTTCATGGCGTAGCAGACCAGCGTCTTCTCGCCGGCAAAGGCCTCGGCAAAGACGCGGTAGTGGCGCTCCAGCGTCGCCGTCGAATAGCAATAGAACGGCGTGCCGACGGCTTCTGCGAGTTCGGACAGGTTGACGGCTTCGGCGTGCAGCACGCCGTTGCGATAGTCGAAATGGTTCATGGCGCGCCTATAGCGTTTTCAAGCGAAGTGGGCACCGGTTCGCGTCAGGAAAACGCGTCAAAACAAGTCTCAGTCCAGCAGCGGATCGAGAACGAATTTCTTCTTGCCGCCCTTGGGGGCGCTGGGGCCTGCCTCGGACCCGTAGGTCGAGTTGAACACGCCGGGCTGCGCCGCGCGCTCGGCCTCGCTATCCGACGACGTGGCCTGGGCCTGCGGCGCCGCCGCGGTCGGCGGCAAATCGAGCCCGGCCTTGCGTCCGCAGCCCCCGAGCGCGAGCGCGGTCACGCTCAGCAGGATGATGGCCCATCCCGACGATGACGGGCGGTAGTTACTGATCACGACGAAATCCCCGCTAGAGCGTAATGACGTTCTTCGAATCGTCATTCCGCTCTATCTCCTTCGATTTTAGCATGATCTTTTCGGAAAACCGGTGCCCACTTTTCCGGATCATGCTCTGCGCGCCGCACCATACAAAGATTGCCGTGGTCTGGCGAGTGCCGAGGAGCCACGGAAACCCAAGAAATTGCAGCGAAATTATTTCCTCAGCCCAATTTTCGCTCTTTTTCCAGCCGTTTCAGCCAGGCTTTGGCCTGCGACAGCACGTTCTTTGGCGCGGTGCCGCCATAGCTGGTCCGGCTCTTGACGGAAGCTTCCACCGACAGCACGCGCAGGGCCTCCGCCGTGATTTTCGGCTCGACCTCCTGCATTGCCTTGAGCGGCAGTTCATGCAGCGGCACGCCCTGCTTCGACGCCAGCCCGACGATGCGCCCGGTGACGTGGTGGGCATCGCGGAACGGCATTTTCAGCGTCCGCACCAGCCAGTCGGCCAGATCGGTGGCGGTGGCATAGCCCTCGCCGGCGGCGGCCTTCATCCCGTTCTCGTCGGGGACGAGATCGAGGACCATGCCGGTCATCGCGCGAATCGCGAGCGACAGCGCGGAAAACGCCTCCATCGCGCCCTGCTTGTCCTCCTGCATGTCCTTTTGATAGGCGAGCGGCAGCCCCTTCATCACGATCAGGAGACCGGTGAGCGCGCCGATCACCCGGCCGGTCTTGGCGCGCACCAGTTCGGCGGCATCCGGATTGCGCTTCTGCGGCATGATCGAGGAGCCGCTGGTGAACTTGTCGGAAAGCCGCACCAGGCCGACCAGCGGCGAGGTCCAGATCACGATTTCCTCGGCAAAGCGCGACATGTGCACGGCCGCGATCGAGGCCGCCGACAGCGTCTCCAGCACGAAGTCGCGATCCGAGACCGCATCCAGCGAATTGGCCATCGGCCGGTCGAAGCCGAGCGCCTTGGCGGTGGCATGGCGGTCGATCGGGAACGAGGTTCCGGCCAGCGCGGCGGCACCCAGCGGCGATTCGTTCAGCCGCTTGCGTGCATCGGCAAACCGGCCGCGGTCGCGCGCGGCCATCT
>Ga0307510_10008468_pt1 | contig 12258 bp, 13 predicted proteins | sample 12_EM_MG_FD_207224 | JGI IMG/M metagenome (GOLD analysis project Ga0307510, IMG submission 207224) | Populus trichocarpa ectomycorrhiza microbial communities from riparian zone in the Pacific Northwest, United States - 12_EM | ecosystem: Host-associated > Plants > Roots > Unclassified | place...
ATTTATATATGAAAAAAAGCGGTGACGGAAGCCGTGTTTCAGGTTTAGTAGAAAGATTATTGTTTTCAGCAATGATTGAAGCCAGAAGCTGTGAGCGTTTTAAAGTCCTTTCAGAAAACATTCAGGATGAAGAATTAGCTGTTTTTTACAGGGAATTAATGGAAAGTGAAGCCGTACACTATACCACTTTTATTACTTACGCACGTAAATACGGTGTGGGAATTGATGTTGAAAAACGCTGGAGAGAATGGTTAGCTTATGAAGAATCAATCATTTCGAATTACGGAAAAGGTGAAACTATTCATGGGTAATTTTCTTTGAAATCTATAAAAGCCAAATTAATATTGACAAATTTGGTAACCCTAAATTATTATCCAAAAAACTTAAAAATATTTGAGTACTAATTTGACAGTACAAAAAATTGCTGCAAACAGGTTAAATTTATACTATTTTTAATACTTTTTAAGTTCTATACTTTTAAATTGCATTAAAATTAAATTGTTTATGGATAAGATAAAAATACTTTGGGTCGATGATGAAATTGACCTTTTGAAACCACATATATTATTTCTCGAGAAAAAGAACTACGCGGTTACTACCTGCAACAATGGACTGGATGCGATTGGCTTGTTTGAAGAGGAAAATTTTGACATTGTCTTTTTGGATGAAAATATGCCGGGAATGAGCGGATTGGAAACACTTTCGGAAATGAAAGAAAAAAAATCAGCTATTCCGATGATTATGATTACCAAAAGTGAAGAAGAATATATCATGGAAGAAGCGATTGGTTCTAAAATTGCCGATTACCTTATAAAACCTGTAAATCCGAATCAGATTCTGCTAAGTTTGAAGAAAAACTTAGACCATTCCAGATTAATATCCGAAAAAACAACTTTAGATTATCAGAAGGAATTCCGAAAAATCTCAATGGAACTTGCCATGGTAAATTCCTTTGAAGACTGGGTTGAACTATACAAAAAACTGATTTTTTGGGAATTAGAATTAGAAAACATAAACGATCAGGGAATGATCGAAATTCTGGAATCGCAAAAAGTCGAAGCCAATTCTCAGTTCGGAAAATATATTGAGCGCAATTACGAAGATTGGTTTGAGCCTAAAGCGGATAAACCAATTCAGTCTCATACTTTATTTAAAGAATTGGTAGTTCCGGAACTTAAAAAGAAGGACAAACCAGTTTTATTTGTTGTTATTGATAATCTGCGTTACGATCAATGGAAATCTTTTGAAACCGTAGTGTCAAATTACTACAAATTAGAAAAAGAAGTTCCTTATTTTTCTATACTTCCAACCGCAACACAATATGCAAGGAATGCTATTTTTTCAGGTTTATTACCTACTGAAATGGAAAAACAATTTCCGGAATATTGGAAAAATGACGTAGAAGATGGTGGAAAAAACCTTTATGAAGCCGAATTTTTATCAGCACAACTAAAGCGTTTAGGATTAAATCTAAAAGAAGATTATTTTAAAATCACCAATTATTCCGGTGGAAAAAAACTGGCAGAAAACTTTAAAGCATTAAAAGGCAATGATTTAGTGACTATAGTTTATAATTTTGTTGACATGTTGTCACATGCCAAAACTGAAATGGACGTTGTAAAAGAACTTGCTTCTGATGACAAAGCCTACCGTTCATTAACTTTAAGCTGGTTTAAAAATTCACCGCTTTTAGAAATTATTCAACAGGCACAACTATTGGGTTTCAAATTAATCCTGACTACAGATCACGGAACAATTAATGTAAAAAACCCATCGAAAGTGGTTGGAGATAAAAACACAAGTCTAAATTTACGCTATAAAACTGGCCGTAGCCTGACATATGAACAAAAAGATGTTTATGTTGTAAAAGAACCTAAAACAATTGGATTGCCTGCCATAAACATGAGCAGTTCGTTTATTTTTGCCAAAAATGATTTGTTTTTAGCTTACGTAAACAACTACAATCATTATGTGAGTTATTACAAAAACACCTATCAGCATGGTGGAATTTCGCTTGAAGAAATGATTATACCGTTTTTGGTATTTAACCCAAAATAGAAATTTTCAGTCGCAGTTTTCAGTTTTTAGCTGAGACATAAAACCGAAAACTGTGACTATTACATAAATAAATATAACAATGAATATCGTTTTTTCATTAGATCAAATTCAAGAAGCAGCAGAACAAATTATTGCTCAAAAGCCAAAAAAAATTATTCTTTTTAACGGAGAAATGGGTGTTGGAAAAACTACTTTAATCAAACAATTATGTAAAAATTTAGGAGTTGAAGATGCAACAAGCAGTCCAACTTTTTCTTTAGTCAATGAATACTACACTTCCAGCAATCAAATCGTTTATCATTTCGATTTTTACAGGTTAAATAAAGAGACCGAAGCTCTTGATATGGGAGTTGACGATTATTTATATTCAGGAAACTGGTGTTTTATTGAGTGGTCAGAAAAGATTGCAAGTTTAATTCCTGAAGAACATTCGGTTGTTACAATTGAATTGTTGGCTGATGGAAAAAGAAATTTAGAACTGGTTTAATTTCCACAGAGATTCACTAAAATTTCACAGAGAAATACAAAAAATTATTCTAATAAAACTTTGTGAACCTTTGCGAAAACTTCGCGGATTTCTGTGAAACTAATAATATATTTATAATGAATCTCCAAAATACCGTCGAAATAATCCCATTCTCGCCTGATTTAAAAGAACCTATCAAAACCTTAAACAAAGAATGGCTTCTAAAATATTTTAAGGTTGAAGAAAAAGATGAATTAACCCTTTCTAACCCGCAGGAAGAAATTATTGATAAAGGTGGAATCATTTTTTATGCCAGGTATAATGATGAGATTTTAGGTACGGCATCTTTAATGAAAGTTAATGACACCACTTTCGAATTAAGCAAAATGGCAGTTTCGGATAAAGCTCAGGGCTTGGGAATAGGAAATAAACTTCTGTCCCATTGTATTACTGTTGCAGAAAAAAAGAATATCAAGAGACTGATTTTATACTCAAACCGAATTTTGCTTCCGGCAATTCATTTATATGAAAAATTTGGTTTTATTGAAATTCCGCTTGAAGGAGGACTTTACGAAAGAGCCGATATTAAAATGGAAAAAATAATACCTTAATTATTAAAACAGTATTAGCAGAATTTTTACATTGATTTTAAAACTTTTTACGTAATTTGTACTCTTAATTTTTGCACAACCCATGTCAATAACGTTAACCCCATTTACGAAACAACAATTGTTGCCACAAGAAGAAAAACTTGAAATTGGCCGCCAAAAAAGAGAGCTTTTTATAGGTATCCCCAAAGAAACAAGTTATCAGGAGCGTCGTATTTGCCTGACTCCGGATGCAGTCAATTCTTTGACTTATGAGGGACACCGCATTATGATTGAGTCCGGAGCCGGAGAAAGTTCAAGCTATTCTGATAAGGAATATAGTGATGCAGGTGCAGAAGTGACAAAAGACACTAAAAGAGTTTTTGGCTGTCCGTTATTACTTAAAGTTGAACCCCCTACTTTGGCAGAAATTGAAATGATTAATCCTGAAACAATAATCATATCTGCCATTCAGCTGAAAACAAAAAAGAAAGCTTATTTTGAAGCTTTAACACAAAAAAAGATAACAGCTCTTGCTTTTGAATATATAAAAGATGAAGACGGTTCCTATCCTGCCGTAAAATCATTAAGCGAAATTGCCGGAACAGCCTCAGTTCTTATTGCTGCTGAACTGATGATTACAAATGAATTTGGTAAAGGACTTTTATTTGGCAATATTACAGGCGTCCCTCCTACTGATGTTGTCATTTTAGGTGCCGGAACCGTTGGTGAATTTGCGGCAAAAACCGCTATTGGCCTGGGTGCAAACGTTAAAGTTTTTGATAACTCTATTACCAAATTACGTCGCTTACAAAATAATTTAAACCAACGCATTTTTACCTCTACTATTCAGCAAAAAGCATTATTAAAAGCCTTAAGACGCTGTGATGTAGCTATTGGTGCTATGCGGGGAAAAGAACGTTGTCCGATTGTAGTTACCGAAACTATGGTGGAGCACATGAAAAAAGGAGCAGTAATTGTAGACGTGAGCATTGATACCGGTGGTTGTTTTGAAACTTCTGAAGTAACGACTCATGAAAAGCCAACTTTTATGAAAAGTAATGTTCTGCATTATTGTGTACCTAATATTCCATCGAGATATTCTAAAACTGCCTCACTTTCAATAAGTAACATAATCACCCCTTACCTGTTGCAGATAGCCGAAGATGGTGGTTTGGAAAGTGCCATCAGATGTAATAAAGGTTTAAAAAACGGGATTTATTTATACCACGGAATCCTGACCAACAAAGCTATTGGAGAATGGTTTGATTTACCTGATAACGATATTAATTTACTTGTTTTCTAAAACAACTTTAGCTTACCTTTGCAAAAAATTTAATTCATGAAGTTCGTACACCGTTTTGCTTATTATTTGGTTGGTCTGGTTATGGGATGCTTTTTTGTAGCCCTCGTTTTTAGTGGAAAAGATACTCGCTGCAATTATTTTCCGAATGCCAGAGTTTTGAATAATTTACGTACCAAACCTTTTCAATATTCCGCTAAAGCGATTCAAACCTTAAATCAAAAATGGGTAGACACAACTGATGTCAAAAATACATTGACATTTGGCGATGTCGATTTTGATCAAAGTAATGTTCCGTTCAACAAAGGAAAATTATACATAATAGAAGGGAAAACAGCCAAAAATCAGGAGATTATCCTTAAAGTAACGAACTACGAAAACAAAGCTGTTTTAGAAGAAATCATTAAAAAATAATCAAATAAGACAGTAAGATGGGATAGTAAAAAACTCCTTTTTTTATGCTTTTTTTGATTGAATTTTAGCGAAATTAATTGCATATAATTGATTTTTTAAAACAAGTCTTTGTATGAATCGTCAACGCTTTGAATTGCCTCCTGCTTTAGCTGGAGGAAACTGAATATCTAAATTATACCCTCCAGCTAAAGCAGGAGGCAATTCAAACTTTCTCACAAAAATTGAAGCTTCGCTAATTATCTTTTTAAAAGTTTGATGAAAATTTAAATCCAACAACACAATCTTTTGCATAATATTAAACGAAAAAGGTTCAACCGTAAAGTTGAACCTTTTTCTATGTGAATTAATACTATTATTTTTTATAATATTTTCGATAACTCGGATATGTTAAAGCTCCAATTACAGAAATGGTTCCTAATGAATACCAGATCCAATTTAGAGAATGTGCCTCTCCACTTGCGTATGAGTGCAAACCTACCAAGTGGAAATTTACGCCATAATAGGTAAACAAAATAGATATAAAACCAAACATGCTCATTAAATTGAATGTCCATTTTCCGCGCAAAGCAGGTACAAAACGAGCGTGAATTATAAAAGCATAAACCATAATAGAAATCAATGCCCAGGTTTCTTTTGGATCCCAACCCCAATAACGTCCCCAACTTTCGTTGGCCCATTGTCCTCCAAGAAAGTTTCCTATCGTTAACATGATTAAACCAATTGTCAATGACATTTCGTTGATATAGGTGATTTCCTTAATGTTCAGATCCATTTTGGCCTTGTTTCTATCATTGGTAAAGAAAATGAGTATTAATGAAACAAAACCTAAAATCATTCCGAGGGCAAATGGTCCGTAGCTTGCAACAATTACTGCCACGTGAATCATTAACCAATATGAGTTCAAAACCGGCTGTAAATTAGCAATTTCAGGATCAATCCAGTTTGCATTTGCGGCCATGAAAATCATTGAAGTTACAAATGCTGCTGATGCTACGGTCAGTTTTGATTTTCGATCAAAAGCCAATCCGAAGAACATTGTTGCCCACGCTACATATACAATAGCTTCGTATGCGTTACTCCAGGGCGCGTGACCAGAAATATACCAACGTGCGATTAATGCTAGTGTGTGAAGCGCAAATATTAATCCGATTAAAATATGAAAGCCATTTACTGTAATGCGTAAAAACTTTTTATCGAAGAAAATACTCAAAAGAGTAAAAATCAGCATGAATATTCCGGAAAGCGAATACCAATAAAACATTTTTGGTAAAATATTATATTCATTATAAGCAATTTCAAGATCGATTTTTCTTTCACTTGGACGTACTTTACTTCCAAATTTCTTTTGAAAACCATTAATGCTTTCAACCAAATCATCGGCAGTTTTAAAATCTTTAGAAATAGAACCATTGTTTAAAGCATTAAAATACAAAGGAATTATTTGCTTTACATATGTTTCATCCATTCCTTTTAAACCTGCGTTCCCAATTTCCAGATAAGAAATCCATTTGTTGTTCGGGTCATTTGGAATCGGGAATATTTTCAGTATGCTTCCACTTAAAGCAGATTCCATCAGGTTTACTTTTTTATCTGTTTCGATAAAATCTTTTTCAAAATTATTTGGATTTGCTGCTTTGTAGGCTGCATCTAAATACGGAGAAAGTTTATAATTCCCATTTTCATCAAAAAACTTTATAAACGGAGCAAATGCAGCTTCTTTCTCAATTCCGATAATTCTGCGAATACTGTCATTCTCAGGTTTAATATAAATAATCGGAACCTGAATCCAAACCTGGGCATATTGTGTCATTGACAAAAACACCTGATCAGAATTCATTCCGTTATAGGTGTCTGTATGACTTACTTTTCTCAATAATTCTGATGAAAAAGTATTAATAGGTTTCATCCTTCCGCCGGCATCCTGAATAACCAAACGACCAAATTTAGCTGCATGAGCTTCCGGTGCTTTATAAATATTCAGCAATGAATCTATTTGCTTTTGACTTGGCGGACGTGTTACGTGATTGGCGTGATCGTTAGGATCTTTGGTGTGATTGTGGTTGTGCTCATGGACATGTGATGCCTGAGAAAAACCAGTAAAACTTAACATTAAAACCAAAATTGTAATTAATTTTGCTTTTTTCTCTTTTACTTTTTCAAGTTTGCGTTTTAAATCTGCAAAACGTGAACCTTTTGTAAACATAATTGCCATTAAACCAAAGAACAGCATAAAATATCCCAAATAAGTAATCGAAGTTCCCCAGAAGTCATGATTTACGGATAATACTGTTCCTTTTTCGTCCGGATCAAACGAAGACTGGAAAAATCTGTATCCTTTATGATCCAACACGTGATTCATATAAATTCTGGCATCAAAAGTTTCAGCTGAATCCTGAACAGTAACTTTACTTTCGAATGCCGAATAACTTTTCTCTGTCCCCGGGTATTTTGTAGCGATAAAATCGTTCAATTTTATCTTAAAAGGTAAAACATAGGCTTTACTTCCGTAGAATAAAGAATATTCAATTTTACCAATTTTAACGGTTTGTGGTTCTCCCACACTTCCCTTTGAACCTAGCAGACGAATTTCTTTTTCCTGACCTTCAGCTTTAACTTTTACGATCAGGGCATCACTATGAGATTTAGCTTTAAAATCATTACTCGATTCATAATCAATAATTCCTCTTACTGCAGGGTCCGGAAATACAATTCGGATATCACCAATACTGTACAAAGAACGCATCATTAATGGCTGTACATTATCTTTGGTTACTTTTCCCTGAAGTTTATCTGCCATTCGCATAAACTGACCTTCAAAAGGGGTTTGAATGGTATACTTTTCACCAGTGGTATTAATATTTATGGCACCATTTGTTGGTTTGTTCAAAGCAAATAAAACATTGTGGATATTTTGAACTTCTCCTTCTTTCAGGAAATGTTCTTCACGCCCGCCGGCTCCTGCTTCAACTAATTTAAGATATAAAGCTCCGTTTGCCTTTGGTTTTACCACTTCTTTGGCTCCCATAATATAGTTAGAATAGGTAACCTCAAAAGGAGTTTGGTCAAATTTACCTGAAATAGAAAAATCATTATTAGTCACAGGAGATAGCAAAAGAGCTTTCTCAAAAATCCTGCGTTTCATTTCCCCTTCATACTCTCCATCTGCAAAAACGGTTAAGAATGTTTTATCTGAATAAATTTGGTTTTCAGCTGCACCTTCGCGGATTGGCATCATACCTTCGTAACTAATATAACGTGTAATAAAAGCTCCTAAAAGAATAAAAATAAAAGCAACGTGAAGTAATAAGGTTGCCCATTTTTCTTTTTTCAATAATTGATAACGCTTGATGTTTCCGAAGAAATTTATCATAAAAAACACCATTATTGCTTCAAACCACCAAGTATTATAAATCAGAATTCGGGCAGTATCAGTATTATATTTGCTTTCTATAAAAGTTCCGACACCCATTGCTATTGCAAATGTTAAAAAAAGAACAGCCATTAATCGTGTAGAAAACAAAAAAGAGAATATTTTTTTATCCATTTTTAAGGAATTACTAGTGTATAAAAGTGGCACAAAAGTACTTAAAAATGTTGAGCTGTAATATTTGTCTTTTGTTAATTAAAACCAAAAAAGGGCTCTTTTTTAAATCGAATTCTGAAATACAGAAATAAATTTTTTTATCTCTTACCTAAATTGAAAAAGAAGCCAAAATTAATATTGTCTTTTAATCTGGAATAAAAAATACATCCCATAAAATCAAAGTAAATCTCTTTAAAAAAAAATGCTAATTTTGCGATATGATTCGAATAACGCTAATTGGTTCCGGAAATGTCGCTCAGCATTTGATAAAAGCTTTCACTAAAAGTGAAGAAATAGAGATTGGACAAGTGTTTTCAAGGAAAAAAGAAGCGTTAATCCATTTAATTGGTTCAGATAAAATTGTAACTGATTTTTCAGATTTAAATGAAGCTGACTTGTATATTATTGCTATTACAGATGATGCCATTCCTAAGGTTTCAGAACAATTGCCTTTTCAAAATCAATTAGTTGTTCATACATCGGGAACTTCTTCAATTAATATCCTAAATTCAAAAAACCGAAGGGGCGTTTTTTATCCTTTACAAACTTTTTCTAAAAATAAAGCCGTAGATTTTTCGATGATTCCAATTTGTCTGGAAGCTAAAAATCAATCTGATTATGCAATTTTAGAAACAGTTGCCAAAAGCATCTCTAAAGCCGTTTTTCCAATTAGTTCTGAACAAAGAAAAGCATTGCATGTTTCGGCTGTTTTTGTTAATAATTTTACGAATTATTTGTATCAGATTGGACAGGAAATTTGTGAAGAACACCAGGTTCCTTTCGAAATACTAAAACCTTTAATTCAGGAAACTGCCGAAAAAATAAATACATTAAACCCAATTGATGCACAAACAGGTCCTGCAAAACGGAATGATACAAGTACAATTAAATCTCATTTGGCGTATTTAACCAATGAAAATCAAAAAAATATCTATAAAATACTAACACAATCTATACAAAATAATGGCAAAACACTTTAAAGAAATAATGAACGATATCACAACATTTGTTTTTGATGTTGACGGCGTACTTACAGACAGTTCAGTTTTTGTAACCAATGAAGGCGAAATGCTTCGTACAATGAACATCCGCGATGGCTATGCTATGAAAGCAGCTGTAGAAAGTGGTTTTAACGTATGCATTATTTCCGGCGGAAGCAATGAAGGTGTTCGTGTAAGATTGCGTAATTTAGGCATAACTGACATTCATTTAGGAACACCTGACAAAGTGGAAACTTTTAAGGAATATACAGATATTTACAATATAAAACCTGAAAATGTGTTGTATATGGGTGATGATATTCCTGATTTTCATGTCATGAAATTGGTAGGCTTACCAACCTGCCCACAAGATGCAAGCCCGGAAATTAAGAATATTTGCAGTTATGTTTCACATGTCAAAGGCGGAAGAGGTGCTGTACGTGACGTAATCGAACAGGTCATGAAAGTACAGGGAAAATGGATGGAATATTTTAACGGAAAACATGATTAGTTTTCAGTATCAGTTTTCAAAAAACTTTAGAACCTTAGTAACTTAGCCTCTCAGAATCATTAAAAAATGAAATTCCTTAAACTCATCCGATATAAAAACTTACTGATGCTTGCTTTCATGCAGGTTTTATTCCGTTATTCTTTTTTAAAACAACAAAATATTCCTTTAGCTTTATCAGACTGGCAATATGGTTTATTGGTTTTAAGTACCGTTTTAATAGCCGCTGCAGGTTATGTAATTAATAATATTTTTGATGTCGAAACTGATAAAATCAATAAACCAAATGATGTTATAATAGGCAGAGGTATTTCAGAAACAAACGGTTATAACATCTATATAGCACTAAACATTACCGGTGTCGCAATTGGTTTTTATTTGTCAAATGTGATACAGAGACCGGGATTTGCAACTATTTTTATTTTTATAGCTTCCTTGCTTTACTTTTATTCCACAACCTTAAAACAGATCATGATTTTAGGAAATCTTGTTGTGGCGTTTTTATTGGCAATGAGCGTTATCATTATTGGTGTTTTTGATATCTTTCCGACAATAATTGCCGAAAATAAAGCACAAATGGCCAGCTTGTTTTCTATCCTGACCGATTATGCTTTATTTGCTTTTATGATTAATTTCATTCGGGAAATAGTTAAAGATATAGAAGATGTAAATGGAGATTATAATCAGGGAATGAACACCCTGCCTATTGCAATTGGTATTAGTCGTACAGCAAAAATAGTATTTGCAATTTCAATCATTCCCTTTGTTTTATTATTACTTTACATTAAAAATTATTTTGTAGAAAACGGTTTGTTTATAGCTGCCTTATATTCTTTTATTTTGGTCCTGGCTCCATTGCTTTATTTTATTGTAAAAATCTTTACGGCAAAAACCAAAAAAGATTTTCATCATTTGAGTACTGTTTTAAAACTGATTTTACTTTTCGGAATTTTATCAATTGTGGTTATTACGTTAAATATTCATTACAATGCTTAAAGAAAAATTAAAAAAATACACTATAATTCTTGCTTCCGGTTCGCCAAGAAGGCAACAATTTTTCAAAGACCTGGATTTAGATTTTGAAATCCGCTTAAAAGAAATTGAAGAAATATATCCTCCTGAATTAAAAGCAGTTGAAATAACAGATTATCTGGCACAATTAAAAGCTGATGCATTTGAAGGTGAGCTAAAAACAAATGAAATTTTGGTAACCAGTGATACAATTGTCTGGCATGAAAATAAAGCTTTAGGGAAACCTAAAAATGCACAGGAAGCTTTTGAAATGATAAAATCAATGTCAAATAAAACCCATGAAGTAATTACATCGGTTTGTTTTAAAACCAACTCTGCTTCTGTTCTTTTAAATGATATTACAAAAGTTACTTTTAATGAACTGTCAGACGAGGCTATTTTATATTATATAGAAAACTACAAACCATACGACAAAGCGGGTGCTTATGGCATACAGGAGTGGTTCGGTTTTATGGCAGTTGCCAAAGTCGAAGGCTCATACACTAATGTTATGGGGCTTCCAACTGCAAAAGTTTACAAATATTTGAGTACTTTAGAATAAAATTTAATTTATGTTTTCTTTCAAAGAATATACGCACCAAATACTTGTCACAGGAATTTTATTAATTGCTTTAATATTCCTGAGAATCATTGCCGACAAACTGATTCGTCGTTATGCAAAAACGAGTCAAATCCTGGAACACAGGGCCAATCTGGTTATTAAGTACGTTCATATATTTATAAATCTGTTTATTATAATCAGCCTGATAGTTATTTGGGGTGTTCAAACTAAAGATATTTTTATAACAATCTCCTCAATTACTACTGTTATTGGCGTTGCGATGTTTGCACAATGGTCTATTTTGAGCAACATAACATCAGGAATGATTTTGTTTTTTTCATTTCCATTTCGAATTGGCGATACCATAAAAATTCATGATAAAGATTTTCCTATTGAAGCCGAAATCGAAGATATCAGTGCTTTTCATGTTAATTTAAAAACTAAAGACGGCGAGAAAATTATCTTTCCGAATAATCTTTTACTACAAAAAGGAATATCGATAATCCCTGCCCACTACGATGAAAAGGAGTTTTTTGATTAATCTCATTTAAAGTGAATGGGAATTTTATAAACTAAAGTTCAAAAACTAAAACATTATAACTTAAATAAAGTATAACCTTTGTTTAACAATTCTTTAGTTTTAAAACTCGTGAAATGAACCAAAAGCTACCATTCCCTTTTTACGTTAAATTTTCTTGCATTTTATTAATTTTAATTTCTTTTAGTGTAATATTCTGCATTGGAAAAGATATTATTACGCCTGTACTTATGGCATTTTTGCTCGCC
>Ga0307510_10008470_pt1 | contig 12253 bp, 10 predicted proteins | sample 12_EM_MG_FD_207224 | JGI IMG/M metagenome (GOLD analysis project Ga0307510, IMG submission 207224) | Populus trichocarpa ectomycorrhiza microbial communities from riparian zone in the Pacific Northwest, United States - 12_EM | ecosystem: Host-associated > Plants > Roots > Unclassified | place...
CCATTAGTTTTTTAAAATTAAATATTAATTTATCTAGCAAAAATATACTAAAATACCCTTAATTGATCTAGAATTTATATTAAAAAGAACTTCATGAAAGGACAAAAATATCCTTGCGTGCATGGCCATTTTTTTATGATTCAAGAGGCAAAAATGCCATTTGATTGTTTTGAAAAAATATAAAATTTCAGAACAGTTCTATTTTTTAAAATTATAAGATAAATAGACATTTTACTGAAACAACATATATATCTTGAATAATCCTCATTGAAAAAGTCTCTCAAACCAAAGGCATCAAATTTTATCTATCAAGGACAAAAATAATTTCACTGTTAAAATCTAGTGATCCGTGAGCGTTCACAATAATTTCCATAAGCGTTTTAGAGTTTTGTATAATGTATATAATGGCTACAATCTTCGTAATTCATGTTTTGGAAAGAACAAAAAAAAATGGCGTATCGACATAGACAACAAATATCAAGCATGGTTAATAAGAACTAACAGATATATGGAGGAAAGTATACACATTTTGCTACTTAAATGCTTTACAAACTCAGGTGTAATCCTTCTATAAAAATTGGACCCAGAAGAATAACTACCTTACTCTTTGTTTCTTTTGTGTTGTAACGGATAGCCTAAAATCATTTTCCCTCGGTTGTACAATAAAACCTCAATAGCTATGTTTTTTTTTTTAATCTCTACCACAACTATGTTGAAGAAGGAACAACAAATGAGCAAATCATCAAAACGCGCCTGTTAGAATGTTGCGTGCGGAAATGGTCAGTTCCTGTTATCTGCCTCCGCAGATTCCTGACAGGTCTATCATTGAGTTAGGCAATGGTTTTCTGTATTTAACCAAGGAGGAAAAGAAGTGTTCAGAAACCCACCTGACTTTCTTGCAGAAGTGTTTCAAGTTCAACTGTTATCTCAGAAAAGGATGGCCGCTTGTCTGGAACTGTTTCCCAACATCTTTGCATCAAGTCTAATAGTTTCGGATGTGCATTCTGAGGGAGATCAGGACGCAGCCCCTGGAAAATATTACGCAAAATTTGTGGAACTATTAACTACACAAGCTTTTATTGCATGTCAACCCTTGAATGCTTTAACAATGCAATAGAGAAAGCACTGTCTATCTGGCACAAACTAGTTACTCTGTGACTTGGAAATGCAATCTTGAAACTATTTTAAGTTACTTTGTAACTGGCAATTTCAGTAACAGGACATAAACACTGAGAAGCAGCTTTCATCATACTAGAATTGAATGCAGCAAATCTGTTGCGCAATCCAGAAGGCTCCTAATGCCACACTCCTTTCCAGAACACTGACACTCGCAATTACAGTGTAAAAATGCGCAAGATGGGACACATCACAGAACAAGGATACAAAGACGATGACTGTGTCCTTCTACATCCAATTCAAAGGCAGCCTAGATTAATATATTTCGAATATAAAACAGTATGTAGAATTCATGCCTGTCTCACTCCCAGGGCAGCTTGTAGTGGAGTCATGCTATCATATGGAACCTACAACACCAATAAAAATGTCTCGTGAGGATTATCTTCACTGCTAATTTTTTTTTTTTGTTTTTATCTATTTGTAACTTTGATTCTTTTTGTAAAAGCACGAGGGCTAGGAGTAAGTTTAGGAAATACCTTTGCAGTTACTAGCTCCCACAACACAATAGCAAAGCTGAATACATCTGCTTTCTGATCATATGGCAGATGGTTTATGACCTTGTATCAGACAAATTACAGTATAAGAAAATCAATCAGATGCAAGTTCAAAAAGAATAGAGCCCATGATGTTGCACAGAAGATGAAAAAGTTCACAAGGAACATGAACTTAAGAAAAACATACAAAACCCGGGTCCATTTCTTTTGTCTTAAAAGAGGATGAAAAAGTGGATGTATATCTTTCAATCTAATGTTCAGTACAGCTGAGGAGCGAGAGTACAGTAACTGGAAAGTTTAGAAAAAGAACATTTGCCTTTCTTCCTGGAAGGGAAAACACTGATCTTTAGTTATGGCTGTCAGATTTTACAAATTCTGAATTCTCAACAATTCACCTAAAAGAAAAATTACAACACGATCTCTACCAAAGAATTGCAGATAGTGACAGTTCTTTTTAATAAGCAGCTAATCAATTAAGGAGTTGAGTTGAAGATCCTGAACTGAGTTTTGAATAGGGATAACTCTAGGGTGGTGCAAAGAAGAACCGGTGGCAATCGACAGCTTGTATCTCTTTATAGTAAAGAAGCAAGACCACACAGCCAAGTTAAAAAATTCAAACCTCAGGTGCCATCCATCTGTAGGTTCCAGTCTCTGCTGTCATTACTCCCCCTTGATTCTGGAACCGGGCAACCCCAAAATCTGCTACCTTGACAACCTTGAGGAAAAAATGACAATAAGTTGAATTAAGATTTTTATATTGAATTTGAATTATTAACGCAAGACTTGGTCAATCTATCCTGAATAATACAAGCTGAATAAAGATGCAAACTGGAATGACAGCCTATCACATTTATAGTCGACTACATTGATGATTTATAACCCAAACTAGCCACTACTGAGCAGAAGAAAATATAACAACATCGGATCTTCATGCTCCATCCATTAACTGTGTGACCCATACATAAAAGGAGTTTCTAGATGGTGCCACATACAGATTAATAACATTTTTAAAACAAACTTGAACTCCTTAAACTAAAAAGGATTGAAAAGCAAACTCTTCAATCGCAGCCAAACAGAAGGGAAGAAGAAGAATAATTAATAACATCAGAATATGATTAACATTTTTAAATAATTTATGTTTACGAGGTCCACAACAATACGATCTCACTTCAATCAATCAAAATAAGAACTCATACGTTTTGCGTATCCATGAGCAAATTTGCTGTCTTCAAATCCCTATGAATGATGTTGTTTTGATGCAAATACTCCATTCCTTTGCAAACATCAATCACAAACTTCAGCAATTGAGGGAGCTCCAATATATTATGCTTCTTATGCAAGTAATCATAGAGACTTCCTCCAGGCATAAACTCTGCAAGCAAGAACATCATCCTTACAGAGGATTCAATGAAACAGAAAACAGGCAAACAAACAAATACAGACCCAATTACATTTGAATTTGACTCAATTACAAAAATGAAGTCATGTATGCCAAAGGAACAAAGATGAAAATGGATATTTTGTATCCCATGTTAGATATTAACACAAGTATAAGCACGATCTTCAACTTTAGTAGACTCCCACAAAGAGAGATGGGTACAGAGGCCAATGCCTTAGATATTAACTTAATGAAATGACAGTAAAAATATTCCCAACCAAAACAACTTGAGGAACTTAAACCCTAGCATAAAACCTATCATTTCACAACCATACATAATATTGTATGTATGCCACGAAAGCAAATCCTCCACGATCCACTTCGTGGTCTCATCAACTACTAATAGTCAAAAATAGATTTGCATTGATACTTGATGCTCATAATAAGCCCCAGAGGTTTCCAGCTTCTAATTTGGAAAAGAAAATGACAGAGAGATTCGTATCAATTACTTAAAAGAGAGAGCACCATAAAGAAGCACAGTCATTAAATAGAAGAGCAAAGCCTTAAGTTCTCTTTAGGGCAGTGTATCTTCCCCTCAATTTCATCTTCGCAAATCTTTGTATGGTTTGAAACAAAGTCCTCGTGCTTGGTTTGGAAAATTTAGTCAGGCAGTTGAAAAGTTTGGCATGACAAAAAGTAAGTCTGACCACTCTGTTTTCTACAAACAATCTAAAGCTGGCATCATTCTTTTAGTTGTGGACCTCGTAAACATAAATTATACAATCAATGTTTTCATCTCAATCAATGTTTTCATGATCAAATAAAACTGGAAAAAGGAACGAAAGGTGAAGGGAATATTGCTTCCTGTAGAGTTCTGTACCTGTTACTATACACAAACGCGGGGATTTTGTGCATGCACCAATAAAACGAACAACATTTCTATGCTGGACTTCCCTGCATCAAGAAAATCCCAAAAGAAGATATTTAATTTGGATAGCTATTCAGGTACAAATGTAAAACACAATAAAAATGCTTTGAATGACGGTAAGGTAGAACAACCAGAATATTAACTCAAATGGACAAGTTGAAAAGAAATTCATGCTCAATGAAGTGCCAGAACTTTCAGACTACACTATTAAATTACATTACTAAACTGAAAGGGAAGAGATTTCCACTACAAAGAAAAGAGGAATTCTTAACTGCCACGTGGAGGTATAAATAAGAGCCATGTCTTTGGACACGGAACAGGGTTAAATGTCATCCCTCTTTTTCATGGTTTTCCCCAATACTGTTCAAATTGTATAAAACAGCATTGAATGAATAAAGAAATGAATGAAAAGGTCAAACAAAAGTCGATTCCATGGCTGCTTGAAGGACAAATAAATACAGGTTAATCAAATAACAGAGATTAGTCAAAATGAGAACAGGAAGAAGATCAAAATCCCTGGATTGAACCAATGCTTCTGGTATAATTTGTTTTAGTTCAAATAAAATAAAAGCATTTTGAGTAAAAGGATATGAATAGCCCTTTGTACGGAAAAAGAATGCATTCGACAAAAAGAAAGTTTAAAGAGTCGCTAATGTAAAAAACCACAATCTCAAACCCCTTAACAAAGAAAACAAAATTTTTAGAATCCAAAAACAAAGCTATAATGGACAAGTCAATTCTGGAAAAAATCTTCTCCTGGAAAAAAATGTTCTCGCCAAAATATTCCTTTATGTGATCAAGTCAAACTTGGTATAGAAAGTAGGGTTCTTCCAGGAAATATGCAAGTGTTTCAAGTGTCAATTAAGTCAAAATCATACAGTAGGGCACATTAACTACAAAATCTGTTTTCTATATCGGCAGCATAGTGCAATGCTTGCATCAAAAAAATGCACTTCACTAGGAAATGTATGTTTAAGAAAAGGAAAGAGGAAAAGAAAATGGAGACTTCAAAGCGCATGATAGATACTCTATTTTAATTGTCAATGACATTTCGCCTCCAGCATATCTAGCATTGAAAAAAAATAATGCAAAAAGAAAAAAAATCAGAAAAGTTCCACTGGATTTTGTTTTGCAAATTTCTCAGTGAATAAATTATTAAAAAACAATAATACATAAGCCAAATTTTAATTACTAAGACAGACTTGCAAAGATGTGCTCTCAAGCACATTACATAAAACCAAGTGTAATATTATTGGCAGCTTCATTGGTGTCAGATTATGTCATTCTCAGGTATCCTTGTAAATATAAAGGTTAACATGACAGACACATGAGAGTTGATGAATGAGTGGACAACCCATACAGCAAAGTTCAATGACCTTCGCTCTCTCTATTAATAAAACTTGATTTAAAGAATCTTTAAGGAAGATAATTGAGTTGGCATGATTGAAGTGTGAAGTCAAATTCTTAAGCATTTTTACATGATGTATTTAGCAAGAATCAATTTAAAAGGCACAAAGTGAACTTCAATATTACAGTTTCCACCTATTCACCTTAGAATTGCCACTTCTTGTGCAAACTCTTCTTCTTGAGTATCATTTAATTGCTCAGATCTAAAAATTTTAATGGCAACATCTTGACCAAAGTAAACTCCACGGTACCTTCAAATTATCAGAAGATAACATATGAGAAAGAGACGACAACCAAAAAATAGACTTGAAGAAAAGTAGTTAAATCTGAAAAGCCCAACTCACAAATCTCCAGAAGAACCAGATGCAATGCTTTCTCCTATCTTCAATAACCTTCTATCTATTTCCCAATCTCCAGGTTTTGCACCAGCTGCTAATGCTTTATCTATAGATGAACGAGGATGTGAAGAACCAGACCATGAACCCTGTGTTTCCAGAGAGAATAGTCAGAATATTTTATTCATTGTTTAGTGAAACAAATGCAGAGAATAGAAACCCGTGCAATAGAAAAGGACTGGGCAAGTTTAAGATTTGGGAGTCTACAGTAGTCAAATGGTGACAGCAAAGCAAAAGCTTAGAGACAAGAAGAGGAGCAAGATCTCCTCAATAAGTCAGGCATGGAGAGGAATTTAATTTCAAAAACTCCATTGATATGATTTTTAAAAAAAATATATTCCTACAAGCACTGCAAAGAGAAGCTCTAAACTAAGCTTCTCTAAACTAAATTACGTTAACCTTTAATATAGTAAATCAGCACAGCTTCTACATTCAGTAACAGCCAGCAACTTCATCTGACTATCAGATTGTGGGTTTTACACTAAGATATTTAGTTCCATCATAAACACCAAATGCATCAGCAGTACCAAGAAGTATCAGAAGTCAGCATTCAAGAATTGAGAGGGTTGCTACATCTTCTTAATGGAACACCACAAGTCTGAACAACGAGGTCCAAAAGTAAATTGTTTATGAAGGATTGCTTGGTGGAACAAAGCAACAATCATGCATTGCAAAGCTCATTAGAATATATGTTTTATCTCTTAAAAAAAAATTAAGTGGATACACATGCACAAACCGCATCTGACACTCAAATTTACTGAATTGACAAGAAAGTGAACGGTCAAGTGATCTGCAACATTTTTGTGCAGCTAAAAAATGAGACATATGCTGCAATAATATACAAAGCCTTAGTTGATATATACTATATCCTGTAATGGTTACTCAAATTGCTGCAAGTTAATTCTAGTTATAAGGCAACAGTTTTCAGATAAGAGACATTTTTAGCATGTCTACATTCACTTTCCATTATGCCACAATGCCAACATTAGCTAGCTGGGGAATGAAAAGAAGAATACACACAAAAGACAAACTCTCCCCTAAATTAGCCATTCTTTTTCCAGAAAATTCAGCAGATAACCCCAATAAAAGCAGCACAACTTGGAACTACCCAGCAAGATGAGAAAATTTCTAAATGTTTGTTCACAGCACATATCAATTGCAACTCTCATTTGCTTTTCATTTTCTGTGTCCTCCATTACCAGGGATGGCTAAATTCCCTTCCACAAGCATGCATGGAATATCTTCCACTAGGTACAATATGTAAAGGTAAAAAAAGGTGATCATAAAATACACATACAATTTTCAGGATCTTTTTATTTTCCATTGAAAAGGCATAGTAAATCCGAAACAATTATCATGATCATGATCAAGAAAAAAAAATCTAAAATGATGATGCCACGAATTTATCAAGATATTTCTATAGGCAGCAGTGTGATTAAAGCAAAACTGTAACCCAAAAAAACAAACAAAAGGTTCATACTGAGACACGAATTACCTCGCTTCTTGCAATTGCTTCTTCCATAGCCTTATACAAACCATCTGTATCCTGGCCACAACATTGCAAAGTCAGCAACATTTGGACTCAGCACAGATTCCTGTCATAAAGAGATATAATCACAATGCTCCTTAATATAATATGAGGCCACTGTCCGGGGATAAGCACATTTGTTTAAGAAACCAACTGGCAAATTTTCTAAACAAAAAGGAAAACATAGAGATTCATCACTAACGTCAATATGATATTTATGATGCAAGATATGAGAGATGGATTAACATTCGAGACGACCAACAGGAGTAAAGAGATAGCCCCCATACTATTAAGATCCTTCAGTGGCAATAATGAGTCACACTGACTCTCTAAGTAAGGAAAAAATATATTGGGAATATGAACACAAGATCTTAATGAGTATCAAGTACCTCAAAAGGCCATCCATCCACCACAAATACATCCAGAGAGTAACCATCAGTAGTTGAAAACACGTGAGCTTCGCGGATGTTGAGCCCTATATCAGAAAGCAAAGCAGAAAGCTAGAAGAAAACAAAACATCATCAGAAGAAATTCACATTTTTCAATTTTAAACCACCAAAATTAACCCAAGTCTTGTGTTTCATTGGTTCAACTGAGTTTTGCATTGCTTTTACCTTGTAGTAGAGCATATATCTGATTCTCTGAACATCATTAGCTTAGATAAGTTATAACTTCCATCTTATTAATATGCTTTAGATTGGAAAATAAGACTTCATGATGCATTAGCAAAGCTCACATAAAATCTGGCAAGGGGCATGTTGAGAATATCATAACTTAAGGGTCTACAGGTAAATATGAAGAATTATGCCATGTTCTCCATCCCAATGAAGAATAATAGCAAATCCCAACAAGCTGCACAAGTTGAAGCCTTATTCATACTACACACAGTGAATCCAACAGCTGATGAATAAAAAGCAAAGGGGCCCCATAGTGTTTTTAAAAGTTGCAATTGGAAATGAAACCAGGGCAATAAAATAATCCTTTCATTAAATTCAAATAGCATACATAAAATTATGGTTATTTTGTGAATATAGAAGAGAAAAAACCAATGCAACTAACTTCAAGCTTCATTTTACTTTTATGGGCGAAATAAATACTATGGTAGCAAATTCCAAGCTTTTTTTTTGCACCCTTTTACTGAGGTAATCTGATATCCACTCAAAACTCATTGCAAGAAATGCAATGCAGTTTAATAAACTTATATTTGAGCTCAACTTCTACAAATGCAAATGTCAAAAAATTGTGGTTTAAGTTAATGAAGGATTCCGATCATGGAAATGGACTGGTGTAACTCATAAGAATAACAAAACATTTTTTTTAAAAAAAAAGTCTTCCCAAACATACCTGACTAAGAAGCTTAGGCTTGTCTACAGTAGAAAATATGAATTCATGAATTGGAACATGTGAAACTTCTTGCCTGCAATAAGTTCCAAGCAACCAACTTAATTCCAGTATAGAAAAATATATAAAGAACACATTAGTGATCTAGGTATAATTCGTCCTTTTCACGCATATATAGGTATAATTCATGTTAATTTCGCCTGATTTCATAAATATAGCAAACAGATCTATGGCTGAGCAACAAATCTGTCTTCCTTTTACAAATAGAACAAAGACATCTTAATTTAACTAATTTTAAAAAATGCATCCAAAGAAAAAAGAAAAAAAAATAGGATTATTGTGATTAAAATCTATACTCCTTTTACAACACCCAGACAATTATGATAGAGGATAAGATCAGAAAGAAAATAACAACTCTTTTTGAATTTGATCAATATGGAACAACATAGAGCATTGCTGCCACTTCCATTTAGGCTTGTCATTTCAATTATATGGGTTGGTAATGAGGGAAAAGTTCTAGTTCCTACAGGAAAAACGCAGGGAACAAAACAGCACAAACATTGGCAATTATACTAATCTACAGAGTGAACCCACTGCACTAAAAGCAAACTCTTGAAATTCCCTAATTTTAAAAAAATATCCAATATAACAAATATTTTGCTCTTCAGGATTAAAAAAAAACGTTAAAAAAAAATGGTGACAAAGTTTCATTGAGAAAGTACCTTCTGGAAACATCCCCTGAATGATACCTCTCTTCCATGTCCTTGGAACTTTTTCTAACATCCAAATTCAGATCCTCAAGCTTCGAGCAAGGCTCAAATTCAATCGTACAATCCTTGATTCTACTTGCAGAAAAGGCAAAAATAACAAATAAAGAAAAATGCATTGACAAACCAGCAATATAGTACGGTCATGAGGTTTAAATGCTCACTAAATCTAGAAAATAAAAGTTCAAAGCTCATTGATATGTGCACATAAATAAGATCTTCAAGGATGCAAAACCTCTTCTGTGATGGCACAACTCCTTCATCATCTGTATCACACGCTGGCCTTGGGATAGGAGTCATAGTTATGAACTGTTGTTCACCATTGACCTCTGTTTTAGTGCGAAGTTTCTTCCCAGAAGCAAAAGCAGAAAATAAGCAGACAGAGCATAGAATGTAAGATGTGTTACTGAAACAAAATAGCAGGACAAAATCATAAGTAATACAATCATTTTAAATATATAGTAAGTTCTTTAATATTCAGTATCAATTTTAGGATTTGGAACTAGAAAGATGGCCTTAATAATTGCTACAAGATATATTATCCTAGTAAATAGAATCTTAAGCTAAAAGTTAGCAGCCAATTAACTTGTAGAGCTCTGTGTGCAAGTGATTTATAGTTTAATGCCCATATGCTTCAAAGAGGTGAGGGAATATCTTCTTGGTTCAAACTCCCATGTGTTCTGTTGACCCTAGCCCCCAAACAACCAGGATGATGGCCAACCAAAAAAAAAAAAAGTCCCAACATTTTGAGGCATGAAGAGAGTCAGATATGTAATAAACGTATTGTGTAAATTAGACAAATGGAAATGAGGCGTGAGATAAATTTTAGATGATATATATACACACACACACACACACCAGAAAGCTATCAGTTTTTGATAAAAGTTTCTCACCAGGAACATAGAGTCAAATTCGTTGTTTTACAACTATATATGTTAACAACATCGATCCAAGAAACTAGAACCCGAAGTATCCCACCGAGTACAGTTGATTTCAATCCCTATCATTAATCACTCCACTAAATTTACCAAATGACTAGTACAATGTCATTAATCCTCTCGGCAATGTCATTTAAGAAAATGACTACTGCCTTATTCATCATTTCATATCTTGCTTCATTTTCAGCTAATTCTCCATGAAAGTTCCGTCGAAATTATCAAGCAGTTTGGAGCTTAGCTAACCATGTGATTCAACAAAATAAGAAGTATCAAAAGCCATTGATAGTGGGAAGAGCAAAATCAAGGCAGTACCTCTAAGAAACGGATATGGTAAACAGGACGCCTTTCTGGATCCTTTGCCATAGCAAGTAGTTTTTGATGTAACAAAACGTCTTCCACTTTATCCATGTTAACATCCAGTCCGTAACTGATAACAACAACAACAACAACAACAACAAAAAGCAAGCAAATACAGCAACAATAAGTTCACTAGAATAAAATTAACAGATTCACAAAGAGAACAGAAGCAGGAGCAAATATGAAGTGAATAGAATTCAGAAAACCTAGCAGGCAAGCGATTGAAGTGAGAGTCGATGTGTTCACGAAACAACTCAGGATTAGAAACGGCTTCTTCATGACCACTCTCTATGAAGCGATTATACACGTCGTTTCGCACATCGTGGTTACTAAAACTACCAAAGCTTCTCGGCGGTGAAGAGCTCTCTCCAACTCCTTCCGTTAAATCCATTCGATTTTCTTTCTTCTTTGGCGCTATAAGCAAGCTTCTTCAACTCCAACTGGTTCCATGGAGAGGGAAGATTTTCTTTGTGAGTGGAGAGGACAGGATCTTTGACTGTTGGTAGAATCTAGAAGGACAAGTGAAATGGATGAATTTGGGGTTTTGAAGGCATGCCAAGGACAGTTTCGTCCAATGAAAAAATCTGTAGCAGAAAACGGAGACTCTACTCGACGTCTGGAAGAACAGAGCAGGGAGACTGTATGGTTTTCTTTCCAGTTTTTTCAATTCAATTTTTATACTTTTTATTAGCCTTCGGTGCTTGTACTGCATTTTTATTTGTCAAGGGAACTGGATAAAGTTACTGAATTACTAGAGTGCCCTTGATGGTTTAGAGTAATTATGGGATTTGGAAATGGTGCCGTTGGATTTGAGTATATCGCGAAAAAGCCATTCCGGGTAAAAAAAGGACGGGGCCACGGAAAATTGTACGATACTTTTATTTTAAAAACAAAGACAAAATAAATAAATTTGAAGTCCAAGAAATAATAAGAATATTTTAACTACATTAAAATATATTTTTCTCTTTAATTTCTTGGGAAAGTAAGTATAAATAGTTAATTCTTGAATATCTTACAATTTACCAAACACATGATTTCGTGACAGAATGCAAAAGAAAGTGATGGCATTGGAGTCATATGCGTGTTTGTTGCGAGTGAAATGGTTTGCTCCTGGGTTTTGGGTGGGACTAGGATTCAATTCATTAAAAAATATATATATTTCATCCACTCCCAGCTGATCATCTTTGTTCGACCATTTCAAAGCCATCCAGCAGGCCATTTTTATTTGAAAGATTTGCAGAATACCACAATTTTATAGTAGTCCGAGTCACATCCAAGATGCAATCTACATTCGTCAGATAACATGCCCTGTTTCTTTATAGCCGAGTTGTCTGTCGCCCTCCTATTGCAACAACAATATATAATTCAAATCCCGCCCCGCCCGTGCGATCTTTCCAGAAGGAATATGGAATGTACTGTAAGTTTATGCTGTCCGTCTCTGAAGTCTTCCCAGTCCCAGATTAATGCCGTTCTGTGCGAATAAATAGAGCATTTCACCTGGCAATATATATATATATATACACACACACACACACACACTAAAC
>Ga0307510_10008471_pt1 | contig 12252 bp, 8 predicted proteins | sample 12_EM_MG_FD_207224 | JGI IMG/M metagenome (GOLD analysis project Ga0307510, IMG submission 207224) | Populus trichocarpa ectomycorrhiza microbial communities from riparian zone in the Pacific Northwest, United States - 12_EM | ecosystem: Host-associated > Plants > Roots > Unclassified | place...
AGCGATCTTATGCACTGTAATAAATATCAGAGTGATGAAAAATGAATACCAAATGGAGTCTTGTTGACATTTTTCTCACACACTAAAAAATGCATATATGTTAAGTCGATAAATTTATGATCCTTACCTCATTGTGATTGAGTTTTAAATTAAATCAGAAAAAATATAATCCGAGTTGGGTCTTGTAGAATCTATTCTAAACTTGGTTAGATTAACTTTATAAAACAATATTATTTTAATAAAAAAATAATTTGTTTTTTTCCATGTTAACAGCTGTGCTAAAATGAATTGTTTTTAATTTTTCATGTGATCTTTTCTGATGTAATTGACGATGATATTGCTATTTTTACTTCTGCTTATTTTTGAAGAAGAGATGAGCTAAATTATATTATATGCCTTTTAACGTACTTTGGGTGGATAAAAATTAGAAGGAGTGGCTGGATTCTTGATTATTAATTCGGTTTTTCTCCCCAAATTATCATTAAATATTAAATTAAATCTGTAAATAAAAACATGTCATATCAAGTCCCTAATCTATTGAAAACCATAATTATACCCAATTCAGGGGTTAACCCAGCCAAAAACCGAGTCACAGAATGACACATAAATTAACAAGTCAATTAAAGCTATGGTTCTTTAAGGGAAAAAAAAAAAAAAGACTGTCGTTTAAATTTAAAAAACATAATATTTCGAAGTAAAATATAGCTCGAGTCGGACTCTAAATCAGCAAGTCACTTACCAAGCCAAGTTTTATACCTATTTTGAAAACTATCCAATTAACCTTAATTGGGTATTGTTTGATAGATAACAAATCCAATTGGGAATTGTTTTTGTTTGGGGACCAAGCTGAAAATCATGTGATAATTGGGGGACAATTATTGCCATTACCCAGAAATATGTTTGCCGGTGAAAGACTGCTTTCCAAGGTTCTGTCCGTTTGTCAAATTGGAAATTATCTCAGTAATCACTTTCACCACGGGAGGGACCCTTCTATTTCTGAGCATAGAAGAGTATTCGCATTAAATTAATTTTGTTTGTCCTTTTTCTTCCAGTGTCATGTTGCAATTAATTTTGTTGAATCACGTAGCATTAAATATAAATGTTTGTGTGGTTGACGGCACCCAGCGTCAAGTCAGGTTCAGCCGTCCAGGACAAGCCTGGTTAATGGCAGACCATCAATTCAGTCGCTAAGAAATCCGAGCGCTTCTGATAAGAGTTCCGATAGTGCTGTCCTGCTCATTTTAGTCTTTTGTTTTATGTAATCTGTTCTGTGCAAGACAGGATTAAATCAAGGATGTAAATTTCGTTTTAATAAGTGTTTTGTTTTTTTAATTGAAATAGAATATTTTAATTTTAGAGTATTTTAGCGTGCCGTTTCGGGGTTGTACTATATATATATATATATATATTCAATAAATATAATTCAAATTCAAGATAAATTAATTATAAATTATGCAATACAAACACAATGCCAAACAAATATAATTTTAAAATTTAAAATATTTCTAAATAATCAAGATTAAATAGATCTTTAATTTAAAATAATTCAACTTAAACAAAATATCAAAATATTATGAAAGTAAAATGTTTTAACACAAATATTTTAAATATAAAGTTATGTTAATGTTATCAAGGCTAATGGAATCTAAAGCATCCTTTGTTTTGCTCAAATTCCTACAAAGTATAAACATGAAAAAAACAACATGAATATAAATCATATATATTAGTGATAAATCTAATTTTAAAAAATTAATATCATTGTTAATGAAAATAGTAATGAAAAAGAATTTTTTATAACTGGGTAGTTTAATTAATTAAATTGAACAAGGTTCAATTTGATTCAATGACTTTTCAAGAGCGAAACGGAACATGTGGAATGAAACAGGAACATTCCAAGTGGAATTTAGCCGAAAAATCCGGAACGGACCGAGATTTAAAATGAGATGAAATTTATTCCATTTTGTTCTGTTTTTTTAATTGGTATGGAACGTTTTGGCCATTCCGAGTGAAACAGAACGAAATTGACAACCTTGAATTTTCTTGTTCCTTGCTTCCTAATTTCTTACCGATCAAATCAAATAAGATAGTGTTTAAGATTGATGTGGATCATATTTTTAAAATTATTTTTTAATTAAAAGTATATTAAAATATTTTTTATTTTTATTTTATTATCAACCCATTAAAATAATGAAAAAACATTAAAAGAATTATTTTAATTTTAAAAAAATAAAAAAATTACAATACAACCGCTCTCTCAAATGAACGACACTCAACGCGCGCCCGCTTGAAAAGCCAAAAATAGGCTGGCGCAGGACATCTTGTGCGTCTAGTGCGAGACAGAGATCTCACTCTCAATTGAAAAATGGCTTCTCGTTTCTATCTCTTCTTCTCACTCTCTCTTCTTCTCCTCACTCATTCTCCTTCAAATTCACAATCCAACCAGGTAATTCATACCACTACTAATTTATCATCTTTGAATTTCCTTATTTGCTTCACTTGATGATTGGTTTCTAAGTAAATTTGAGTTGACTTTCTGTTTGGACGCCGAGAAAGTGAAAAACGCTATTCAACTTTTTCTTCTTTTTTATACTGACTAATCAATCAATCAATCAATCAAGATAAAGTATTATTACTTGCAAAGAGAAAAGGATTTGAAAATTTTGGTTTATTTTTTTTTCACAGTTCTGCGAAGCTGGGATTGGATATGGTGAGGTTGGATGTGGACTTTCATCATCAACGAAGCTGTTGATCAAGGGAGGAACTGTCGTGAATGCACACCACCAAGAGGTTGCTGATGTTTACGTAGAGGATGGGATTATTGTTGCTGTCAAGCCTGATCTCAAGGTATTTAATATATCTTCCCTCTCCTTTTTTTTTTTAATCTGTACTGTAGCTAAGGCTTTACTAGAAGTTGGTTTAATTTCAATCTTTTTGACCCAAAAACAGGTGAACAAAAATTGAAAAAAAAAATCCGATCTTTTTTAACTGTTTACAAGTGTTGGATTTTGTTTTGTTTTTTTTTTTTTTTTGTCGATTAAGAAAGAATGAAAGTAGTCTTAGTAGAAGCCATCAATGATTTTTTAGGAAGAGTTATTTCAAGTTCTTTGATGAAGTGTCTTGGAAATGGCAGGAGATGCTTTCTCATACTATGATTTTCAAGTTGTTATGATGTAACATATAGCAGCAGTTTCAAACTAGCCAGTGTCGTGATAGTTTACTAGCTAGCACCATAGAAAGGAGAGGAAAGTATGATGATGTTGATTTGTTATCCTTAATTGAAGCAAGCAGGCAGATTTTATATGTTTTACTGGAAAAAAAAACCTGATTGAGCAAGATGTAGTCCTATCTATCCACCTCTTGAATTAGATTTCCTCAGCTCAAGGAAGGTTTGAGTTTGGTAGAAGTCATATCCTACGAATTCCACTACTGAGATAAGGAACACTGGTGCAAGGGACCACCCACCCTTTTGCCTTGCCCCTCTCACTCCCTAAACTAAGGAATGAGAGGGCATCACTCTTTGATAAGAATACAAATAAGATCAATAAAGGCTAGGTAAACTATGCAATAGCTTCGGCAGAACCAGAAAAAAAAGAAGAATCGAAACGAATGAGGTACGGAAAAACTAATAAGAGCAGGCAGCTTGTTTTAGTTCTAGCCAACTTCACAAGGGCATTGATAATGGGCTTGCGTCAATGAAAAGGGGAACAGATTATTCTAATATAAATTTTAAATGGATTTCAGTTCTTCTGACTGGAAAGTTCATATGATGATAAAGTTTGGTCACTAGGGGATTTAAATTATTTGCAATCTCATATTAATGATACTTGAAAACTAACATCCGCAATTCTGGATTCCCTGTATGTGGATACAGATTCACAATTTATTACGTGAGAATTCCAAGGAGTAATATTAGTTAGACATGCTGGATGTATTTCATCAAAAAATTGAGGCTCAGTAGGGCATTTTGGTTGCAAATACAATGTAAGCCTACCTAACTTGCTAAATAAGTTAGATAAAGTGCAGGATTCTGGGACACCATAATACTATAGTCTTAGCAGCTCACGGTTCATAGCTACTTATGCCCGCCTGATACCTGTCTGTATTTTAAATCTGCTTTATTCAGAATGTGATATACATTCGTTACCCTCTCGCGTTGCTAAATGATCTGGTTTCTTTAATGCTTTGTTTTGGCTGTTAATGCTCGGGCTTTACTTTATGATGTCTTTCATACTTAGTTTTCAATTGTTTGGTTGCTATTTGCAGGTTACTGATGATGTTAAAGTAATTGATGCCACTGGAAAGTTTGTCATGCCAGGTTAGTTGCGGTATTATTTCTTCATGATAGATCAATTTTTGTGTTTTAACCTTTCTAACAGCAGGATTTTGTATGCTTCACAGATCCCATACACTAGGATTTCCTTCTATCTCTCCATTTTCTTTCTCACACCAATCTTATTATAAAACACAAAGCTTTAGAGATATAGCTAGCACTTGTCTAGTACTCTTTCATGCATTCATTGTTGCAGTTCAAACAGAGTTTTGGAATCTAAACGAGCTAGGCACATTAATCACTCTCTATGCATCTTTTATAAATCTAATACATCTTTATAATGCAAGAATCAGCTCTTGGATGCTTCCTTTAAATGTTTTCTGCACCGCGCTTTCAATGTTCATATTGTGAATTCTTTCCTCTATGTTAGAAGTAATTTGAGTGCGTAACGACTATCTGGTTAGCTGTTAATACCAATACTGGGTTTAAAAACTTAATGCAAATCATTCCATTTTATGGCTGCCATCTTCTCCTTGTAACATCAGGTGGAATTGATCCTCACACGCACCTTGCTATGGAGTTTATGGGCACTGAAACTATTGACGACTTTTTCAGTGGTCAGGCAGCGGCATTAGCAGGTGGGACCACAATGCATATTGACTTTGTTATACCAGTAAATGGCAGTTTAATAGCAGGTTTAGAAAGCTATGAGGAAAAGGCAAAGAAATCATGCATGGATTATGGTTTTCATATGGCAATCACTAAGTTTGATGACAGTGTTTCAAGGGATATGGAAATTATGGTGAAGGAAAAAGGTTGGTATTTTTGTTCAAGGTCATCCATGGATTCTTTCTAGTATTTTTTTTTCAATTTATATCGGAGAACTGAGAAACAGCAACCTCTGGCTATTTATTTATTTTTATTTAAAATCTACATGCATTTAAAACTTGCAGGTATCAACTCTTTTAAGTTTTTTCTAGCATACAAGGGGTCGCTTATGGTCAATGATGAGCTTCTATTAGAAGGACTGAAGCGGTGCAAGTCTCTTGGTGCATTGGCCATGGTCCACGCAGAAAATGGAGATGCTGTATTTGAAGGACAGAAAAGAATGATACAACTTGGTATTACTGGTCCAGAAGGACATGCTCTTTCAAGGCCCCCATTGGTAATCCTTCAAATATGCTCTCCGCGTTGTAATGTGTGCCGGCTAACTAAAAATTCTGTAATTGAGAAATGATCTATGTGCTTCACTCTAGAATTTGTGTGAACCCCTACCCACCCATATCATACAAATAATCTTCTAGTAGCCTGTAGACCAAATCTACTGTCCTTATATTTGGTGAATTAGTTGTTCCAATTGTTTTTAGTCATTTTCCTTTCTTGTTCCTCTATGATGTGTTGATTTTTCCTGGGAGGATTTAGTGCTTAGGTTGAGGACCAATATGTGAGAGAATGTGGCAGACTGCTTTTACCTTTTTTTGTTCACTCCCTGTTTAGTTAATCTTATGTTGTAAGAGATATATACTGTATTTTATGATGTTATTAATGTGATTATCACAGGATTTTTCAATCGTGTATTTGATCTGCAGAAACAGCCTGTGTCTGATCCTTTAAGAATGAATTCTTTAGCTAATAAGATTAGCTTAGCTCAGCAATTTTTTTACTTTTTTACTGATCTCTGATTGATAACTGTTCGTGCTAAGCAGATATGTAGTTGTATTACACGGTATTCCATTTCCTTAAAGATTTTTTGAAGTACACATCTTTCTTTTATAATTTAGCATTTAGTTTGATTCTCGTGCAGCTGGAAGGGGAGGCAACTGCTCGAGCAATTCGTTTAGCTGGTTTTGTGAACACACCTCTCTATGTAGTTCATGTGATGAGCATTGATGCCATGGAAGAAATAGCCAAAGCTCGAAAATCAGGTTTAAAGTTTTTAATATTTCATTTTCTTGTTTGTTGAGAAGTTTTACATGACCGCAGTAGTCAATTACAATTCACACCATTGTGAATAGAGTCTAACAAACATATAAAAGAATCTGTTGCTTACAGGGTGGTACATACTGCATAGCTGTGAGTTTATAAGAGAACAGGCATTTTCTGTAACAGAACGAAACAGTTAAATTCGTTGCTGTCGTCCCTTATATTTCATTTATTTTCTTTTACTCTTTCTCTTAAATTTAATATTACTAAGAAAGCCGGATTCAATAACACGCCAACATTGATGTAAGATAATGGATAGTGTCTGAAACAAGTAAATAAAAAATTTGGCTGGAAAGAGTAGCGGACTATAGAGGATAGATAGTAATACTTCTGGAATACAAGCTGGACAAGTCATGTTTATTAAGGATGTTCAAGTAATAGAGAAGATAAAATAGTCCGCATGCCCAGTGAAATTGATCTTAAAAAACTGGAGTGGCTATAAATCTTTCACATGATTATTAAGTTAATTGATACCATGCATGAGTATGAGAATAAGGATGATGTCCCATTTCAACCATTTATATTTATCACCTGACTCCTCTATGTGCTTCTCGCAATTGTGCCAGGCACTGTTGCCAGTAATTTTGATGGCTGCTTGTTCCTACATGCAATTGATTTCTTACTGTAATCAGCCACTTTTGTTCCCATCTATAATCAAATTCTTACTCACCCCTTATTAACACCCACTTTTGTGTATCCTGGATTTCTGCATGATTTAGTTCCTAACTTGCACCAGCTTATTTCCCTAACTGCACTGCTTTATACCATCCCCTCTGCAACCTCTCGCTTTCTAAAGGCATCTCAAAACCTTTCCTTTGGGACTCTAAACAGGGTTGTAAAATGTATTTCAACTGCCAGATTCTCTTTAAGACATTAGGTACCTAACTTGTTCTGTTTATGACTTCCCTGGTGCTATGTCGCTTCGATTTTATTTTTGTTCTCAAAACATGAAAGCCAGATCACTTTCTTCAAACTGCAGGACAGAGAGTTGTAGGTGAGCCAGTGGTTTCCGGATTGGTCCTTGATGATTCAGGACTTTGGGATTCTGACTTTGCCATTGCATCAAAGTAAGAGCCAGCACTCTGTCCATTATCACTATTATTATTGGATGGAGAGGGGAGGGAGGTGAACACATTTGATCAATTTGTCATATATATTGATTGCCAAGCATTACTATATTCTCATTTTTCAGGTTTGTCATGAGCCCCCCCATAAGAGCAGCAGGACATAACAAAGTCCTGCAAGGTGCCCTTTCAAATGGAGTTCTACAGGTTTCTCTCTTGTCATTATAAAGATTGACTGGAGGAATAGTTCATACCTTAAAGATACCTGAGATCATCTAATTTCTGTAAAGCTAATTTCAGTGACAAATTAATTTCATGTTCTGGAAAATGGGGACATGTGGTCTCTTAAAGTTTGTGATGGTGGTTATAAGCTTCAGATGCAATATATAAATCTAGATTCACTGTTATTTTGAATCATCGAAGACTTATTAATCAATTTACTCATTTAAGAACAATCTCATTATTTGTTTCTCATGCCACTCATTACAATTTGCAGCTGGTAGGAACTGATCATTGTGTATTTAATTCCACACAAAAAGCCTTCGGGATTGATGATTTCCGTAAAATTCCTAATGGTGTCAATGGTAATAAAAATGTTATTGCTTAAGTCAAATCTATTCCTCTTCTTATTATGTTGACTCAATTTTAGCCATTTTTTCTTTTTTCTAACTCTGGCAAATGGAAACATAGGTATTGAGGAGAGGATGCATTTGGTTTGGGATACGATGGTGGTAAGCTTCTGTGACTCTTAGCATAATCATTCCTACGTACTATATTAATTTAAATTGTTGTCCTCATATTGGTTGTCAACTAAAAGTTGAGCACTTTCAGGAATCTGGCCAAATTTCTATCAATGATTTTGTAAGGGTCACAAGCACTGAATGGTATGCTTTGACCGTTATTCTCTGTTAGTTTAGTGTCTATTTGTGAATCATGTTATTCAGTCTCAGGGTTAATAATGATAAGTATACGTCATGTACAATCTGATGAATCACATGATTTAGCTTCATGAAGTGTGTAAAATCATTTTGATCCGTATGAATTTTCCAGTGCTAGGGTCTTCAACATATATCCAAGAAAAGGAGCAATTATTGCTGGATCTGATGCTGATATAATTATACTCAACCCAAACTCAAGCTTTGAAATAAATGCCCGGTCTCACCACTCTAGAACAGATACAAATGTTTATGAGGGCAGAAGGGGGAAGGTAATTTTTTCACTATAATTTAGTTCTCTTTTGTTTCGTTAACAAGTGGAATTCAAAGTACCTATTAGCCCTTCTTACATAAGGGGCCTCACACCAGTTTTACCTTGACTAAAGCAAGGTATCCTAGGTTTTAATTGATGTCTATCATCTTTTGATTCTTCCAATCTAAGTGGTTGGTGTCTTGCAGCTACAGTATTTTCAGCGTTTTTTCAGTTATATTTGTTCTTTTCAAAATATTGCTTCTAGAGTGTGTCAAAACTATGTTAAAGATAAAAAATATTGTTGCTTGGGTTCAGGAATTCATTACAAAGGTTATGTTTTCGTTGAGAGCCCGGAGTCACTAAAATACTCTACCTATTAAGCATTTTAGGAGAAACATAGCCATGTTGCAACCCTTGAGTTGTGATCCTGGATATCCTGATTTGTTACCACCAGGATTCATCCATGCCTTGAAGCTATGCTCACATTTTTCATATTTTGTTAAATACATGGTCTTGTCCAATAATCTTTGGTAGAAATATCACCATTATATTGGCTGGGAATACGAGATTAGAAACGAGATATGCTGGCACACAAGTGAGCATGCATCTGCTAGTTACCTGTGGTGTGTGAGTGCGCACTGGTGCACACTTTCACACTCACCAGCATCATGTGCATGTATTTTCATATTCATGTTTTTACCTAAACCCTTTCACTGCATGTTGGGTTTTGAAAGTTCATACCATCTTTTCCTCAGGGAAAGGTTGAGGTGACAATTGCTGGAGGACGAGTTGTTTGGGAAAATAATGAACTGAAGGTTGTTCCTGGCTCTGGCAAGTACATAGAAATGCCCCCTTTCAATTATCTTTTCAGCGGAATTGACAAGGCTGATGCTTCATACATATCCTCCCTGAATGCTCCAGTAAAACGTTCTAAATCTACAACTTAAGTCGCTGGTACTACTACTAGGATTCTTCCTTTCTATTATAGATTGCATATAGGAGACTTATACACAATACCACAATGTACAAATTTTGACAGCCAACTCCACCAAGCTTCAATTCTAGATTATACTATGATAAACTTATTTACGAATTATGTAACACTAAATAATGGTAATGTTCAAATAATAAATGAACTGGACTATACCATATTCTGAAATGTTCGTGAATGTCCATTAATTTATGTCATATCACTGCTTTTAATTTAGTTGTAATCTGCTGGTATTCTATTTGCTTTCCAATATAAAGAACATTTGCAAGCAGAAAGTCATGCATAGTAACCAAGGCTCACAGCAAAAGATTACAAGGTTTCGAATTAATGACACGTCTTGTCTATAGATTCACAAAATAGAAATTTATATTTTAATACTTGAGAATTACATGAGTTGATGAACCCTAGGTTCTTGTGAAATCAAGGCCTAATACAGCAATGAATGTAGGTCAAGATCTTGTTTCTCTTCTGCACGGAATACATATAGAGAAGAATTAGAAAGCAGAATGTCGTTGTTCGTTGTTATTTTTTCATACCCCCCCCCCCCCAACTGTTCCCCTCATTCTTTTCCTTACAAATGTGATTTATATAGCTTCCCTCATTAAGTCATACTCAGCCAAGGAATGATCCATATGCGTTTACCAGAGACCAAGGGGATATGGACCATTACAGGCTGAGCATGGTAACAAATAACAAATGAGGAAGCGCAAAGTTTAATCAAGTAAGCACAATAATCTCGTTGATAAACTAAACTGTACAAAGAAGATAAAGAGTGGACTGTAGACTCACCATGACAGGTTCTTCTTGTTGGCAAGCAGCAGCTAGCAGTTCCCTTTCATTTCCAAGGCTGGCGTGCCTGACATCGGACTTGTGCTGCTTCCTATTAGCGCGGGCTCGTGTGAACACCATGGAGTAGTTGGTAGGTACCGGGTTCTTGGAGTCCCATGCTCCAAACTGAGGAACAGACAGCCCTCCATTTTTCTGTAAACAAAAAGAAGCCAAAGTGATCAATATTTTATCGCAGAAGCTTACAAGGTCAGTTGCTCGGAATATAAACATAATTTAAATAACATGAATATAGGTAGATATACTTGTAACCATTGTTAATGTTAAGTGAATTTGGGGAGGAAATCAACAACTTCCATTCTGATCTTGTTTTGGTTAATACCCCCTTGGTCATTAACGCGTATTAATCAAAACAAGATCAGGGACCCCACGTGCAAAAATAAAAGCTGGTGATTGAATGCTAATATAAATGAATGATTTTGTCTTGGATATCAAAACAAGAAAACTCTCCCAGTTCCCATCTATCTCTAACTTTGCTCTTGATAGTTTACAAGAAACAAGAATTCTTGTTGGAAAATAGCAACATCAGAATCAAAACACAAAGGAAAATCGAGAACAAATTATGTCCCCTTGAACTTCTGAAGCTGTGCACTTACCTCCCCCATTGCCATGATGAGGCTATGGAAGTAAGATTGTGAATAGAGATTATCAGTACGTAAGTACATACGTACAGGTCTATTTTAAGTGAGATCAGGGCTGCTCTGTCAAATGCCCTATTTTACTGATGGATGGAAACAATCAGTGACGGTGCCAACCTGTTTTCGTGGGTAGCAAGCGTAGCACAAGGCTTAAATTAGACAATGGCAGTAGAAAACTTGAGAAAGTATAATTTTTTTCCTCCAAATTTAGAGTATGGTTACGTGCTGAATAGAGATTTTACTTTGTAGTGAGTGGTTATCCTTGACCAGCGGCCTAAAACAAAGGAAGAAAATCTAGAGGTGGGGGTGGACTTCCGAGTTTAATTCCTGCCATTCACTTGAAAAACGATTAATGAAAGACAAGCCATTGTTCTAGTTCGAATGTTATGACATGTTTGGAAAGCTTTGATTTTATTAAAATTATAATTAGAGATTTTTATACGTTTGGTAGTATTAGAATTAAATCCATTAAAAAGTTGTGGACAAATCTGTATGATTTTAATGCTTGCCCATCATAGTATGCAATTTCCAAATCATCCTGCTTTCACTGGCAAGTGCTAGCATGAACAATTAACCCTTTTTTTAGTGACGAGACTTTTTCACAGTTATGTAATGTGCTTTGGAAGGTTCTTGAAGTTAGGGTTTGACTGATGGCTCGCTTTTTTTCTACAAAATAATTCGCTTGTGTGGGATAAGTAATCCTCTAATACTTAAATTAGCAAATTAAAATTAAAAGAATGAAAACTAAGGAAATATTATTTTAGATAATTGTGCGTGTAGATGTCTTGTTTTACATATATAGTAATCCTTGAGTATTTATACATTACAAATTACATGAATCTGCACATTACGAAGTAGGGTATATATCCTACTCATAAGAATTATGTGGGAAATAATTACCTTGCCACCACATAGCTTATTTTTTTTTTTACAGATTGTTTGTTTTGATGTAATAATATTAAAAATAATTTTAAAAAAATATATTATTTTAATATATTTTTAAATAAAAAATATTTTAAAAAATAATTACTATTATACTTTCAAATTACTCCAAAAATAAAAGAATAATGGGCTCGGTTTGTACCTTTTTTTAGAATTATTGGGCGTGGCTTTAAGCCCATTATTGGGCTTGGTTTTAGCCCTCCTGCGGTTTTGTAGCCCATAGTTTCTTGATGTTGGGCTCAGTTTTATGCGACCATCATCTAGGCTTTTCTTTCATTCTTTCAAATGCTTTCTCACCGTTTTTCCTCGGAAAATTTAGTCCACGTGATC
>Ga0307510_10008472_pt1 | contig 12252 bp, 15 predicted proteins | sample 12_EM_MG_FD_207224 | JGI IMG/M metagenome (GOLD analysis project Ga0307510, IMG submission 207224) | Populus trichocarpa ectomycorrhiza microbial communities from riparian zone in the Pacific Northwest, United States - 12_EM | ecosystem: Host-associated > Plants > Roots > Unclassified | place...
AGTTCGATCGCAACGGGCAAAAGTGTTATCGAGCACACCCCAATGACTATGAAAATGACAAAAAGCGGTGCAGCGTTATGTGGCCTCACTGCAATAAACACGGATTAGGTCAATGACCCGAAGGGGAAGATGAGTAAAGCCTCCTCACCGGCCCAGATAAGAGATAACCAAGACAATGCAATGACTGGGCATAAGATGCGCACGGTGATTCCCAGGTGATGCGTTAGGATGCGATCAAAGGCTGGTGACGTGGCAATTGCCGCCACAATACCCGATAGGAGCATAGCTGCTCCCATAAGACCGGAAGTGTTATCCGAGTAACCGTATGGCGACTACATGGAGTTAGATTTGACTGCGGACAAAAAGATCATACAGACCATCCATTGCGAGCTGAGAATTGAAAACGTGTTGATCCTGGTAATGTGAATGAGTAACTGAGGATCACGGGAGAAGGCTCAATTGTAACTGACGCTGCAACGAGTGAAGAGAATACTGAAACGAGGATGGCAAAATCGAATCGCTCGCGTAACGACATATGCGACTCTGGCGGACATTTCAATCCCACCGCGGCCCGCATGAGTGAGGTAATAGACTGTGAAGGGATGCGAGAGCCAGAATACGCTGAGAGAAAATGAGCTCAGTCCACAAAGTTTGGTCCGTGAAGATGGGTCCATACACGGAGGAGTTGGCGGGGCTTCAGGGATGAGGAGATCTATGGGGACGACTGCGGTCGATATGATGGCCAATACGAGGATCTTAGAGGTTGCATGTCACGTCAGCGTTCCCACTGGGGTGAATTAATTGAATGAGCACGTACCGACTTGCGGGTATCCGGGAATATGGGTGACAGCAGCTGACCTAACGCACCTCCAATCGGATTCGCTGAAAAAACATCATCGAGTAAGCAGTTGGGATTAACATTAGAAGAGAGGAAGACCCATGCCGATAGAGATTATCATTGTGGCGGTTGTACGCCCCTTCAGGTCAAACCACCGTTCTGAATATTTTGGCGCTAAGATCTGGTATACTGGTTGCGAAACGGCGGAAAGCGCCTGAGAAATGCATGAGACGAAAGCGGTCGGAAGAACTTTTGCCAGTGCTCACCTGACCAATAATGATGAGGGAGTATGCGCCACCTTTTGATAATGACCGCGAAGTCCCGGCATAACGAACCCACGCTGACAATAGAAGCAGAAGAGTGGCGATGTCACACTGTTCAGGCGGGGTGAGAGGATGCTGCACCACATGGGACAAGATACGGCACGTACACATCGCTTCAATCCATATCGTTTGGTGACGATAGGTGTGAGAAACGCTATTGGGAGGTATACACATCCAATGATGTTGCCCAGCCAGTTGACCTCGCTCAGGGTAAACCCGAAATCACGAACAACTGAAGGTAGGCAGGTGAGTTATGTCAGGGGATACACAGTAGAACCCCGCACCGTTGTCGGATATAGGGCCAAACCAAGGCCAGCTTGCGGCACTCACAGCTTCCAGCACAAACTATCAACAATTAGCCTCGCATGAAAAAAGATCGTTGTACAAGTACTAACCATGGCAAAAACTCCAACCCATCGCCGTTTGTACAGTCGGTAGGGCCCGGTAGGTGCGGACGCCCCTTCGTTCGTAGATAGAGCGGTGGAAATGGCCACTGGAGTTTTCTTGTCTCGTTGGGTGTCAAAACTAGCGCCCTGGTGCAGAGAGACCGACTGGGTGTGCTGGGAGGGTTGGGCCATGGTGAGGCCGTTCAGGAGAGGGGAGGCAAGGGACGGGAAGGTGAGGAAGGTGGGGGAACTCGGAGAGCTCGGAGGAAGTTGATCTTTCTAAATCATTTTTGGGAGCAAACTTGAGCATCAAAATTGCAATTTAGCCCAGCGCTTACTGTGCCCCTGTGGACGTACAGTTTAGTGTTGCCGAGTTGTAGTTAACTCTAACTCAGCTGAGTTGAGTTGCCTGAGTTCAACTCAACTCAATTCGTATTAGTCAGCTACAAGTAACGTGACCCTCATAAGAGCAGTTGACCTTTTATCCCTCATCATGCATCATGAGCAATGAGTGAATATTGGGTCTCCAAGAAACGCTACTTTTGCAAGTATTGCGACGTCTACATAGCGGACGACGTCCCTTCCCGACAACATCATGAAAATGGTCTTCGACATAAGGGCAACGTCGAGCGCTTCGTGCGTGGCCTCTACAAGGCGGGCGAGAAGCAAAAGAAGGATGCCGATGAGGAGAAGAGGGAGATGAGAAGGATAGAACAGGTGTGTTCCTACTATCTTCTCTATCATAGTTGTCTGATTCCTTTTAAAAGGCTGCCAATGCGGCATTTGCTCAAGACGTAGGCGCAGGCCGAGCGCAATACGCGGCCCCATCCAGTACTTCCTCTCGTGCGGCTTCATCATCGAGCCAAAAGCCCCAGAAAGCTGGTGGGATATCGGATTACTCCACTCCGGAGTCACTCGGATATACAGACCCCGACATCGAGCGTGCTCGTGCAGAGGCGGAACGTCGGAGGACGCAGGGCGTTGCCGGCGATTGGCAGGTGGTGGAACCAACCACTACAGAGCCTCCTCCTGGCACAGGAGAAGACCCGACACAACAGGGTGACGACGCGCAGAACCGCGAGGACAACCAGGAGGCCGGAAAGAAACGCGCCGTCCCAGACACCGTGGAGGAAGACGAAGGTCGCTGGAAGCTGCGGAAGAAGATTACGACCGTCGGCCTCGGGGAGATATACGATCCCGGGATCATCGCCATCAAGCCAAGAGTCAAGGATGAGGAGACGGCCAGTACAACTAAACAACTCCCAGGCGATACCCCTCTTGCTGGCGACGAGAAGGCTACTGCGCTCCCCAAGTGGGCCCCGGTGAAATGGAAAAGGGCGGGCGAGCCAACGGATGACGCGAGCGGCGAAACGAGTTCGGGACTGGCGGATGGAGAGACGGTGCCGACGGAAGGGACATCACGAGTTGTTATCCCGGATCCCCCAGACGCAGATGAGAAGCCTCCGCCAGCTCCAGTCGCTGATGTATCGTCGGTGAAGGAGGAAGAACCCTCGCTCGTCAAACTCGAGGACGCCTTACCTTCTGGAGAAGCTCCTTCGTCCGGAGGAAGTCTATTCCGCAAGCGCAAGGCACCCGCTGGAGGGGGCTCCAGCAGTCGGGGACGAAGGTTGTAGGGATCTCGCTGCTTTTTTGGGGGGGCTATTAATGACTGTCCCTTGTTCGAGCGACATCATCTGGTATGCACGTCCTATTCACTTTGCCACGATGGGTGAACTTATCGCTTATCAAGGATGCTCCCTTCGCACCGATGCTTCTAGGCTTGCGTCGTAGAAGATGGACGATTACAGCGACTGAACAAGTCCATGGTATTGTTGTATGCACTGGCATGCCCTGATTAGCAGCGCGGACACCATAGACACCACTGGGCTTGTGGGCTATCCTCCTTCAATATAATGGTGTCCGCTAGGGACAACGGATAATTCGCATTAGTACCTAAATAACTCATACTCTTACTGGATGATATGAGATTATGAGGATATCAGGATGTGTGACTCTGAGCAGTGAGGGCCAAGTCATTCAAATTCAGCGCCTCCAATATGTGACTCGTTTTCAACATTATCACCTCATATACAGCGTCACCAAGTTATTAACGTTCACTATACTCGCATCATCTCTAGGAACTTGACATGGAAGCTATTACTCAAGAAATCTCCCATTTCTCACCAACGGCAAACGCAAACAACACCGATTCTGTTCCGTCGTTGTCAACAGAAGATAAGGGACCAGTCCCGCTATCTTTCCCGTCCATCCTCCGCAACCCTGGATTGACCAGCCGCTATGCCCACCTTGTCGGACCAGGAGGGCCCCCATCCGCCCCCGTCCAACCAAAGAAGGTCTGGCGACGGAATGACAACGAGGGCAAGCGTTGGGTCCGACGACGGGAGAACGGTGCGTCTCCTATTCGACAGTGCACACTTCTTCCCTCCTAAACTACCGCAACCTCTATACACGCACGCACAGCCCGCTTCACGGACAACCCGCACATCGCCCTACCAACGAAGCGCGATCTCGAGCCCGCCCCCGACCTCCCACAAGCGACGTTCCCCATCCCGCTCCCGCCCTACCTCCCGCGCAGTACGCCGCTCCCCGCGGCCGTCCCGCCCGCGCCCGATGCCAAGGCGAGCACCGCGGGGCAGTTCGGTTTCTCGGTGCGCGGGATGCGCAGGGCGCTCCGGGGCCGGCACGGCGCTGGCCCCCGCACGCAGGCGCTCCTGCGTGGCGTCGAGGACGAACTGGTGCGATGGTTGCGCGGCGAGGACGACGTCGTGGTCGTGAGGGACCCCGACGCGCAGCGCCAGCCACCGCCGTCAAGTCAAGATGATCACCCGTTTCAGTTTCAGTTTCAGTTCCCCGGTCGTCCCGTCGCGGGGATGGAGGACGTCCGTGAGGTCGAGCGCAGCCCGCAACGACTCGTCTGGTGGATCGAGAACGATACTTGGGCGCGGTACGTGGTGCACTGCTGCGCACGGTATCACGACGTCATCAGCTTCAGTACGTTCACCGGTTTCTTTTTCAATCATGGGTTTCATTTGCGTCCTTCTGTCTGATGTCCTTGGAAGTAATACTGATCGTCTATCACTCAGGTAAAGACACCCCAACACACCGCCTCACGCACATCCTGCGTCCAAACGCGACGCGAACGGACACAGCTGCGCGCGCGGCGCTCGCAACGCCACCCACCACCGACGGCGACCTTTCCTCGCAGTCGTCGTACGATTCTGACGTGCCCTCGTCGCTGTCCGACATCCAGTCGATCGACGGTGGCTCGGACCTCCTTACAGAATCAGACTTTGTGCCTGACCTGGAACCGGGGCGCGAACACCACCACCAGCAGCACGGTGGCCGGCACCGCCTCAGCCATATAGGAGGAGCGACGGCTCCGCTGTCAGACATCGCCTCGGACGTGGAGGCAGATGTGGAGACTGGCTCCGTGCAAGGGGGTGATGGTGGAGGCGGAGGTGGCGGCAGTGGTAGTGACCTCGAGCAGGCAACTGCGGCGTTGTCCTTGGCGAACGAAGATGAGGCACCACGGCTGCCACTGCGCGGAGCTGCGCACCGCACGCGGGTCACGGTGTGGGATGCCCGTCAGGGCGCGCGCTCGGGTTCGTCCCCTTCTCGTTCCCCGGTGCGCAGGCAGCCACGGCGGCGTTATGGCAGAGCGGCCGCGAAAAAAATTGAGAGTGGTGGCGCTGGCAGGAGAGAGAGTTTCTACGATTTTGTCTTTAAATGAAATTCATCCCCCCCCTTTTTTTGTTCGCTCCTTATTGGCACACGCAAGGCGCCTTGTTTTTTTTTTTTTTTGGTTTGGACACATATGAGGTCTTCGCATTATCTGCGTTCATGAAATTCTTGATAAATGTGCCCTGTAGTTCCGTAACTCAGAATTAAAGGAGACTGGGTCAGTTACCAGGTGCCATCAGTGAAATAGGTAACAAGTACATCGATATAGATGGCAACAACATGAGGGTTATTCTTGTACTGTTACCCCAGGAAGATCAAGCCGAAGTGTTTTGAATGTATTGTTGCCAGTGGATCAGCGGAAGCGAGCAAAAGTGACCCCGAGTTACGTGAGTTTTTAACGGCACGGGTCGCCGCCCATGTCTAGACGCCAGTCATTTGAATATGGACAATCCCCGTTTTCTCCTAATTCTCAATGGTCCAATGGGATCTTGCCGGCTTGTACCTCGAAAGGTTGTTGAAAGCTTGTCACGGTAACTGAATGTGACGGTATTTGCTTTTTGTCTTGTCATGCTGGACGCTGGACGGAAGTTAATCCTCATTGGCAACTTCAGGTCTTGCGGATACAGTACGTTGGACTCGCAATTGATTGCTGTTCAAGGAATGGAAAACGGTACAGTACTCGCTAGTGGCATAATTCGCTGCTGCCCCGCTTCGGAACACGTCGTCTCCCGCGCTCTCCCGAGTCGCCCGCCAGTGTGAAAGTCCTGGCGGCGGAACCTAACCTGAGCCACCCATTCGCGGCCAAGCTTAATCCCATTGCAATGAGTGCCTGGATCCACAGATGTCCGGTTTGACATGTAATTGAATCACGGAGAGGATATAAGTTTCCGTCGCGACAATTTTTTCATCCTTTGCTCCGTCCTCGTTGGCCCTTCATTTCGTTGTGTTTCTCCCGTTCACAACATACATCATGACCGACTGGCAAAGCCTCGCCGTTATCCTCCTAGAAACTTGTGCGTCTTATCAGATCCGTGAGGGGTTCAGTCATCGATTTCGCCTTTCGTAACAGCATCATACGTCAAAGCCCTTCATGTCCTGGGTGGCCTGTACACGTGAGCCATCTCAATCTCGTTCAGGTGCCGACCATGTCTCCGTTTTGACCTTCCTCTCGGTGACCAGGTGGGAGTTTGTCTTGCATCTCGACTTTGACCTCCCTATCTACTTGCGGGAACGCGCCTTTCGCCCATCGTTTTTGGTACGTCCCGTAACAACCTAGGGCTGACTTTCGAACAATTGATTAGGGATTTCGTGCTACTAGCTTTACTTGGGAGCGCGGTGGTTCCCTTTGATCACCATTATCATGCAGTTCGTATTGTACGATACGAACTCCAGCCTGAACTGTGGGGTACGGTCCTTCGCTTTTGCTTTGTTCAAGTGGAAAGAACACGAGGCTGAGTTGCATTCCAGGTCTATGTTCCCTTTCTCGTTGTAAGTTGACTTGATCTTTCCAATAACGTCCTCAATTTTGTGGCGATACAGTTCTTCTCATACGGGGGGTTCTTGTTCGCGTCATCTTTAATTGTTCTGCGCGTGTGGGTGGGGTTTTTTTTTGCGTCATGTCCCTTGCTCACTGGCTACAGAGTGGAGATCTGGGGACGTAACAAGATCGTTCTCGGCATTTCCGCTACAACTTGGCTCATCAACCTCGGTGCTTTTATTCACTGTGCGTTTACCTGACTTTTTTCTTCTTGGAGATACAGCCTCTTAACCAAGTTCAGGTGTGGCCGTAATCCACGGGCACGCGGTGGAAGGCTCTCCGTTCTGTTGGGCTTCGAATATAACCCAAACCAAATACAACATTCTTTTCATCACCATCACTAATTTCGTGCTTTTATTGCTCATGCTCACTGGGCTCTTGTGGAACAACCGCGAGAAGGGTAACATTTGGCATCTTTTGTCTACGGAGGTAAGCCTTTCCTGGATGTACTTACGGAGCGTCCGTATTAGGACTCATGACCAACCGCAGGGTGTGCCATGGGTTGTCGTCCTCACTATTGCCGCAATCCCCCCACTGGTATGTTTATCAGGGTTGGGTGTATATATTTGTTGAAGTTTTGTTTCCAGATTTTTATTTACTTGAATTTGAACGGTGTGTGCCAGTCCACTTTCCCAGTTCAAGATTCTGTACTCAAGGAGAGCCTAATTTCCAAGGTGCAATGGATATAGTGCGTATTACGTATCATAGAACGGACGTATTCCTGGAATTGACTCCCTTCCCTTCCCTATCAAGATTACACAGATTCCTGCTCGTAAGGCATTTTTTTCATCGTCGTTCATGACCTTTTCAGTTTTATTATTCAGTCATCATCATCTCGATTTGTGTTACACGCATTTACCGCGGAAATCTGGTCCGCTGTGGTTCAACCAAACGCAGGCGATCAACCCAAGCAAGTCACGGCGGTCTGGGACAGCTAAAATTCGTAGCTCGTCGGGGCACGAGTTTCTTCTCTTCATCTGGAGTAACGCAGGGAACTGGCCAAGTGGTCGTCATGGAATCCCTAACTCCTGCAAGTGATGGCTCTTCAGGCAATGTGATGGAAGAGAAGGACAAGGCTGCCACTGGGAGCGAAGAAGCTGTCTAATGTTTAATTGATCCGTACTCCTATGTCTGTACCAGTTAGTTTTGCTCTTTGCTTTACCTCGCAGCTGCAATTGTGCTTCAGACGTAATTTGCACCGAAGATGGTCATACCCACATCAGACCGATCTGTATTGCAGCCGAAATCTGCTGTTCAAAGTCTACTGAACTTACTGAAAAGCCTTAAGCTGATTTAGGTAATTCCTTCACATCCCAAATACTCTGAAGGTTCTATCGGAATGTCCCGACGGGTTATGTCTAACTCTCAATTATTTTCGAGGTGTGCGCCCCGCTAGAACCACTGTAGTAGACTCTGGGGGATGTACAGGGTCACGGCCACCTGCCAGTGAGCGCCATGGCGAATAATACCTGGGTATAAAGAAAGAGCCGCCAGCAATAACCAGTGCCCGTGCTATCGCAGACGGGCACCATAACCCTGAGTGGACAGCCAGTTCCGAGCTCTCCATCAGAGAACGAGGTTTTTATTACTTGTTAAGCTGACTTTTTCGAGTGGCGAGTGCATGAGGCTGCCAACGGCCTCGCGGTAGCCTGTAGGGAATCTTCTCCATATAGGCCGCTTCGGCCGCGTCGGTGGGTGCTTGGGATCGAGTGTAATTTGCACCAGGGACCATGGGGGTCGCATATGGCTTAGCGTCGGCGAGGGAAAAGCGTTCGAGAATAGTGTCAATGTAGGTCGTCTGTGATAGGGATATGGTGCTAGTGCGTGCTTCGCGGTCGTTCATAATCTTGATTCGGAGGGGCCAATGAATGCCACCTAAATCTGTGAGTCAGAATACGGTGTCGAGGCACGTCCTATAGTCCTGAAATGCGATCCTTGGAAGTGCCAGTGATAGGGCAATCGTCGACGTGGATTGCTAGCATGGCGATGTCGTCTCCGTCATGTGCGTAGAAGACGCAGGGGTCTGCGTCGTTGACGCGAAAGCCTAGGTCAGCGAGTGTGCGGCAAAGCGTGTCGTACCATTTCCGCCCGGCTTGCTTGAGACCTGAGACCATCATGCACTGGCACACGCGCGAAACTATAACGGAGCGGAACTGAATGAGCTTGGCGTAGATTGTGCCAGTGAATGCCCAGAAAGTCGACCCCGTTGCATCGCGGGTGGAATTTGCTCAGTTGCTTGTTGCTTGTTGAGCATGGTGCGGATGTAAGTGAATGCCCAGGACGACTGCAAGTCGACTCCGTTACATCTCGCATTGATATGCAGCCACGTGGAATTCGCTCGAATTCTCGTTAGCACGGTACGGATGTGAATTTCCAGGACGACGGGAAGTCGACTCGGTTGCATCTCGCGTCGATGGGGTGGACACGTGGAAATCACTCGGGAGCTCGTTGGACGTGGTGCGGATGTGAATGGACGGGACTGGTTAGGGCCGATATTATGCAGCTACTTTTAGCGCATAGAGTTGTGGGTAATTGAAAAGGATGGGGCTCGCACGCTGGCGGGTGGCGTTCCACACCTGAACGTACTCAGTGCTTCAGAGGTCAGTTCGCCGTTGCCGTCGCCGTTGGCCGGTCGCGGAGGGCAAGTCATCGATGCACAATTAGCGGCTTCAGGTCCTTCCTCTCCCACTTCCTCGTCCTCCTCGTCCTCTTACTCCCCCACAACACCCAAACATCCTCACTCACACTCGTCTGCGGAGTACGAACAATCACGAATCGCGCGCTCCACAGCACCTCACTCCAGAACCTCTTCGAGCGACATCGGTATTGTTGGCACCGTGACGCGTCTCGAACTCCCACAGGACCTCCCTACGCCGCAGGACACACAGCCCGATTACCGACCACCAAATTTCCAGACACCTTCGCGCCCACCCTGATGTGTCTACCCCCGTCGAGATCCATCCCTCATTAGCTAGGCCTCATCAATACAGACCTCGTCCTCAGGCGCGGTTCATGTACGTTCCTCAACCACTCTGCATCCACAGAACCCATCCACAGCGTCTCATCGGGGATGAATGGCCATGGGGTCCTCGCCCCGCATACTGCCGTATCACCTCGGCACCAGCTCGTAAGCACTCCCGACCAAGGTCAGGTTCCACCTGTCGCGGCAACATCCATCTCTATGGCACCATCTGCATATCCACATTATCGGCCTCCACTCCAAGGCTGGTCCACTCCCACCTCCCGAGGGCCATGTTTGACATCGATTTTCATGCGCGGCCTCCTCCGCGGCCTCCTCGTTTGCGTTCGCTCTCGCCACTCACTTCCCAGAAAGGTCACAGGTCCTCAACGTCCACCTCTGCTACGGTTGCACTGGCTTCAAAAGCTTCGGCTGCGTCCGCCACTCGTCCACCCATCAAATACAGTTCAGCGCTACAGCCCCTTCCAGAAGTGAATCCTCTTCCGACGACTCCGAGTACACTCCCAAGTGGGTACCTTTTTTTTCCAGCGTTCATATATATATATCCTGATCGTCGCCGCCTGTCACAGACCAGAAACTGAGCCATCCAGCCCCGGCCACACTGTCCAACATACTAGAAAAGGCGCATTTCCACCATTAACAATCCTTGTCACCCCATCAGAGAGGAATGACTCCCTTCCCCGAGAAGACGGTTGAGCTTGTTCCTGAACCACCGTCTAAAGACCAATTACCCAGTCTTCCCATGGACGTCTTGGATTCGGCCTCGGCGATTTCAGCGGAGCCTGTCAAGGACAAGCTCAGTCCGAATACAGCTCGTTGTCCAGAGCTCCGTCGCGAGAATAGTTGGGTTAGCAATTCCAACAGATCTGGGCATGCGTCATTTGGTCAGCATGCCTTCGAGGATGTGAGGTCCGGTACTCCTCAAGGGCTGAATGGCCCGTACCCACGCATAGAGGAGTCTGGAAGATGGTTCTTTCGAGACGAAGCGGAAAGGAGGGTTATTGACCAACCTGAAGAAATATTCTTCGTTGCCGCGACCGCCTTCAAGATCACCAAGAATGAGCATCTTTACATGACCACCACCTCCTACATGACCACCTCGCATCCGAGCTAAGTCGCCAGACGCAATGCGATTCAGAGAAGTTCTCAGTAAGAGGACAGCGTTGGAGAGGGCAATCGGATATGCCTACAAGATCAATGAGTTGGCTATGTATGATTGTGGTCTCGGCGATTGGGTCGCTTCCATGAAGGAAAGAGGTGGGCTTGGTCTTTCTTTTTTCTCTTCACTTGCTTTGTACCAATTACATTCTGTTCGTGGGTCGCCATCTTCCAGGTAGTTCGAAAACTCGCGTAGTTCGTCTCTCTCCCCACGTGACCGCGTCATGCGTCAAGGAGTTCGATATCCTCTGAAGTGACATTTCCCTTGCGGTCTGATACCTGGATCGCCACCGATCTGTCTCAGCGTTCCATCCCCGAATGTCCCACCACCTGCCCTACCTTATTCTGCGCTCGCCGGGGTCACGCCGTCTACCACCGTGATAGGATCGCAAACGTCGCATGCCTCGCCACTCTCAGCAGGTTCCAAGGTCACTGGTGGCTTCTTTTCCGCTCTCGGAAGAAACTCCAGCACTCGGAAGGACAGCATCATCTCCAAACTCTCATCCTCTACCGCGACTCAGCAAGCCACCTCCGTCGGCGGCCGCGACCCCGCGACCGGTACAGATCACCAGCGCACCCTCCGTGCCCGGCGGACCGCGCGCTTTTCCTAACCGAGTGCAGCGCTCGCGGACGCTAATGCTGGCACCGTCGCCTGCGGCCTCCGAGACGGTCTCGTCGCCGCCCCCCATGCGCCGCCGGAGCAACACCCTCAAACGGCCACCCTTCTTCGGATGGTCCGCCGCCGGTCCGGCACCTGAACCGGCGGCGCCAAGTGCCGAGTTCATGCGGCAAGTCGAACGGCTGGCTGACCTGCTCCCGCATGCGGACAAAGACGCCCTGGCGGGTTACTTGCGTCGCGCGGGGCAGAATATCCTCGCCATCGGGCAATACCTCGAAGACGAGAAGAACGGAACTGTGCGCCGCAATTGATGCTTTCGTTCTGTGCGCCCGCCCTCAATTTTTGTTGTTCATGTATACTTCACATTCCCCCCCACCTTTTTTTTTTGCCTTGCACTTTCCTTCGCGTTTCGCAATTCAGTTTTTGTCTCGCACTTTTCTATTCATAGCAACTCGGACTGATGATGATATACGCATCCCCTCATGTGTTTGTATCGTTGCTCTTCGACAAGACACGAAACTCGTAATACAATAGCAATATAATGGGATACGTATACCCCATGGTTTATTTACCACCTCGCAGTTGATTGGATGGTTTTTATCCCAAATGCATAATCGCCGTCAAAGGTGGGCGGCTCTTTTTTTTTTTTTTTTTTTTTTTTTTTTTTTTTTTTTTATGGTTTTTTTGGTAGTTTACGGCAGAGAATTAA
>Ga0307510_10008473_pt1 | contig 12251 bp, 17 predicted proteins | sample 12_EM_MG_FD_207224 | JGI IMG/M metagenome (GOLD analysis project Ga0307510, IMG submission 207224) | Populus trichocarpa ectomycorrhiza microbial communities from riparian zone in the Pacific Northwest, United States - 12_EM | ecosystem: Host-associated > Plants > Roots > Unclassified | place...
AACGGAGCGGGGTGAGTGCGTTGCCATGAGGCAGAAGAGCACTGGGCAGGTGCCCACAGCGGTAAGCGGTTATGGTCGACTTCAGGTCGACCCCTGGTCGCGACTTGAGTCGAGTTGTCGACTACCATGGCCGACCTTTTCCCGGGATTGGCTGTGTCAGCTGGGCCGCCATAAGCGACCAGCTCCGGCTTGGAGGTCGGCTCCTAGCCGAGCCACGGCAACACTAACAGTGCTGACTCACCAATCCATGTTTCCTTCAAACTACCACCATCTCTGCTACCCACAGTGTGACCAGCCTTAGGTGATCATTATTACTCATATGATACAGCCTTTGTAAGTCATGGGAACCGGCCCTGGTGATTACTGATCAGATGACTGATGCAGCCTATTGTGCTTATTGATCGAGCTGGAGTCGCTTAGTGATCCTAGTAGTACCTTAGTCATAGCACGTATCTGGCTTACTACTTTGTAATTAGTCATACTTGTATCTCTAGTATAAAAGAGGTTCACTGCTGTCCCTAAGACGGCAAGTTGAATCTCCTGTCAATTCAACTCCCTTCTCTTCTCTTACACTTTCACTACAAGTGGGCACTAGGATGTCACTCTAGTGTGGGAACCACTTCTCTTATATTGACTACAACTTGGCAACAAGCTATCCACGTGACATACCGCCAAGTTAGGACAGCTTACCTAACCCAACACTGAATCAGTGTTGCACTCACTTTGTGGTGGTGACACACAGCCCTGTCATTGCATATGATTTCCCTCTTGTTCTATCCACACTACCTTTATCATGCCATCTTCTGGCTCTTCAACCCAGCTGACTTCATGTATGTTGATTTAGTGCCTTCCCAGTATCTGGCTAGACCACTAACCCTCCCTTGCATGCCCAACCCAGTGCACTCTTACAGATCTCACAGCCAATGCATCAACACTCATTTCACCCCCACCATTTGTTCAGGTTTCCTCTCTTATGACCTTGGGGTCCAGTGTGAGTCCAACTTTAACATCACTGCCTCACACTTTCTTATACTTTCACCACAGCTGCTCATTCCTTCCAGCCTTCCTACCTCTTGCCCCACCAACTTTGTCTAAGACCTTGTTTCTTTCCTGTCCATTATCACCACCAAGGCAACCTCTGTGTGTGCTATAAAGTTACTTATCGTTGGTACATTTGCATGTACATAGGCCTTGCTTCTGTCTTGTTGGACTCATAGTTCACCATGTGTTGCTGTGCACCTCACTGTGATAACCAGTTGTTTGACTTGCGATTACATAATATGAACATGGGATTGGTGATATTGGAACTTGAACATATGCGATCAATTTTCAATATTTGAATTTGAACATATGTGATGCAACTTTGGGTATTGCGCTCATCGATAATCATAATCATGGCTTGACAATTGATGATTGATAATTGCAATCAGACGATAAGATATTTAATTATATAATGATTTTTTGGTGCGGTGACAATCGTCCTTGCATTATGTTATGGTCGGCAGTGCATCAGCAGAGCAGAGTTTCATCTGGGGGGGGTCACGTCCTTTAAGCTTGCCATACGTTTGGCTATGCCAGCAGATCCAAAAATGCCCACACGATGAATGACATGAGCACCGCACCGCATTGTCGCACACACTGCGACCCTCAGTGTCATCCCTCTTTTACGACCCTTCGCAACAGAATCTGCAAATCCTTTCCCCCATTTCCCCATTGTATGGGTATTGTATTCTCCCCCTCCAACTCTACAGGGACAAGGAAGTCCGTCTGTTCTTCCATTTTCCTCTCGCTTCTCTTTTCCTTGGTTTTATTCTTCTTTTCCATGGCTCGGAGCCCTAGACCCATGATCCGGCCAGCACCAGATACAGATAGACACCCCTCCAAGTCACAGTCCTTGCAGGTTGATCCATGGGTGGGAAAGACTATGTACCCCCGTATTGATCGGGACATTATGCCGGGATCCGATCCACATATTGCCTTTCGACAATTTTAGGGTGTTTGTTCTCCATGCTTGCCCTGGTGGTTCCAAAATACAATAGAGTACAGCAGTGCACGCACTGACTGGATAAAAGGTTGAGCACGTCCCTCTGCACCCAATTTAGCCTGGGAACTGCTGAAAGAAAAGTGGCGCTGTGCCATTGTTCTTTGCCTAGTCACTATCTCTGGGGTACCACCGTAGGCTAATTCCAAGTCTGCTCATTGGAAATATGGGCCTCATTGCACAGCGATTCGAGGTCAAGGCATGCACAGTACAAGCAGATCTACCGGTTTGCAAAAATTGCAGAATTAACAGGATGCGAACCCTGGACCAGGATATGTGCTAGATGACTCGTTTGGGGAAGCAACCAGATTCAGAGGTGCCCTTGTTGAATACACTGCTCAGAGTTACAACTGTGGCGATCTGCAACCACGCATACATGGGATAATGTATCTGTCAAGTTTCTTAACCACTGTTCTTTCAACCCAGTGGGGTTCACTGCCCTTGTTCCCAAGCCGTGGCAAGACATTTATATCGATGAAATCTTGTCCCATGTAGACCTCATGACGATCGTGATGTTTGGAATAGAGCCACCAAGCCAGTCTGCTGGAAATAAGAGAGGTGTCAATAATCAGTTATAACCCCTAGCCAGTATCCCCAGATATGTTTTCTTATACTATTACTTCACAGCCTAAATACACATCCCAATTGGCCATGCTGGTGCCCCAGTGAGCTTGGAGAACAAGTGCACCCACTACCATCACAACGACAAGGAACACGTTTGGCCAGAGACCACCCAGTCGACAGCAGCCCAGTAGTGTTTAGAGGACAAGGCCCTGCGATAACCAATGATGATAATGGTGAGCAACGAACCTTGTAAAAAAGGGATTCGGTTGTCAATTTGTCATGTGAAAGGTAGAAGGAGAGATGGTACCAAGTGCTACTGAAGGAGACGTAAACATAACGTACAATTGGTGGATACTTCCCAGCACCATTTTCTCTGGAAAGACTGGGCTCAATGTCGGAAACCCATGAGTTGGTGTCATCATGCCAGTTGTTGCCATGGATGACATAGCATGAGTCAGAGCAATGATCTCTTGTGCTGCGTAGAAATAGATGGCTGCCATGGATAGGAAGGCCCCTCTATCGCTCAGGGATCCATTGTAAGAAGTGGGACAACTGTAGGGGGGATCACCGGTACCAAAGGTGTAAGACCATTGGGGATATTTTCTTCGATGTGGGGAAGCCAATGATGTCGATCACCACAAGTGACAATGGACCTTGCGATGAGCATGGTATTGAATACAGGATCGTGTAGGCTCCCACGTCTATGAGCAGGTACACTTAGAAAAGGAAGAAACAAATTGTGGGTGTAGTGATTTGTGATTAGTCAACTTTTGTTGGCAAGACTAACACGAATCTGTTAAAATAAATACACTGGTAGAGTTGGCCATGGTCAGGTGCTATCTGTCGCTGAATGCCATGGCTTCCAATTGCCAGAGCACTGAAGATGTCGTTGTTGGGTGTGAGAGCACAGATCAGAATGTTTGTGCTGGGCCACTGTGCTGCCAGTGGGTTGGTCGTCACCATATAGTACGACTTTATGGCTGTAGTATATGGCCTGAATGTATCCTTCAATGGACATAACACAATACGGGTTTGAGTAAGATTTAGCCATGCAAAAATGGCCGCTGCCAGTGAAAGCTGGCCTACTGTAAATCAACTTGCCTTGCAAGCCTGTCTGTCATGTGCATCTAAGCCCTAACCTCGCTGTCATTTTCGTTGTCATCTTCTCCTCTTGTTGTCTTGCACTTGTCTCCCTCCTTTCCTCATGCTTGAAGATTTCCCCCTCATGACCAACCCTCCCTCCTTTGCACCTTATTTTTCCAAAGATACGCAGATCGCCCAATCATCGTTAGCCCACACCACTAGTACATGCCGCTTCAAGAAATGCACTGTCCAACATCATGCTCACTGCACATGGTGTTTGGCCTAGGTGATTCAGGTGAGCACAATGATAAGTGAGAGGTTGACAAGGGCATGGTAGAGCACTGTACAGTTGTCCTTGACATGATGCAATACAACACCATTGGGCATCATCACCACGCTTTGCCATTCAGTAGCAAGTTCACAGTGTGCCTGTGAGTGTACGGGGTATGGGGAGGAGAGGAACTGGTCAGCACACCCTCTTTCCACCCATCTGGATCAGAGCCATGGCCTGATGGGACATGGAGGTGAACTGGAAGCCAGCAGGAAGACCCGGACGATGGTGCATGGCTATCTCCATTACTGTCACCCATCCTACTTAGCCACTTTTTTCAATTTTGCTTAGATCTACTCATCATCCTCTGTTGTCCACCAGACTTGAAGTTTGACTGCAAAGTGCCAATGTGACCCTTAGCTCATGGACGAGAATACCAGTTTGCTTTCCACAAACAGCAACTTGTTCAAATACATCTTCAAAAGCCCCTACGAAGACTCTGAATTCAAACTCTATCACAAGGTGACATTTGATCTGGTCAAGGTCTACGACCTCACTCTCGCAGTGCATCCTGCAGTCAAGGAGGCATGTGTATGTGCTTGTCCTGCTCACTTATACATGTGGTAAGCTCGTGTTTGGAAAGAACTATCCGACTTTCTATTTTGGCACAGCACAACTGCGGAGCGCTGTGTCATCTCCTGGCTTCAAGGTCATCATTCCGTAGTTGCTCTCTCCTTCAACCGACATTGTGCTGTATGGCGGAGGGTGACATGGTGTGTCACACCATGGGTGAAATCCCGTCAAGAATGACATCTCAGGTCTGCCCACACCCCCTTCCTCCGAGTGTGCCTTGTCTGTCCAGGTCTTATTGCCAGCAGAATGACTTCTCGTTTTTCTCCTTTCGTGGCCCCTCCTCTCTGCACATACTGACAACCTTAGCGTACTTGTACATAGTCTCTCTTACACATATATAAATACATTACCTGGGTTTCTCTCTTTTGCTGTCGCTTTCTTCCTCATCAACAGTTCTACAACTTGCTGCTGCCTCAAGTCTCATCACTGCATCCTCTTAAGCTTCTCGCTTCAACCCTCTCTTTTCATTCAAGACTCATTGTCTGTTCTCATTCTTTCAGGATTACGGCCATACCGTACTGTTTTCGGCCGTATTGACACCCACCATCAGCAAGATGACATGTCACTGGAAGTGCTGGTACTAGACCCCCTAGCAGATCCAGCAGTCTAGTAGCCTGTCTGGCACCAGCAGACTAGCCGGGACTTCGAGCAATGTACTGGCGTCAGTCATCCTAGTGCCGGCACATAGAGCCAGATTGTCGAGGTAGCCCCAGACTGTGACATAGGTCCAGAAGAGTGAGATAGGTGTGATAGTCCCAGACCGGCAAGATAGGCCCAGAAGACCGTGGTATGACCAGAATATCGAACTGGGACCACAATTACTACTGGTGCTGGTGTGAGTTCATAACTCCAGGACGGCCAGATTGGTGTACTAGTACCGTGTATTTGCAGAAAATCATGCGTCATTTTTGCACCAAAAATAAATTCTATTTGTGCCAACAAGAAATCATGATACTAGTCGATTGAAAAGGGTATATACTGGCATCCCAGTGTGTGCTGCATTTTGCGGATATTTCCAACACCATGCTCATACAGCGACACACACACATCCTACATGTGTTGAACACGTTTTAGTCATGAAGTTGAATTTGGGAAACAATCTTTATTCAAGATACTGTGTGAGAACATGCACCACAAAGAGTGTTAAGGTACTCACCAGTCCAGATCGATATTCGCATGTAGGCTTGTGGCCACAGTGTTCCCGTCGTCGCCAGAACGATTCCTTTTACCTTTCATAACTTCCTTTTCCTTTGAATTAAGATACTCCAAAGCGCGATTCATTATCGACTCCCAGGCTTCTGCACTGAGCCCTTTAGACCTTTCCGTTAGGTCGCGTAATTTGAATCCCCATGGACTTTCACCAAAGTCATAGACACAACTTGGAGCGGATCCATCAGATGTGGTCTCTGCTTTGCGAATATTGGCTCCAGTCTCCTCGTAAAGTGATAACCCCCGCTCAACCTAGGTAAATAAGTAAGTATTGACTGGCAAAGAGAAGATGGTTGGCATACTGCAACCGCTGCTAGAGCCGCAGCTCCAACTTGGGGGCCATACGAATTGACCTCTGATACCACCTTCTTCAGGTGGGTGGAAAGCACCTGTGATACAAGCTTGGAGCGGAATGCCCCATGCTTAGGCTAGGCAAAGTGGGGCATCATACACATCATAATTTATCCTCTGGTATGCAAGCGAAACACACTTACCACCTCATTTGGGAACTCATACAGATATTTTAGCCCTCCTAGCAATTTCTTCGTGTATTTCTTGCGCTGTTCGTCCCTACCATACTTGGTATCATTTGAGTCCCACAGGTTCTCAACTATGGTTATGCCAGTCTTCCCTATCCCACTTCTCCAGCTTGTGAGCAGAGTGTCACACTAGATGACGGTTAGTAATTGTTCACAGTGGTAATAGATATTGACGCGCACCACATACACCACGATCTCCATATTTTTGCTGCCAGTGTCAAGTTCAATATCTGGGTACAGGCATTCCCAAATACGCAATATCTCACCGTGCATCACCCCGCTTGCTCCAAACGGGTCATCTTGAGACCCTGCCCAACTCAGAAGAGCAGCTCTAAAGTTTTTGGCCCAGATCTGACGGTGGTTCCCTCCGCAAGGAAAAGAGAGGTCGGCCTTGGTGTACTTCTGCTTCTGAGAAGGCACAGATATCTCCACTATGTCATCATCAACCCCACTGGAGCCCATCGCATTGGTAGCCTGATGATCAGGCCGATCAGGTGGGGACATGATCTTCATAAGCTTGACATGCATCTTGAATTAATTTAGCTAGGGACCACTGGCATGGAGTAAGAGGAAATGCACACCTGTGCTGTGTGCCATGCCATGGAACCATCACTGGCAGCCAGTGCAGCTGGCATGAGTCGAATGTATCTAGCTGAGCGGCCGGTGGGTGCTATGGGCATTGTGCCCTTGCTTGCCTTTACTTTTTCAAGCATATCCTCATCCTTGTCGGAATCAAACTTGCCAGGACAGAATATTCCTTCGCTGTCCTGACTGTGACTGCCCATGCTACCAGTAGTAGTATTGGACTGCAATTTCTTCTTTACAATTTGCTGACCTGATTGCGTCAGCACTTGATTATTGACAAATCATTAATCATCAGTCACTTGTGGATGGTTATCTGGGATACCATCCAATGACTTACTGTGGCTCACTTTTGACTTCCAGTTTGCACTGAGACCTCCGATTGCATTGCTCTGTTTGAGGCGCTTTGGACCACCCTGAGGACTGGGCACAAGGAAGACAATATTTGATCAATAACTTGGATCTGAGGGTGGTATTGAAGCCGCACTTACACCTCTGGTGAGGCTTTGTGTTTTTCTTTCAATGACGAAGCATTGGGGACGGTTCGATGGACATTAACTGCGGCTCTCAATGCTACTTCCTTGGCCTTCTGTGCATGCCAATTAGTATGCCAATTGCATGCCCTATGAGCAAGATAGACGTACTTTCTTTCGGACTTGGGCCACACTGGCACATCTATCTTGTGGGTTGGGTATGTCCACCTCCATCCTATTTCCTCCATCCTCATTGCCATCAGGAAGGACCTGGGACTTGGACTCTATCTCAGGATCGTTCATGCTGGCAGGGCCGTCATCATCTGGATCACTTGAGGTGTTAAAAACTGTGGATGCCAGCGGAGAGTAGGCATCCTCATCCTCATCCTCATCCTCCTTGTCCAATCTGTACTCATCCGTCAACTTGAGCACAAAATCACATAACTTCAATCTGTGAACCTACTCTCTGGTGATGTTGGGTGGTATCTCTTCCTCTTCCTTGGTGCCTCCTCGCATCGGTTCGTAGCGAAGGTCTGGTCTGTTGGCGTGGGTGCGTAGTTGATCTTCATTTCGTTCTATCGCATCCTCCACCTCTGCGATGCACTTATTGCGGCTCTCTTCTTCCTCTCTCTGTGCAATGGCAGCTTCCACTTTATGGGCCTTGTCCTCTTGGATCTCTTTTGTAGTCCTCCTCACTGTCTGGCTCTCCAGTACAACGCGTCCTGGATGTGCATTGGCGTTCGATTTGCATGTGCTCATCGGCATTGTATGTGAAAGGAAGGAGAGCTGGAGAGGAAATAGTGGGGTAACTTCCTGCTGCATGTTGGGAGGGGGGAAGAGGTGACGGGTAACCAACCACATGCTCAGCAAACTTTTTCTAACTTGTCTGGCTCACATTTTCACCCTGGAAATGGTGCGATGGGAGGATACTAGTTACCGCGAATTGCAATTCACCCATCTGTTCACAAATTCAAATCACTTTGTGTCTCACATGAAGATAGGCCATTGTTAGTGGAATTCACGTTTTTCGGCACTGGCGGCGTGCAGTAATGATGGGTGACAGATAAAATCCCCAAGTATGGGACACAGGTGGCTGCGTGATGATGCCGCTGGCGGGCAATCAAACAAAAGCCCCTACCAGTGGTGCAGGACACTCATTGCAACCTCAAGTAGCTCAGAATATCATGGCAAAGTTATTCAAGTTTTGTATTTCCACAGATATTGAACACAGACAAATGTGCGCGGTATAGCAAAGCAATCTGACCCCTGAGGGCACAAAATAAGCTTCCCAACCAAACTTCCCAATAAAGCAACCAGATCTTGTCAATATTAAGTTAGCATTTAGTGCTTTTAGCACTACAGGTTTGGCCTCACGCTCCGGTCACACCGGATATCACTCAGATAGCCAACTCACTCATGTCTGCATGGTCATGCAGTCACGTCCAATCATCAAAAGATCGCATATGTCTGTGGCCATGAAAAGGCTGACAGGGGCACAGCGACAGACAATGAGAAATACACCATTGTAAGGACAGCAAGAGATACATGGGTCTGCTGCAAACCATGGGCTGAGCCAGGAGACAGGGTGGTGAGAAGGGGGCCAGAAATGCTTGGTACCGAAATTGCGGGTGCTGCTTGTATGAAGGGAGTAGCACATTCTCCATGCACAACACGAAGGAGAATCTCAAGAACATTATCTGTTTCTACCATGTGAGTACGCACGAATCGCTGGCGCTCTGTTTGCAGTCCAACAGTGGAGCTGGCCGTCCAATTCCACTGCGGGGAAAGGTGTATCTAATGAAGAGTATGACTTGGTTGTTTCGGATAAGCTCTCGGCCTCACTGACACTCTCCGGTTGAACTGGATATCCCCTGAAAAGGGTTTAAGGAACAGGGATAGTCACTCAACTGTGTAGCACCCTCATGCTACTAGTATCACAGTTCAAGTTCTTAGATTGCCAGTGACGGCACTTTTCCATTTCTCTTTGTTTTTCTGTCATCGTGCCCATCATGCCTCAGTCATGGCGTTACCTCAACTGCCTACACCCTAACTGTCTGTCTACATTCAAGAGCCAATATGGGCATACACATCACATCCGCGCAATGCATGTCAACACCCATGCCAGTGGCTATCCCACCAATGGTGGACCTCACGGTCGGAATGGGCAGGAAAATGTGTACCACAGTAGCGATGAAGAATTCGCTGGTGTAGACTCCCCAGACACAGACATTGAGAGCATGGCTCTACTGCCCAATGATGAGAGAAATGACCCGGGGTGCCCATTACTACCGCAGAGGATCGAACACCCTCATTTGAATGGTATGTTCGTGCGAACCTATGAGTCCTTGGGCATTCCCTGAGCATTTGAACCAACTATTAGCAATTCCATGCAATCTACATGGCGATCCCCTGCCGCCAGATGCACCACCTCCTCCCAGAGAAACGCCTCAGCCAGGAGATTGGACACCCTTTGACAGTAAAGTCCAATTTGAACTTGCAGACCTTCTTTACCATCGCGCAGAGGTTTCGGCTTCCAACATCGATGCACTCCTTGAAATATGGGCACAATCTGTCCATGATTTTGATGCATCTCCGCCATTCAAAAACCATGCTGATATACACGCGACCATTGATTCATCTGTCCTTGGGGATGTCCCCTGGCAATGTATGGTTACACAAGTGCCCGACGATGTCAATGAGCGCACACCAATCTGGATGCAGAATAGTTATGAGGTTTGGTACCATGATCCTGAAATCATGGTATCAAACATGCTGAGCAATCCTGATTTCAATGGGCAATTTGACCTGTGCCCATATGTCAATCTCAATGCCAAAGGAAAGCAGCGATGGAGCAATGTAATGTCCGGGAACATTGCCTGGAGGAGGAGCGTAAGCAGAACAACCATTGTATTCAAGTTGAGCACTGCAAATTAATAACTTCGGATACCACAGGATGAAATCGTTAGGACAATCCCAAATTCAGAGGGTGCAATGTACTGCCTGATCATTTTTGGGAGCGACAAGACTACAGTTTCAGTCACAACTGGTCATGTTGAGTACCACCCACTGTATTTATCCATTGGAAATCCCCACAATACAGTCTGACGTGCACATAGGAATGCAGTAATACTGATTGCCTTTCTTGCTATCCCGAAGTGTATGTAACCATGCAACATTTCATGTTCAACACTTAGACATCTATGCCCTCCAGGTGACCGCAATGACGACGATGGCGCCACATTCCGAGTCTTCAAGTGTCAACTATACCATGCGTCAATTGCAGCTATACTACGCCCACTCCTTCCAGGAATGTCAGCTCCTGTCATCTGCAGATGTCTGGATGGGCACTTCTGGAGGGTAATATATGACTTTGTTGCCTTCATTGCTGATTACCCCAAGCAGGTGTTGCTTACAGGTATCATGTCAGGCTGGTGTCCTAGGTGTGCCCAATTTCCAGTGTTTCACGTTATCATTATTCTGACCATTTCACTTAGATGCACTGCATTGCTGAATAATCTCGACACATACACGCTCCCTCACACACCTGAGCATACCAACAGACTATCGGCCCTCTACAGTTCCAAAGTACTATGGGTTGAGTATGGGATCGACAACGATATCATTGTAAGTTCTTTCTATGCAGCATAATCTTTCACTGATAGTAGATTTACAGCCATTCACACAAGACTTTCTGCGCGCCAATATCTACAAGATGATTTCACCCAATATGTTACATCAACTCATAAAGGGAATCTTCAAGGATCACCTAGTCACATGGGTATGTGATTACTTGTACAATGAACATGGTGAAACTCAGGCAGATGTTATCCTTGATGACATTGATCGATGGTACATCACCCTCAGAACTCACTTGGCATTGGCTGTAGCAGGATCTAACATGCAATAGCATCGCCGCAGTACCCCCTTTTCCCACTCTTCGTCGATTTCCCCAAGGCCGCCGCTTCAAACAATGGATAGGAGACAACTCCAAAGCACTAATGAAGGTGCGTTCCGATCATCGCTCAGGCCCCAGGTTAAACACTTATCTTCGGCATATGCAGGTATATATCCCCGCAATCATAGGCTATGTCCCAGATGACATCATAATGTGTATTGTGGCCTTTCTGGACATATGCTACATCGCCCGACGACAAGACATCTATCAACCAGCGTTGGATGCCCTTCAGACTGCATCAGAAAAGTTCAGGGAGCTACGCGAAGTGTTCTGGAGTACTGGCATGCGTCCAAAGGGCTTCATGCTCCCAAGGCAGCACACATTGTTCCATTACCACTGACAGATCGAGGATTTCGGTGCCCCTGGAGGTCTGTATTCTTCGATCACTGAATCACAGCACATCACTGCCGTTAAGAAACCATGGTGCCGATCGAACCGATTCGAAGCATTGGGTCAGATGCTTCAAATAAACCAACGGCTTGATAAGCTTGCTGCAATGCGCAGTGATTTCGCTGCACGTGGGATGTTACCAGGCGGCCATGCTTCCAGAAGACAACCCTCACACATTCTCAAGCCCTCAGACCTAGGCGCCAACAGCGAGGGTGGCAACGAAGAAGATGCTTGGGCCGTTGAAGGCCCAAATGTGCTTGCTCATGTCGTCTTGGCTCAGACTTGCGGTATGTCATTCTACTTTCTGAAGTAACACATTCTGATGATTCGGAGAAGCGCGCAACTATCCACAAGATATCGACAGCCTTGCTGAGGCCATAGGCAAGCCAGACCTGGCCCACATGGCCCTTGTATGCATTGCTGATCAGATCGGCACGAGCCCAGATCATATCCCCCCAATCAAGACCAAAGTTTCAGTTTTTCACTCAGCTGTGGCGACGTTCTTTTCCCC
>Ga0307510_10008474_pt1 | contig 12251 bp, 16 predicted proteins | sample 12_EM_MG_FD_207224 | JGI IMG/M metagenome (GOLD analysis project Ga0307510, IMG submission 207224) | Populus trichocarpa ectomycorrhiza microbial communities from riparian zone in the Pacific Northwest, United States - 12_EM | ecosystem: Host-associated > Plants > Roots > Unclassified | place...
GCCTCGTGCAACCGGACCCATTTGGCGAAGTATATTTGCATTCGCGGCCGTGGCTGGCATCTGAAGATGTATCCGTTAAGTATGAGCGTGTGGACCCCGAAGTACCAGGCTAGATACTGAGCCAGGGGTAAGGCTTAAACTCGATTGCTAACCCCAGGCTTCCGGAAGGATCTCCGATGACCAAATCCGGAAGTAAGGACCGCGACGCGTCAGCCTCAACTTGCACTCTTCATCTACGCACCATGGACGAGATCGGTATTGAGATTCAGAAAGAGGTGGGTTCACGTATGGCTCTGCCCCGTATATGCTCAGAACCCGTTTCAGGAGCCCACGTTCGAGTCGGTCGTCACTGAGAAGACTGCATTATACCACGAGCTCCCGGAAGATGATCTCTACCTCAAATACAAGAAACTTGCCCGTCATCTAGAGATGCTCGAAATTCAGGAGAGTTATGTCAAGGATGAGCAGGCAAACCTCAAGCGGGAGCTGATTCGGGCGCAGGAGGAAGTCAAGCGAATCCAATCGGTGCCACTAGTAATCGGTCAATTCTTAGAACCTATCGACCAACACACGGGTATCGTTGGATCCACCACTGGTTCCAACTATGTCATCCGGATTCTCTCGACGCTGGACCGGGAACTCCTCAAACCCTCGTCGTCCGTTGCTCTTCACCGACACTCGAATGCTCTCGTGGACATCTTGCCACCGGAGGCTGATTCGTCAATCGCAATGCTTGGGAGCCAGGAAAAACCGGATGTCACATACACTGACGTCGGTGGTATGGATACGCAAAAACAGGAGATTCGGGAGGCCGTAGAGCTGCCGTTGACGCACTTCGATCTCTACAAGAAGATCGGAATCGACCCTCCCCGCGGTGTGCTGCTCTATGGTCCACCAGGTCAGTCCGCGCCCTCTGTTCTGGGATGTGTATAATGACGGAATCCAGGTACCGGGAAGACGATGCTTGTTAAAGCGGTCGCACGCCATACAACCGCCTCCTTCATCCGTGTCGTAGGAAGCGAGTTCGTGCAAAAGTACCTCGGAGAAGGTCCCCGAATGGTCCGAGACGTCTTCCGGCTAGCGCGGGAGAACGCACCATCAATAATCTTCATCGACGAGATTGATGCTATCGCAACGAAACGTTTCGATGCCCAGACGGGTGCTGATCGTGAGGTGCAGCGTATCCTGCTCGAGTTGCTGAACCAGATGGACGGTTTCGATCAAGGGAGCAACGTCAAGGTAATTTCAACCTTTCGCAAGCGGTTGTGGGGTCTTCTGATTCCATGTTTTGTAGGTGATCATGGCCACAAATCGCGCCGATACCCTTGATCCTGCTTTATTGCGACCGGGTCGACTAGATAGGAAGATTGAATTCCCACTCCCATCAAGGAGAGAACGTCGTCTGATCTTCCAAACATGTACTGCGAAAATGAACCTTGGACCAGATGTCGACCTCGAAGATTGTGAGCCTGGCCCCCATCCCAATGGTTTGGATTGACCAAGGCCAATTTTGTAGACGTCTCGCGGCCGGACCGACTATCATCAGCTGAAATTGCTTCCGTAGTTCAGGCTGCGGGACTCCAAGGTACATCTTATGCATAAACCTCCCTGAGCCCGTGCTCAGCGTTCCACAGCTGTCCGCAAAAATCGATACGTTATCCTACCGATCGACTTCGAGGATGCCTGGAAGGTCAGTTTGTCCTTGTTTGGTTCACTTCACGTGGAAGGAATTTTTGTCGCTCACCTCTTAACAGCAAACGGTCAAACGGTCGGACGAGACTCACGAGTTTTGTAAGATTCCACGCGCTCTTTCCGCCCTTTTTATCCTAACAGACCACTGCAGATCGATGAGGGCGCGGTTGTCTCGAGTACGTGACGCGTCGCAACTATTTCTTCTGTTTATCTGACCCATTCCGCACTTACAGGTCTACTGTATTACCAACTACTTTGGAATCCAAAAAGTTCAATACAACGCGTGATAACCTCAGGATGCTCTTGTCACTTTACCATCTCGTCTGCGTGCTCAAGGACGTGAAGGCCATTCAAAAGAGCTAGATGAAATCGATCGAGGTCGACAAGTCCTTACCTTTTGTCTTGCACTCCACCCAATTGGGTTCTTCATGGAATGCATGTTTCACAGTTTGGAGACAATCGCTTTCTTTGGCAGGTAGAGTGCCAAACTGAGTCCCACACCAACTATCATCTTTCTATAGGTATCCCATTGGCCGAGGAGAATACATACGTTTGTGCACACGAATCAAGTCCCTCTCTTTCTTTCGTGCGATCCTGCTCTTCAACACTCTGGATGTTGCTCTGCATCTTTGCCTACGCATCATTCTCATTTTACGGGAGCTAGACTGGAACGTTTGGCTGTCGCAACAGATCCGCGGTCCTGTTCTTTCCATGTAACAGTACCGCGTTGTGACAGTCATATATACGTACATAGATACGTAGACACTACACAATATACTCTCGCTTCAACACCCCTGCAAACCTCAGCGTTTTGGAGGTTGACCAAGTTCGCTCGCGCGTTCTGTAGCAATTTGGATTGCACGAGCGATTGTAGATCTTACTCTACCATCCTCCAACGCCAGTAGACCTGCAATTGTGCACCCCCCGGGTGCTAAATTCCTTTGATCAACCGTTGTTCTCATCGGAAACGAGGGACAAGGCTCACTAGTGACTGCATCCTTGATGCGTGCTGGGTGTGCCCCCGGCTGAAGAGCCATCCTTGCCGTACCTTGGATGGCTACGGAAATGACAATCAACAGACTAAGCGAGCTACAGACCGAGGGACACTAACTCTGGGCAGCGAGCTCCAAGGCCTCTGCTCGAGGAAGACCCATCATCACACCACCATCCGCCATAGCCTCGAGGAATATGGCGGCAAATGCGGGACCGGAACCCCCCAAGGCCGTACATGCGTCGAAGTGTTTCTCGTCGAGGAATCTGCAACGACCTATTGAGGAAAAAATATTGAGGATAATGGATCGGTTCAAGGATTTATTCTCGTCTAGCGTGGACACGATGGTCATTCCCTCTCGAATCTTCAATGCCCCAGATTAGACTATCGGCGGTAAGAAATGAGGTTGAGAACTCACTTTACATGGTGTGTTGGGCATGGCTCGCACGACCTTTGTGGTCGGTCCTACCATTTGAGTGAGTTGGCTGATGGTCACACCGGCCAGGATGCTGATGAGAAGCTTGTTCCCTAAGGCTTCCTCCATCCCAGGTTCACTCAGGATGGCGTGGGCGATCTGTGGTTTACAACTGAGAAGATAAATCAGCCTATGTGCGGTTTGAGGAGAGTTCGAGAGGGGCTGACCAGAGAAGAATGACGTCCGATTGTTTCACAGCCTGGACATTTTTCGCCACACAGATCTCAATAGCCGCTCCGAGACGGCTAATTTCGGTGAACGTAGGCTTCAACTGCCTCGCGCTCACTTCACGACTGACACAAGCAAGGAACCGAGACGGAAGCGCAGGGTCTTCTTCGACGAACGCTACCGGAGTCACGGTGCCGGAAGTGTGGGCTTCCCACTTCGGAATCGAGTCGGACGAACTTGAATCTAAACTAGACAAGACACCAGAGAGGATAGCGATACCCATGGTTCCGCATCCTGTGGGTTATGTCCCTTTTGTAAGTTGCAAATGAGGGACGGAACCGGGTTAAGTACGGACCTAAGACGCACAGAGTGTACCCCATTTTTGCTTAGCTTTTGAGTGCAGGTTGGTGTATTTTTCGGTAGAGGGTCGCGGTGAAGCACCAAGTGTAGTAAATCTTTGGGTGTCACGGTTGGTCATCTTATCACAAAGCTGACTCGATCGGGGTGGCAGTCTTCACCACCACCCCGGATTACGTGGTTGCAGCGGATAACGTCTAATCCGAATACTTGACGTGGGGTTCAATCGTACGGCTACCCTGGTGCGAGTGGCTCGAAGACCAATCTGGACGTGTGTATATGCGCCACGTGGGTTTGTTGCCCGCTCTCCTGTTCCCCACCCGATGCAAGCTTTTGTCACGGTCGGGTCGACGAGATTTGACGATCTGATAGATGCGATTGCCTCAGAGGATTTCCTCACCAGGCTCTTCGCAGGCGGATACACCCGCCTCGTCGTTCAGTATGGGAACTCCAAACTGCCCCAGAAGTTCCAGACCGAAACCTCTCACGGAGTGGAGGTTATCGCCTGGCCTTTCAAGCCCAACCTGGGTGAGGAGTATCTGGCTGCTGACCTTGTCATAAGCCACGCAGGTCTGCGTTCAGTCTGCGTCCACTTTCGTTCACTGACAACCTGCGCAAGGTTCTGGTACCATTCTGGAAGTGTTGAGATTGAACAAACCATTGATCGTCGTTGCGAACGAGACTTTACTGGATAATCATCAGAAAGAGCTCGCAGACGCTCTTTCTGCCCAAGGATACCTCGTCTCGTCTACCGTCAGGTGGGTTTGTTCAGATATCCAGCAGCAAAAGCCGTCTCAATTGCTGTAGCGAACTCCCTAGAGCACTCGAAAGCATGACTTCTGAGAACCTGACCCCATTCCCGCCTTTTGACGGAAGCAAATTTGCGCGAATACTGGACGAAGAGATGGGATTCATCTAGCCTAGTGAATCACATCTGGAGCCTTTTAAATTTGTCGTAGATTAGATCAAAAGCTTGATGGATCATTTTACTCTCATTTGCCATGTCCTCAAAAGAAGTCACAGCTATCGACATCCCACCCGACACCAACCCTCAAGCGCATGAGGACGAGCATGTCCATGCGGTATACGAACAAATCGCTTCGCATTTCTCGTCCACTAGATACAAGGTATTTGTGCACCCTCACAAGAAGCCGACAAGCTTATCCAACAAAAGCCTTGGCCCATCATAGCTGAATTCTTGAGTTTGATACCCCCAGGACACATTGGGCTGGACTCTGGCACAGGGAACGGAAAGTACCTCCCGCTACCAGGTCCCTCGTCACCGATGATTGGGTTGGACAGAAGTCGGAACCTTCTGCAAATCGCTAGACACGCTGGATCCCAATCAGCTGTTGACTCTAGCTCACTTCTAACCACAATAAATGAGGTTGTACAAGCGGACGTTCTCGACAAATGTTGGAGAGCTGGAGTTTTTGTGAGGTTCCCAGCATCCCTCGGGTCTCCCGGTACTCATCGAGCTGAAATAGGACTATGCGATTTCCATTGCCACAATACACCACTTGGTGACCGGTGAACGCCGTAAAACAGCCGTGCAGGTACTCTATACTCCTCTCAGACCCTACCACCTTTAATAGCGTCTACAGAGACTGATCCAGGCCATTTCTCCGGTTCATGGACGAGCACTCATATACGTCTGGGCAATCGAGCAGGATGAACTCTCAAAACGAGTAATCCCCGGTCAGGATCCGGCTCGTGGAAACGCTGGTCAAGATGTCTTCGTGCCTTGGGTTTTGGCGACACAGAAAGCGAAAAGACAAAGGCACGCGACAGCAGAGAAAGATCGAAGTACCGCTGAAAAGGCCGCGGAGGTCGGGAGTATTGAGGAACCCGGCAAGGCGTTCAACAGATATTATCACATGTTCTCCAAGGGCGAGCTCTACGAGCTTACAAGAAGTGCAGCACAGGAATTGGGCCTAGGAGTTGGGAATCAGTCGGATGTCTCTGCTGATCGGGGCGTCGAGATTGTGCAGTGCGGGTGGGAGAGGTCGAACTATTACATCGAAATACGCCGGTGGCAACGGTAAAGCGCATTTTGAATAATGTACATAACGATACAGAATCTCTACTCGCTGGCAGCCATGACTAGACATCACAGTTAGTAAACTTTCACGAGAAAACGCTGGTGCTGGCACATACTCGCATTGATTAGGTCTCCACCGCTCTCTTTTAGTACCCGGACGGCCTTCGCCCTTGAGCAACCCACTTGCTGGACCACCAGATCGATGTCTTTTGGGTCAACACCAGTCTCGTCAATCGGACCCTCATCTTCAACAGTACCCTCAAGTTCTGGGATATCATCGTCATCTTCGTTGTCACCACCAGCAGGCTTTTCAGCCAAGGCAGAAACACCTGCACCAGAGGATGCTAGGTGTTGAGCAGCGGACAATTGAGCGGACGAATTCATATCTTCAATCTAGTGTGGGTCAGGTGTTGTTTGAAATACTTCACTAAAGGCACCACGGACCTTAGCTTCACCGAAGACGATGTAACAATCGCTGTTCGCGGACTTGAACACTTCCGGGGTAGCGATCACAAAGAGGATCTGTCAGAAATTTTCAATTCTCCGCTCGAAATGCGATGTACGGTGCGCGCACGTTCTTTGGTCGGCGAAGAGTGACCCTAGTGATACCAGGAACCCTTTTCAGACCCAAGGTAAGCAGAGCCTTTCGAGCTTTCCTCTCAGCACGGGATTGGATCTTGTCCAAAGCGGCCTGGGAGGTGGGATCTTCCTCCCTATCGGAATGGTCGTGGTCGTGGTCGTGGTCATGATCATGGTCATGGTCATGGTCATGATCGTGGTTATGGATCTCCTCGATGGTCGCCGACATCTAAGCCCATCCGTCCAAGTATTGGTCAATCCATCCAAGAAATGGTTCTGAACCCAGCCAAACTCAGTTGGATGTTCGAAAGGAGTAGCTTACCGTGTCCTGTAGCTTTCGGAGAGAGAGATGGGGTGGTTGAGCGGGTCGTTTGGAACGATGAGCGCGAATCTGTCCCCGTTATCCGTATAAGGAAGGATGCGGCGATCGGCTCTGGTCCCGCTTGACGTCCCTGACCCCTTCTACGACAACTAGCACGACCACCTCCATGTTCTTATGTCCTCCGCAACAGATATTGCTCGGCAGGTGAGACAGATCCTCGAAGGATCGTCCGACGCCCCTTCGCTGCAACACATCATCGACACAATAGACAACTCCACATCAGAATGGTCGACGCCATCCTCCCCCCAAGCTAAGACCCTTCTTGTATCACTTGAGGATCTATATCATCAGGTCCTAGACCATGCCGTATTTCACCAGGTCGAAGTATTCCTGACGGTGCTTTACCACCTCCGTATCGTCATTCCCGTGGCGTCGATCGTCTCGACCTGGTTTGACTTGGTCCTACGACCTGCCTTGCGAGAACCAAAGCTCTCGACGTCTACTGTCAGATTTTCGAAGGAGCTGGTTCTTGTTGGGTTGGTCACTTTCGATGAGGAGAACCCTAACAAAACCAAGGATTTCCGACGGAGGCTTCTCGATCTCTACCTTCTGGATGCTCATAGCGAATCCTCAGGAGAAGACGCTCTGGAGTGGGCGGAGCTTGATAAGGTCTCCAGGGACAAAAAAGAATGTTGGAAGTCGAATTTAGAGGACGTATTGATCACATTCGGCATGAAGTGCCCTCAGGTGGGTACATGCCAGATTGTATACCCTCCATCATAGTTTTCAAGCCTGTCCGGAAAGGACCTAATGTCAGAAGTTTTTCGATGTTTCTCTTCCACGTCCGCCCGACTACAACTCCTAATTTTCTTGAATAACTACACCTCCCACCCCGGCTTTCCCCCACACTCTAGAGTGCTCGCAAACCACCCACTCCTAGACAGCTTAGTCTTGTCACTGGAACTCGACCGGTCCTCTACCGCTTGCGCGGTCGGTCTTACGCTCGTCAGCAAAGTACTACCACTACTTGCTGTCCATGCACCCCGCGCACTCATATCCCGCCTCCCACAATTCATCTCCATCCTGGCGAGAGCTTCCTCCTGGCACACGAGCGCACCTCAAGATGTCATCGAGGACGATACGCTCATCCTACCTGACGTGAACCCGGACCTGCATTGGCAACCTCTTACCTTCACATTCAACCTGGGCGCCTTTTCGCCAGAAACGGATCGATACTTCTCTCAGCTTTACTACCTTTTCCCATGGAACCTTGTGAAGTTCGCTCGCGACCCAGTTGAGTACGTTGAGCAGAGTGGATTTGAGTGTCCCTACACAGCGGGATGGACGGCGGTGTTGAACAAAGTGGCCATACGTACTAGGATCGAGGCAAGTGATCATCACGAACCGATGGTTCCGAGCTTCAGCTTTTGAACAAATTTCTCCAGACACTTTTTGCGAACCACATTCTACACCCAACATTTTTGACCGTCGTTGACCCTGACATCGAACTCGCTCAACCGTTCTGGATCGGTTACGAGCTATCTCGGATTGTGGGGGAATGTACGATGCTGAACGCCCGGAATGTAAGAATAGGGTCGTGGCAAGAGGACCCCGACGATGCTTCTGGGGAAACTCCGCGACTGGCGACAAGCTCCTTGTCAAAGCCCCCCACAGGGGTATCATACCGTTCCACAGAAGGACCATCGCACGGCAGGTTCCGTATCTCGCTCCGGGATATAGTCGCTACTTCCGTAGCTCTGAAAGCCGGAATAGACATCGAAATAGATGGCGGGGAGTCGCAAGCGACATGGCCAGACCTCTTGTCCTTCGGTTCCCAAAGTTCTCCTGGAAGACGCAGCATATCCCTCCCACCAGAAGGACCATCGGTCAGGCCATTCTCAGGACGTGACAAGGAAATTCCTGGTCATGTCGCTGAGGCTATCTCTGCCCTGCAGAGGAAGCTGATCCTCATGAACAACGAACTGAACTGCGAATTGTGGTTAGCCCGAAGGAACGTGGAGCACATTGGTCGACTAAAAAAGGAGTGCGAGCTCGCGAAGAGTGCAGAGGGAGAAAGGCAGGGATTGGTGAGTTCATTACCTCGGAGGCAAGGGTCACAGTCTTAACTTCGGATGGGACAGCACAATAAACTGAGAGAGTACAAGAGTGAGGTCGCACGATTGCAGAAAGAGCTCAAGGATCACAAAGAGCAAGCATTTTCCATGAAAAACAAATATGCCCAGTGGAACGCGGAACTCCAGGCAAAACTTAGAGACTTCCGTGAGCAAAAAAGGAACTGGACTATCGATATAGCTGCCCTACAGGCATCTGATACTCAACATAAGGTTCGTTCATGAGCTCAGTGTTCTGTGAGGTTCAATAAATGTCCTGCAACCAGACAGCGTTCGAGGCTCAAGGAAAACTGCTTGGGAGTGCCAATCAGAAAATCTTTGAACTCGAGACGAAGATCAAGGAGACCGCGCATAAAGTTGACAGGCTCAGGGATTACGAGAGGCAAATCGAACAGCTTGTACAGATGCAGAAGCTTTGGTGGGTTACGTGTTCGTTGGAATACGCAGCTGCGAACTCATGTTATTTTAGGGAAATGGATACGCGCAAGCTCAACGAACAGACACAGCTATTGACCAAGATGCAGAGCGAGTACCAAGGGATGAGGCTGTTGTTGAAAAGCTATGAGGAATCCCTCAAAGCGGTTCGGACTGAAGCCAAGTATGTTGCTGATTCGGGGAATTCCGACTCATTGCTGATGTCTTTGGAGGGAGCACAGTGATCGCGCGGATCTTCTGGAAGCAGAACTTTCTATTACGCGCCAAGACGAGGACAAAGGGACGGAAGAAAAGTTACGGTCGATTATCAAAGCCAGGGATGACTACGTGGCCCAGGTGCTGAAGGCGAACGAACGGCTGCGGGTGAACAACGATACGTTGCGAGAGGAGATTGAGGAACTGAAGGAGATGGTTGAGATCTTAAAGGCACGAGGAGGCTCTGGAAGCGCGGAGGAGGCGGGAGAACTTGGAGAGGCGCGCGGTCAGTGATTGGCGCTTGGCGCTGAGCGATCACGTGGTAGTATTTTTTCGGGAAATACATCGAGTCCCCCGTTTGACCGGGGTCGAAGGTTCTCGAAGGGACCACAAAAGGTCCCTATGTGCGACTCCGGCACAGGATAAATAGTGCCGCACTCGGATAGATTCCTTTCCCCAACCCTCTCCCTCCCTCTCACCTCCATCTCCTTCTCGCCTCTCAAAACTCTAAAAAATGGCCGAATCTTTTGGATTCCAAGCTGAGATCTCCCAGCTTTTGGACCTGATCATCAGTACGCGTCTCACCCCCGTCCCATCGTGTCCTCAGCTTACGCTTGCCGCCCGTAGATACTTTCTACTCCAACAAGGAGATTTTCTTGCGCGAGCTTATCTCCAACGGCTCAGATGCCCTGGACAAAATCCGCTATGCATCATTGACGGATCCTTCGGCCCTTGACTCCGAGAAGGAACTCTACATCCGTATCAGTGCCGACAAGGAGAATAAACTCCTCCGTATTCGTGACACCGGTATCGGCATGACCAAGGCCGACTTGGTTAACAACCTCGGCACTATTGCCAAGTCCGGTACCAAGGTACGCTTATCTGTCACCTCTCCGAACGAAAGTTCACCGCTCACTCCACATACAGGGGTTCATGGAGGCCATGAGCGCTGGTGCCGATATTTCCATGATTGGGCAATTCGGTGTTGGCTTTTACTCCGCATACCTCGTTGCTGAACGCGTCCAAGTCGTGTCCAGGCACAATGACGACGAACAGTACATCTGGGAGTCGTCCGCTGGAGGAACTTTCACGATTACTCCCGACACTGAAGGGCCTTCACTTGGTCGCGGAACTGAGATTCGACTCTACTTGAAAGAGGATCAACTTGAGTACCTCGAGGAGAAAAAAATCAAGGATATTGTCAAGAAGCACTCAGAGTTCATCTCATACCCCATCCAACTAGCCGTCACGAAGGAAGTTGAGAAGGTAAGAAACCATGCGATACTGTCCAAAGGTCGTTGCTAATGATTTGGTTAGGAAGTAGAAGACGACGAGGAAGAGGTCAAAGAGGAGGATGAAGAGAAGGCCAAGATCGAGGAGGTCGACGATGAGGAAAAGCCAAAGAAGACGAAGAAGGTCAAGGAAGTCACCGTTGAAAACCAGGAGCTCAACAAGACCAAGCCGCTCTGGACGAGGGCACCTCAGGATATCACCCCCGAAGAGTATGGGGCCTTTTACAAGAGCTTGACCAACGATTGGGAGGAGCACCTTGCCGTCAAGCATTTCTCTGTCGAAGGCCAGCTTGAGTTCAAGGCTATCCTCTTCATTCCCAAACGGTAAGTACACCTGAAATCCCCCACTTGTTCAAACCGGTTGATGTTGCTCGTCTCCAGGGCGCCATTCGATCTCTTCGAAACGAAGAAGAAGCGCAACAACATCAAGCTCTATGTCCGCCGTGTCTTTATCATGGACGATTGCGAAGATCTCATCCCTGAGTATCTCAACTTCGTCAAGGGTATTGTCGACTCGGAGGACCTCCCCCTCAATATCTCTCGCGAGACTCTCCAACAGAACAAGATTTTGAAGGTCATCCGCAAGAACCTGATAAAGAAATGTATGGACCTCTTCTCCGAGATTGCTGAAGACAAGGACAACTTCGCCAAGTTCTACGAGGCTTTCGGGAAGAATATGAAGCTTGGTATTCACGAGGACGCGCAGAACAGATCCAAGCTCGCCGAGTACTTGAGGTTCTACTCTACCAAGTCAACTGACGAGCAGATTGCTCTCAAAGACTACGTTACTCGCATGCCTGAAGTCCAGAAGTCGATTTACTACTTGACCGGCGAATCTCTCTCCGCTGTCAAGGACTCGCCTTTCCTCGAGGTTCTCAAGAAGAAGGGCTTCGAGGTTCTCCTTCTCATCGACCCAATTGACGAGTACGCGATTACCCAGCTGAAGGAATTCGAAGGCAGGAAGCTTGTCTGCGTCTCCAAAGAGGGTCTCGAGCTCGAAGAGACTGAGGAAGAGAAACAAGCTCGTGAGGCTGAGGCCGCTCAGTTCGACGATCTCTGCAAGGCTGTCAAGGACGCTCTCGGTGACAAGGTTGAGAAGGTCGTGGTCTCCAACCGTATCACCGATTCACCGTGTGTTCTTGTCACCGGCCAGTACGGCTGGTCTTCCAACATGGTACGTGTTATCGATCCCCCCTAAGTCTGGGCGTTATTAACTCCACTCATAGGAGCGAATCATGAAGGCCCAAGCCCTTCGCGACTCATCCATGTCCTCGTACATGGCTTCCAAGAAGACTCTTGAATTGAACCCTTCCAACCCCATCATAAAGGAGCTCAAGAAGAAGGTCGCCGAGGACAAGGCTGACAAGTCTGTCCGTGACCTGACATATCTCCTTTTCGAAACTGCTCTCCTCACATCTGGGTTCACCCTCGACGACCCTACCTCGTTCGCCAAGCGCATCAACCGTATGATCAGCCTCGGACTCGATGTTGACGATGCTGAGCCCTCGGATGTCATGGTTACTGACGAGGTGACGCCTGCCGACGAGACCGCCACCACCTCTGCTATGGAGG
>Ga0307510_10008475_pt1 | contig 12251 bp, 10 predicted proteins | sample 12_EM_MG_FD_207224 | JGI IMG/M metagenome (GOLD analysis project Ga0307510, IMG submission 207224) | Populus trichocarpa ectomycorrhiza microbial communities from riparian zone in the Pacific Northwest, United States - 12_EM | ecosystem: Host-associated > Plants > Roots > Unclassified | place...
ACGAAAGCGATGGGAAACAATCTGACAAGGAGAGAGAGCGGTCGAGTGGGGTGAAAGGGAGAAGATAGAGGGAGAAGACAAGAGAGGATGAACGAGGGAGAAGATCATATATACCATTTTCTGGGAGGGAGGGAGAAGCGGAACTCGGGTTTTGTTTCCAACAAATTTATCGTTCCAGAGTTGAGATACACGGTTGGCCCGGGATCGGTCCGACTGGTTGAACGAGTCGGAACCCAGCCTCAGACATCTCCCAGTTCGTCAAGAAGACGGGTGTGGTCGAGCCAGGGTTGGTTCAGTCTTGAGGGATACAAGGGTTGCCCGCGTCCAGAGCTGACGAGAGCGGGCACAAGCAAGGAGGATCATGGACGATCATGCAAGCTATCGTGTAACGCAGATCATTTATTGACACCGAGGCGCCAGTCCCGGAGTTTGTCCACGGGCGGTCCCGCGCTAGGATATAAACGTGTCTAGAAACAGGCTCGCTGACCACCCACGACATACTACCACTTCCTCTGAAGCACGATTAGTATCAGCCTGTTGAAGGCCCAAAAGTCGATGTCCCAAGAAAATGTAGCTTATACTGCGATGCACACACATGCATCGACAGTTCTGGTGGCGTCATGTAGTAGAACGGTATGCGGCGGACGGAGGAGCGTTGATTAACTTGATTGCCTCCTACCGGAGTATTACGCCCAAGATTGTCAGAAAAATCACGAGGGCGGCGGGAGGGGGTATTCTTGCACATGAACGCTGAAAGGTATAAACCTCCCACCACTAGAAGCGATCCTGACAGATGTCGACTCAACCCGCCTTAGAGCTTTGTATATACACAAACAAGAGGACTCGAGGGAGATTGCGGACGACTGCAACGCTATAAATCATGTGGATAATTCTAGGCGGTTAGGACGACGGATGTACCTTCATGGTGACCATGAACCATTCGGCTGCTGGGACAAACGAGATCATTGTGCCAGCTAGCCCTTTTCGGTGGGAATCATACCCTTTCCGGTTGTGAACCCTTTGAAATACCTCCGATAGAGGGGAGGCCCCGGGGAAAGAAATACTTGAAGGGGACGCAGACGAGCCCACGATCCCGACGGCGCGATTGTCTTGGAAACTTTCAGCCTCCATGTACCCAGGGAAGTTTGGGATAATTCATGCCTGGGATCCGACAATTTTGAGGACGGTCGGAAATAGTTCACCTCTTGTGTATTCCCTGGCTGGTCAAACACTGGGGCAGCGCGTTGTCCGCGGATGTTCTATTGACCCTGTACGGGTTGCCCGCGAACAGAATGTGAGATCCAGTACCTGTGGGGGGGAGGGTTGGAATCGACGCTCGACGTCGGAGATAGGAACAAACTCTACCTTTAAACCTCCCAAGTGTGAGATTCGATCGGATGTCGCAGGCCATGTCGAGTAGGTATTCAGTGGTTCACGGGGGACGACAGACGCCTGGGGGAGGTGAGGCAACCTGGTTGCGGAGGTTTCCGGGACAGCAATGGTGGAATGCCTTCCGTGCAAAACTATGCTCGCTTGGGGTTTATGTTCGTGTGCGGCCGTCAACGCCGTACATCCACCATTTGTTCTACGATTGCGTAGGGATGTGCGCGCCGGTTTGACTGGAATGCGAAATTCCTCTCTGATGAAGATTACAGAATGCGGAGTTTCTACTCTAAAAGTGGAGATAGGTGATCCACGAAAGTGACATGCGACAGGGATCTTTGGCCGAGGGAGGATATTCTTCGGGTTCGGTATAGGGTACCACACGCCGAAGAAAAAGGAGGATGGTGAGCACTCGAAGATCACCTGCAGAAAACACGTGGCCAAGGATGAAATACACGCACCTCCGGCCCACTGCCGGACTTGCATCTGTCCCATATCGACCAATCTAACCGCTCTGTAAACCTCTGAACACCGATTTTCCGATTTTCCAGCAGCGTCTGTAGAACCGCTTCATCGGTCAACCTGACGTCGAGAGCATCATCTAAGATATCCCTGATGTGCTATGCATACCAGACAAAACATCTTCGATGGCATCGTTAATGAGCTTCTCCTGATTGGTGATAAATTCTCGAGTGCACACGTAGCGTGAGTAGAAGCGCGATGTTCGACAACCGGGCGGATCCACGCAGAATCAATCATCGGCCCGGTTGGGTTGGATCTGAAGGAGTCGCAGACACGGACTCGGGGTTCTGCAGATTATGCCAAAGCAATCCTAACCATCTACCACCCCCAACAGATCTCACTGCCTCGCCCTCTCCTCATCAACATATCGTGAATTTTTCCGTTAGTGAGGCCCGGGTGTCATCAGGATATTCCCTTCCAGAAGGTTCCGGCTTGCTCGGAACCATTGAACCTGGGCGGGGTGAGTGATATTTCATCCAAGCCATGGGGGGAGAGATTTGGGAATGAGGCATTAGTCGTAAACCCTGCGAGAAATCACGGATCATGCATCGTGATCTCACGGGAAATCAGTCCTCAGATCAGCGGAGAGATAAAAATTATTGGTTACTCACAAATCCATTCCACCCTGCAATGGGATCAGCACACGAAAATCCGCCGTCGACAAATTGGTTCACCTCGCGCGATCATCAATAGTATACTTTCTCGCCCACTCGCAGCTGTTTTTGATGGAACGCACCTCGGAGGATTTCGGTGTGATACCACCCCAGAATAGAAGCTCTTAAGCGTCTTGTGTGTCCTGCGGCCGTCGAAGTAGATGAGGCGGAGGTGACACACGCCGAGATGTCGTTTCCAGAGTAGGGAACATGCGAGTGTTATGGATCCGTCGCGAGCCATTCGAATTTGGCAGGTATTTAGTCGGCGAGGTACAGGAGCCGAAAGTTGAACCAGGCTATAAATATGGATAACGAGAATATTCGGCTGTGCATGCTTGGGTACTGATGAGGGTTGGTGGTCATATTGCAGCGGCCATCACTGAGGACGCACCATGAAGCGTGAGTTCTCACACGCGGCGTCAGTTCGCGGGGCCGCATGCCTTTGTGATCACTGGGATCCCCGTTCTTTAACTTCCGTGGTCTCCGCCCATGACCCCGCCCAGTTTTTCGTTGGCGGTGATGAAGGACCCCTCAGTGAGAGCACCTCTGTGCTCATAGTTTGGCTTGTTGTCTGCTACGGGCCAAGAGATAACTTTTCGTGTAACAAGCCTGCTGTATTGTTGCGGATCTTGCCCTGGAGTGGGAAACGAAAATCGATTTCGCCTGGATATCGTCCTTTCCGCACGTTCCTTCGTCTCGTCTTCAATGACGACCAGAATGACAGTAGTTTCCGCACCATAAGGGCCATCTCCGCCCACTCCACAGGCTGCGTCCTTTTCCGGGAAATCCCGGATCAAGACCAGTCCAGCTCGTCTCCGGAGACCTGGAAGCCGTGGACCCTACAGACAGGCTAGAGATCCTAAATAAAGCAGTGTCGTAAGTCCGTGCGCTGTATCCCGGGGTCCCTCAAGGATGTCCATACCTTCTCCCGAGCGGTTGGGAACAAGTTGTCATACTCACCGACGGTGATTCAATCGCCGGTTATAAAAAGGTTCCAAGTTGGCCTTACCACTGTGGGAGAAGTAACAGAGAACGAGTTCAACGTGCTCATCAAGGAGTGCAACGGTGATTTACCGTGTGAAATAGGGGGGTCTGGGCTACATTGCGCGGCCAGACACTCGCGCCACTCGTTACAGCTGTATCGGGATAGCCGATGATTTGAAACGGCCCGGACACCCGGAGTCCCCCTGGTTTGAATATATAGTAAATTTCCCATCCATAGTAACGACCTTGTGGTCTCTCAGGCTGGGCATGAACTACCCAACGCTTACCGACTTTGGTACCCTTCGTTGAGACGCTGGGCCATCGCCAACGCCGTCGACAGTTCCGGAGGCCTAAGTCAGATTGTAAATTGAAACACCGAGATAATGTACCACTTGCTATAGACTGACTGAGGGAACAGTTGAGTACACCCTTACGAGACCGTCAACGAGCTCCAGGGGGAAGACCCGTGCTCCTCGGAGACAATGATTAGCGTGATTCGTGCCGTGAGTAAATTCTGGGGAAATGAGGTGATTCCAGGATTGCGGGGTGTTCGTTTGGAGGGATAAGCCTGGGTTTTAATTGGATCAGGATCGATCTGGTCATTCCTCTCGAGCCCAAAATGGAATGAAAATAAGCTCACAAGAGATGCGTAGTTCGATACCTGACGATTGCTCGAAATAGAGAACTAAAGTTGAATTTCTCAATCACTACGGTGGAAGACTGTTGTGAGATGCAGTTATGCAGGAGGCGCGTCATGGCGAAAGATTTAGTACCCCATGATAATAACGAGAAAAATACATCAAAGGCCCCCTATCAGTGAAACAAACATCTAAAGATCAACATCGCTCACACTGGAAAGTCCGTACAAACCTTGAAAGGAATGCGATGACCAATCTTCCTTGTGCGCCTTTGGAAGAACGAGGATAACTATGCACAAGCCACCGGAAATACTGGACAGCCTCGTGTTGAAATAATACCGAGGCTGTGGGACTCCGTGCGTTCCGCGCGAGGCACCTGGTACCAAACGACACTCCACCTGGAGAGAAATTTCCAGAAGAAGATGCATTGAAACGGGTTGACTTCTGAGTGGTATTGGCGATTATGGAATGGTGGCTGGCTGAAAGAATCTTTTTCGAGAGCCGTGTGAGTTTCAGCGCGTCGCGTCGAAACTAGCCAGTGACAGCCCGCGTCATAACTTTGACGTGGGGCCCTTGGCGATTGGGCTAGGCGGATGCATCTCATTGGTCTCCATCAAGACCCTCAAACCTGCCATAAGGCAAGTTTTGATACCGCAGATCCATCAACTAGCCCAACGCTCAGTGAAATTAACATTCATGGTCGTCTTTGAAATCGGAAAGCAAACCCCATGGGCGAGAATACGGGCAATCTTATAGAGATGGTCTGGGTACACAAAAATAAAACCCCACGTCTGGGTTCCTCATTTTTGTTCGCTAGTTATGGAACCGTGGGGAATGCAGGATCTGCGGAGCAAGAATTGGGTCGTTGGTACCGCTAGATTGGGGTAGCGGAATGAAATTGAACGTAAAATGTATACGTACAAGATGATACCGTCAAGGTACAAGATGGCACATGCCCTGGTGAACCATCCTGACAGTGGAATCGATGTGATTCGGACCAATCGAGACAGCGCGAGAGACGAGGCATTAGAAAGGGGCAGGCCTCGGCCATGGGTCGAATGGAACGAACCAAGAAAAATCGAGTTAGAGAGTATGATTGATGATATATGGGGAAAAATAGATGGGGAGGGCGAGGGAAGACATGAGGAGGATAACGGGATAACGTTCTTACGTTCCGCTTTCGAATGAATAGTGTTGGGGAACTCCAGAGACTGAGACCGAAGCTAAGGAATATCACTTGACCGAGAACGTGTGCTCAGGTCTGCGAAAGGCAGGACTTTGTTAGATAATCCAGGCGGGGTCGGTCGAGGAGGATCTTGAGGGATGAGCGACGTTGAAAGCTGTAGTATGAGGTTACCCAGGATATCGGGAGAGCCTGCTATCGACGTCGAGGACATGGAGGTAACGAGGAAACCCCTGACGAAGGCGGCCGGGTTCCGACCCATCTACTGAGGTTACTGATTCCTATCAATTCCCAAAAACACAGCCTTGCGTGAGAAATCTCTGCGGCTCAGACTATAAAAGCCCTCCAGAAACCCTCCAAGGCTCTCCCCAGTCCCCCACATCTCTTACTTTCAACTGCCTTCAAACCTCTCTCACAATGGTCTGCACGCTTCGTGTCCCTGCATGACCCACTTCTAATCGTCCTCCCTGTTATCAGCAAGCCTCCTTCGTCCTCGTCAACCAAGCCAACTGCGCTAACTGCACAAGCTGCGCTTCCAACTGCAGCTGCGCCGAAAAGTATGTTGCTCGACGTCGCGTTCGTACATAGAGCACACACTGACCCGCCATTCAACAGCTGCTCGTGCAAGCCCGGTGAATGCAAGTGCTAAATGCATTCACCCCGGCGCATCGCGCATGAACCGCCCGTTTATTCTGTACCACTACCTTTGAATGTCCCGTAACAGTTTAAAAAATCAAATCTCGAATTGTGTTCCGTCTTAATTCGCGCGATTACCCGAATGATGGGCCCCCGTTCGCGTTTACGGCGGGTTTCAGAACTCATCCCGTCGCTCGCTGCATTTGATCGGAGTCGCCTGGTCGATCATTTCGTGAGATCGTTCTGATGAGTCTAGCCTGCTAGGGTGACCCCGTGCACCAACTCCTGAGTGAGACGACCCCATGCGTGGTGGATGCATGCATGATTCTGAATTCCTAATTCATATAGGCCGGGTGAGAACGTACCGAGCCTCAACTACTACTAATCGGATAGTTTCCCAAACCCAAGCCTGGGAAGTAATCGATCCCACTCGAGTCCGCGAGATAGTTGAATGTCCAAGCGACCGCGATAGGATTTTGCCTGATGGCGGCGTTCTGTAATGAACAAGATCGAAGCAATACCAGACCCACGGCTGCCCTTCCATCTAGACCAATGGGCGTCAACGAGTCCTCATCCGGCCCGCGTCGCTTCGAGTCGAGTCTCGGATCTTCAGTCAGCCCAAGCGGGGGAGGGTATGACGTCCTGTACCATTTTCTTTCCTGGACATTCAATCAGCTCATTACGAGGCCTGTTACAGGAAATACCGCACCCGTCGCTTGCATACTCAGTTGGGGACTTTCGTCAGGGAGGGAGGCTTACAAAGGCAGCTTGGCTGCATTCTCGTACTATTGGTAGCGAGGAGTGAATCCAAGGAGGGTTATGTATTTGGTCGCTTGACTGGGACCAATGGCACCCGATGCGCGATCACTATATAGTGGGCAGGTTGTGAGCGGGTGAATCACACTCCAAAACGAACGGTACGGAAGCGAAGTGGGAAGCTCAGAGAGAGGTATAGCATTCCGGACCAGCTCCATCGGTGAAGGAAACAACCCATAACCGTGATTGGTGACGTGAGTTGACGGCCAACAATGAAAGGTAAACTCAACACTCACTGTTGGGGAAGGAAGTTATCTAGCTCTAACCCGTCGTCCATCGTGAGGTCGATAATCAAAGCCACAGGAAACGAGCATCCTTGGATACCTGATCTACGCAGTTGTCGTGACTATTCGTGTCATAAAAAGTCGGTATTATCTATCCTAAAAGGTGTCGAAAAACCCACCTCACAAAGAAAAGGTCAACTTTCTCCGTTGAACTTAAAACGCGGGTTCCTCACTCCCGCGGCCAACTCTAACGTTTCATCCTCCAAGCACGTTATTAATGGTTTTTTCTTGTGCGACGATTCGAACGGTAGCGACGAGCCCAAGATTCGAGTTGTAGAACACCTCCATAGCCCATGGTTCGTACAGTTCGACGGGGACGGCGGCGTCGTATCCAGTTCTAGCTTCCTTACCCAGAGCATCGACCTCGGGAATTTCAGAACAGACGAGGGATTAGTCAAGAGGGGCGGAGTTGTTGTTCAAGCGGACAAGGACGATCTCGACGCAACCATCCGTTTCCTGGTTGCTCATCTTTGGTGATCGTGAGTTAAGGCCTTCGAACTGACATTACAACAAAATTCACCACCGCGAGCGTCGATTGAACGAAACGAGTACCCAAGGCCAGTATCAAAGGTCTTAGTTGAGTCTTGTAGTTTCTGGGGTGCATTTTCACTCCATACCTACGTATGGAACCTCGTCGGGCTTCACGTCAGATGGTAATCCGTCAGTTTCCTTAGGTGAGGACAGGCAGGTTGTCTTCAACTTTTCCGGATTGGGCAGAGAGAGGCTTGCGTGGGCCTGTCGATGAGCGATTTTGGAGTGTATATGTGCGCTCTGCCGGATTGTGCCTGGCTCGTACACATAGACCTAGGTATCCGGGAACTTTTTGCAATGGATCCTGCCCCATAGGAACACCCGAAGACATCTGACTCGGTTATCTCCCAGGACTTCCACCACGCACCTGGTAGTCAATTCCCCAGTCGCGGGGTTATTGTTTGACTTCGTGAAGAGGCCACCCACCGAAATAGACACTATCGCCTGCCCGACGCATCGCTGCCGCCGTGGGCACCTGGGTCGGTCCGCCAATGGCGCAAGCGTCCAGGTGCGAACGTAACCCTCTGCAGACTTCGCCCCAGACGGACACCGGCGTGCCACAAGGAATGACTTTAGTACTCGTAAGATTTTTGTCCGCCCCTCCTTAACAGTAGTAATAAACCACCAGTGACACTCACAGGTTCGCCTAGTGACTACCTCCGGGCCAAATCCTAGTTCAGCTTCAGGCTTCATTCCCGAACCACTGTTACCGTGGCTTAGGTGAATAGTCGTTCCCATGCTACAAAAATCCAAGCAGCAGGGCTGTCAGAAATCGCATGGCTTGCGCGGTGAAGAAAAAACGATCAGTAAGACCCACTGGAGTACTCCCAGAAACCTCGAAGGGCACGCGATCGACCGACCCCGACCCGATGACCGCCCTAACCGTCGCGCACCAGTCCCACAATCATGACACGACCCCAGAACAGGCCCATATTGCTGGAAAAAATCTTCCTAACGTGTATAGTGGGGTACCGGGTAGTACGCGATGCACAAAGACACATGCAGACGCTGACCCCCCACCACGGACGTTCGAACAACACCGTCGATTGTCTCCCAATCCCCTGAGGACCATCGTCGTGAGGGAGGCATCCGACAATCCACCCCCATCACACGGCCTTGAATCGGTGTCCTAATGAATAGTCGATGGCCATCACTGTCAATGAATATCCTTGATTCCGCTTCATGCTCATCGCGATCATGGGGATTACGTGCGGCCAGTGGGACGAGGTAAAGATCCCCAAGTTAGAAGAGGTCGCCCAAGCACTTAACCCTGGGCCCTTGAATCCTTCGAGGAGGGGGTCTGTGTGTGCATACGTGGCTGAGGAATAGGTCTCAGATGATGAAACCTAATCAGAGTCTCTCTGCGTGAATCGCGCTCGAGAAGGATATAGTATCGTAACGGTATGCCAGCTCAGAGTCAACATATATACTTTGTGGTGTGCCCGATGGAAGACCCGAAACTCCAAACCATCCGAATGGCGCAGCACAACAGAATGGCCGATGCGAGATTATCGAACGCATTGCCATCGATGCATGATGTTCTAATGCAGCAGCCGAGTGGCGGCTAGTGCTAGTGAGGGCTGGATACGAAATAGCCGGTATGCTTGATTGACTCCAACAACTACATTATCTTCAGCCCGACAGGCGGTTAATAGGCAGTAAAAAGGGTTCAATATTGCAGGTTTGGAGGAGAGAAGAATGATATGTAGGTATACAAGATGGTTGAGGGTTTAAGGAAACAAAAGATGAACGAGCGAACACGAATTTGGTGATATTAAGCGGCAGAGGCGCAGGGAGGAAAGAAAACAAGAAGAAAGCTGGAGTATAGAGTGCGAAATTGAGTAAAATAAGGGGATATGCTAATAGAAGGTCGGTTGGTGGATAGTAGCCACAAACCATCGTTCAGGTCGCAGAGTTCTAACCAGTGCTGTTTGGGGGTGTGTACGTTATGCGATAAATAGTCGTTGGGATAATCGAGGAATCCAAGGAAAGCGTACGACGAGGTCCGGGTCAACTTCACGGAACCAGTACACAGGCATATCAGTGGCAAAGGTAGTGGATGAGTATCACCGGGAGTTGAATGAAAAAGAAACATCCCGAAGATCCAATTCCAGGCGTCCATACAGTCGGTGCGGGTATGGAAGTGACTGGGCCCGCACTGAAGTAAGCGGAACTGAAGAGATCAGAGTCAAAAGCGGTGTTTGACTGGAAAAAAGATATGGGAACAATTAGAAGAGATGGGAGAGAGAAGATAGGGAAGGGCACAAACCATCAGGGTTAAGGTTTTGCACCACGTTTCCAACTGGACGGTGGAGGTGGCGTTCTGCCCCTTCCCTGTTGTTGCTGTAGCAGAGTTGCAATAGGGCGACCAGGGGCATCTGGCCCGGTCTTCACCCTTGGCCGTGGGTGCCGAACCTCTGGGGGGTTCGTTGGAGACAGATCAACCCTCGAACCTCTGGAAGGCGAAGGTCCATTCTGCTGATGGTTCCTCATCATGACTGGGGTCCTATTTGACGTGGACGGCCCAAACCCTCCTCCATATACACTGCTCGCCCCCCAGCCATTCGTTGGCCCACCGTATTCGGACCCTCCATAAATGCTACCCGCGTACAATGACCTCGGTCCGCTGGGAAACATCACTGCACTCCCGTTCGACGGCCAACCCAATGTGGACCCTCGTTCCCATTCGTCTCCGGCAGCCTGCATTGCTTGTTGGGCGACAGCGAGTTGGTAGGCCTGTTTGGCGGCCATCATGGCGTGCTGATGTGCTGCTAGGAGTTGGGGGTCTGTGCTCTGAGGAGGGGGAGGTATGAATTGCTGAAGCATTGGGTTGGGCTGTTGCATCCAAGGATTGTTCATCATCATCGACATATTCTGTTGAGGCATTCCCATTCCCATTCCTAAACCCATGGGTCCCATTCCCATCATCGGGTTCACCGCGCTCACACGAGGATTCATACCCATCGTAGGATCGTCGTCATCGTCCAGGTTGATGTTCCCATTCATGACTTTTCCGAGCTACGCAGAGGAGAGGAAGTTAGTGGAGTCCGACGGGACACAAAATCAGGGATCGTACCTCGATGGCGTTCTTCGCTTCGCTTCTCCTCCTTTCCCTCCTCTTCTCTTCATCGGTCATACTAACCACCCCGCTACCACCTTTCATGGCACCTTTCAGTGTCGAGTCATCATAACTCGCACTCTTTCTATGCGCCAACTTCTTCACCTTAAGTCCCATCTCTGAATTTGACGCCGACAAGAGCCCGTCGTTCCCGGTCTTCAATACCTCTGGCGTGCGGGACGGTTGCTGCTTTCCCCTGGCTCCTCTTCCGGGTTCGCTCCCGATCTCACTCCCATCTCGAGGGGTGATCGGTAGTCGTCCGCTGCTTGAGTCTCCTGTCGAGCTGGAAGGGCTTTTATCCCTCATAGCGAACGGCCGCTGAGGTGGCCGGTTGAAGGTAGACGAAGAGGAATTATTGCTGGAGGACTTCGTGGGGGAAGGGGGGTTTGTTGTGTTCAGAGTACTCACGGTGAAAGACCGTAGTCTCGACGCTGCCTGTTGAGATCGGACCTGAGGCTGAGGGTGTTTCTGCTTTTTAGGGGCAATAGAGGGGGCAGGGGAACTTGATCCGTCGGAGGATTCCGAAGAAGTCGATGTGGTGGAAGGTACCCGTCTGTGTCGTGAACCGGGAGGAGGGGACTGGGTTTTGGTGGTCGTTATTGCAGCCTTCCGTGGCCCAGGCACATGTGAGATAGCACTCTTCACTGGTTTGAGTAGTTGCGACCGGGAAACGATCTGCGGCTGAGGCTGATCGTCGGAAGGTTGCGCAGGTTGAGAGGATATGGATGCCGTCAATGTCGATGATCTGGGCCGGCCAACAAGCCGCCGGGAAGAAGTCGCAGACTTGGAAACAGAGGCAGGTGGTAAAGTTGGTGAAGCGTCAGAAAGTACAGGTCGCGTAAGAGTGGACTCCGTCTGCACAACGAGGTGCACCGTCGGGGTGTTCGGGGCGGAAGCGGGGGTAGTCTGACTGGACGGAACCGCGGAAGAGGCAACCGTCGACATTGTGATCGTCGAGGTTGTGGGACCCTTGGTAATTGTATTATCCAGCGATCCTCGGTCTTCGTCCGGAGAGAAGCCTAGGTCGAGTTGAGAGAACATGGCGGCAGTGAAATCCCCAATGGAATCCGGAGATTCGCCTTCTTCAGCCCGTCCCTGTGACGAACCCGAAGGGATGTTCGGGGTAGAATGGTACTGAGGTCTAGACATGACGCTGAACCCGGATTGAGGGGCTCGATGATGTATTGGCGTGGGCTTGATTGGAGTGGGGTCATCGAGAGATAGCGAGGCACGGGGGTCTCTGATTGGCGGGAACTCCGTTGTGTTGACAGATGGAGTTGTAACAGCAGAATCTGAAGGGGTTGAATAGGTGGGAGACATGGGAGCCGGAGAGCTATCCTTATCGATTGTGGCAGGTACAGGGGGCTGTTCTTCGACTGAGGGAACCACAATAGGCGGAGCGGTCATTGAACGGCTGGGAATAGTCCATGCGGTGATCGTAGGAGACACGTTATCACTGGCGGGCTTGGTAGTAGATTCTGAGACGACAGTGGACGTCGGTTT
>Ga0307510_10008476_pt1 | contig 12251 bp, 14 predicted proteins | sample 12_EM_MG_FD_207224 | JGI IMG/M metagenome (GOLD analysis project Ga0307510, IMG submission 207224) | Populus trichocarpa ectomycorrhiza microbial communities from riparian zone in the Pacific Northwest, United States - 12_EM | ecosystem: Host-associated > Plants > Roots > Unclassified | place...
CTCTTCACCCACAACTGCCCGCTAAACTACTTAACCAAGCCTGCCCAGTTTATAACCATCCCCCGACACATTTCCATGCCTACCGAACCTACAATTGCCCGCTAGATGACTCACTCATTCTTGCACGGCTTATAACTATCTGCCCAGTTCGTTCTCATTCCTTTCCTGCACACCGGCCTGGCCCGTACACTACTATTGTTTGATCATTCCTGACCCTTTTAGCATGGGTAATCCAACTTGATTTTATTACATATATATACGCGATCAGCGAGTGGTGATAAAACCATTCTCCCTATCCTCTCGATCGAATTCTTCAACCTGCGGTTCTGTGTCCCTAGGTTCTAGGAACTCCGCTGCACCAACCAGTGCGCCCGGATTCGCCCCATGTTCTCGCTGCGGCTCGCACTGACTGTGTCTTCCAGAATCCGTGCGGCCGCCAGCCATCTCTAATTCATCCAGCTCCGTATCACTGCCAAACTCCCGCCTCAATGCGTCCACATCATTGTCATATCCCACCGTCCTCTCAACCCGCTTTCCCCGCACCTTCGGGATTTTGGCCTCCAATGTCGTCCTTATCCGCCGGATTATTCGACTCTGCCAAACTCTTCCTGTTTTGCCCCTGGATCGTGTCTGACATTCAAGCAGGGCTATCTATCCATTAGCTGACCTTTCACACCATTGGAGTACAGGCGGTTTTCAAAAGTATCAGGATGCCGGGGGTGTCGGGGGATCCGGACACTTTTGAAACGTGCCAGCACCCATAGTTTATCCTACCCCCGCAACTAGCCCGTGTGAAACCCACATTATCAATGAAGATGCCAGTCCACCAACACCTCAGTGAATGATACAATATGGCTACAATAAGAAAGATAAACCAGTTATCGATCTTATATAGGAAACTCTCATCTGGTATGCCTTTCCTTTTCGGGCAGGCGGGATATTGAGCAAATATCGCACCCAGAATCTGCGGTCCAGCAAATCTAAGAGAGATTGGCTGTCCACCGGATCAGGTTGATTTAGTCTCACAGCGATTAGAAACAATCCCGACAAATGTAAAAAAGATAGCTCATAGCTGCCAGGCGGGCAAAGGAACATATCCTCCTCTAGCAGGTATTCCACTCCTCATCCGCAGGCTGTAGGATCCTCACGATTAAGCTTATAGAGTTCTGTTATAGCCTTCTTTACTGTATGCAGATACTGCGATCGGCATCTGCTGTGCTTTGCCCGCATCTGCAAATCAGTAACCAGCAGCCACTCCATTTTGTCTGGGATGGGATGCCTGTTATCGATTAAGGGTAACTCAGCTGGTCATTTGAGGCCGGAGTAGCACCAGCAAAGTCGGGAAAGCCTAATTGGGTCCGGGCCTCGCTCCAACATGTGCGGACTTCTTCAGTCAGGGTAATTGGGTTCAGAAACGGATTGACAAAGATCGTCCAGTCCCCCATCAGATCATGGGCTCTGCTCAGAATGCTAAGTTCAAGCCCTGTAGCCATATTTCGCCTGCTGCTGGCCTACTGTCCTCCACTATCCAATTCCAGCCTTGTTGGATCTGGGTGACTTGGGGTTATCCCCGGCGTCGCAAGTGGATTGAAGACTGTGGGCGAATGGGAGGGAATTCCAGATCTATAACCGTCATGGCTAACACGTACTGGGACAGGCGTTCTCTGTCCGAGGTAACTAATCCTCCTGCTGGAACTCTGGGTATTCCCGGGGGTGATGGTCAGTATCGAGAGCTGCGAGCCAAGGAACTGACGCGCAATTGGTCTCAACACTCCCCAGGCCGATTGATGATCTGTATCGTCCCCATCGTCCCCATGCTGGCTTAACTCATTCTCCTCCTTGGTCTCCTCGCTCTCGTTACTCTGGCCATCATTGCTCTTATATTCCCCATCATTAGAGTCCAGACTCTGTTTCGCCGACTCCAAGACCTGCTGCCGATGGTTAAGGACAGGCTCTAGTACCTCCAGTCATGAAGAAGCCAGCTCCAGCAGGCCATCCCTCCTGCTACCTACAGCGGACCCAGCCGTAAAAGACTCAACACTGGGTCATGGTATTATATTTAATCTATCCCTGGACCCAGATCTGCGGGAACATCCACGGAGAACCTCCCTTCGCCTTTCCCTTTCCTGCCTCGATGAACGCGTTCAGTCCGTCAGAACCTGCCGCTGTTGTTGTGACATAGGATGCAGGTGGATAGTGATAGAATAGAATTGTTGTGTATGATGTTGGGGAGTAGGTAGTGTCAGGAAGCCTCTATTGGTATGTAGCTAAGGGCATCATATGGGGTGTGAACTTGGAAGATAGAAATGGTCCATCCGGCTTCCTTAAGAACTAAGAACGTTCATAGTTCATCACTCGCTTTTATGTTTGCTGGTGTCGGCAGACACCCGCCCGTCCAAATTGCAACTTCATACCTGATATAGAATTTTGCACCTGAAGCGTCCAGCTTCAACTTGGCCCGCCGCTATTTCACTGGGGCAACACGAGTGTATGGTACTTGATATTCTTGAGGGTGATGAAAAAAGGTTTATCAGTATTTATGGACTAATGTAGTTGGAGTAGGTCTGCCAAGCGGACAGTAACAAATGTGGGTAAGGCTAGGGCTCGGAGCCTGGACGCTAATCTCAGAAAGTGAAACCTGCCGCTAAGGCTCAACAGATGGGATATAAGGTGTAAAGCTAGGATAGGAACAGCGATGAAAGGGGCAACCCAGAATGAAACACGAGCTAGAAAACAATGAGAATGATCCACACAAATCCAAAGAGCAAATGTCTAAAGCCTGAACGCAAAACATATTCCCGACGAAAAAGAGTTGGAAAAGAACAAGAATCATCTGCGAAGATTCCAAGAACAGGTCCCGGGAGCTGACCCTGTAAACAAAATATCGCCAGTGTCTGTAGACTACATTGGGTTTGGGCAACCGCAGCGGGCCAATCCAAACAAGAAATGTGCGGGAAAAAATGCACGGATAGCTAGCAAAACTCTAAAGGCTAAACTCCAAATGCAAAACACCCAAGGAAATGTCCGCAGGAGATAGTCGCAGGTCTAAATTAAGTGTACTGAGCAGGTGAGCCCAGACGTAGCAGCCTAATCTAAACAGAAATAGTCAGGAAACAGCGAGAAAAACACAAATTCTAGAAACAAAAATGAAAACACCAAAAATAGAACACGAAAAAGAAAAGTCGAAGGGTCTATGGCGGCCTAGAACCAGTAAATTGTTTGAAATGGACCTGCCCCCTCTGCTAGCCAGACATTAGCCACATTGGTCGGGGCAGGAGAGCTTTGTTGGCAGAGCTAGTGAGCCAGGACAGAAACGGACTTGAGTGGGCTCCGAACGCCGGTTTCTGCCGGCGGTACTAGGGTAGACCTTGCCAACAGAATTGATGAAAAACCTTGTAGTCGTAACGGGAACTTACGAGGTCTAGAGTATGCAGTTGGGTTGGTTGGGGAGTCAGCGGCCGGGCTTAATTCTCGTCCGGCTTCTTCAGCTGCCGGACTATCCGCAGACACATTGCTTGTAGCAGGATTGGAGGGAGAATGGATTCTGCCGGGCATACCAACGTGGGTCGCCAATGTGTTGACAGGATGCTCGCCCCCTGAGGCCAGCATCAAACAATGCTCGGCGGACCTTCTGGCCTCTGCATGCTCACAGGGAGACGCCGCATGGCCCGGATTGGGAGTCAACGGCGGAGGACTGTTTGGCGGACCAGGCCTGTCAGGAGGTAGCGGACTCAGATTAAGCTCCCCATCGAGTCTGTCTGGTTCAACCTCAATGCCGGCATCCATTGCCCCCACCTGGCGGGCCACCTTCCGCTGGGGTTCCGGACTTTCATCTGAACTGTATGGCTCATCAGCCTCTTGCATGACCGCCAGGTTCCGTTTACCACTATTATTTGCTGGCGTCCGTGGTGCTTTCTTTAGGTCAGTCGCCTGTCCTCTTTGTTTACCAGAACCCAAAACACGAGTGCCCGAGTTAGCACAAGGGACAGAAGCTTGCTTACCAGGAGAAGATGTCGGGCCTGAATCCAGGGCCGGGGTCGCCCCGTTTGCCAATTCGACCCGATCAGCACCCACCGCGGACTCTGGCTCTGATTCGCCAATGTCCGCTCAATCGATGCGGTGTGTTGGCCCTGTCTTTTTTGTAGTAGTACCGCTCGTGGTGGTCCTCGATGAGGTGGTTCACTTTCCGGCCTTAGCGGACGACTCTGGCTGGTGGCCATCAGAGTTCGGCTCCTCATCGATACTGGGCCACTCCTCATCTGAAGGGGTGCCCCGGTTATCGCGTCGGTCAAACCGGAGGTCACCAGCCGCAGGGGTGCTATCTTCGGTATTGGTCCTCCGATGAGGGCAGAAGAGCAGATCCATTGGTTCGCTTGGCGGATGCAAGGAGCACCAGATGTGGACATGCCTGCTATTGGTCATTCAGATCATTTCTGCAAGCGGCAACGGCTCCACAAGGATCGTCTCGTAGCAAGCGTGTACCCTGGCCGGTAGCACCAACGAGCATACAATATCCGAATCCACGTGACAAGATTCTGTCTATGCCCCCAAGCAGGTTCGCAAGGGTGGGCTCAGTTAGCTACATCTAGTAAACATGTTCATGGGTTTGCCACTGGATTTTGTCCATCCCAGCAGGAAGTTGGCTACTTGGGCAGACTTCGCATGGCCGATCCACCCAGAGACTAACAGAGTGCGCACTAGCGAGACCTGCAGGAGCTGTATTAGCATATATGGTACATTAATGCGGACGCTTGGGGCTAACTTGCGATCATTTCTGGCGGGGGCGGGGTCCCCAACGGCAATAGCGGCAACAGGCTGCACTTTCAACATGTCTGTTAAGATACCCTGATGTTTTTTTGCTATGTCCTTTAGCAACAAGTCAAGGGATTCGGTAAAACGTTCACCACCGAGGTTATTAGCCTGCCAGAGTCTCGAGCTCCGGGTAACGGGCTGGATGGTAATAGCATATCCGTGGATGGCCGCCCAGTTGGCGGCTGTACTCTGCTTCCACCCCGCGATCCTGTCTTGCTCAATCATACGTTTCATAGCATTTCGCCAGGCTTTATACTCCTGACCATATGTTCGTGGGTGGGGGAAGCCGGAAATGTGCTTACAGAAGTTAACATCGCCGGCGTGTTTACAGGCCCCCTATTTTTCAAAAGTGAGGCCAACCTTCGAGGCTGCCATTGTAATACTGGTCGGGGCGGGGGGTTGTTGCTGGATCCGAAGGAGGCTTTTATTGAACAAAACAGGTCCCTGAGCGGATGAAAGATGACCGCTACCAGATGCTGGTACGTTTGAGGATGAACGATTGTGGAAGAGCCAAAAATGGAAATAGAGCGGGCCTAGCGGATGGTAAAGGGAGTTCTGCAGATGGTAAACAGCGGCGAGAGAAGGTTATTAGCTAGGGAAACGCAGATAGGTATATCTGAAATAAGCTGAGGATAACCTAGTGGTGCTGCTGACGAGGGAGAGGTTGTACTGAGCTCCGTGGGTCTTGTTAGGATGGGCTGGCGGATCAAAGATGTGATTGTGATTTGGGAAAGGGTTGTGGAAAGAAGATGGAGGGGGGGGAAAGAGAGAGCTTATATAGGCCGCACGAGGACGGTTTTAATGGGGTTCGTAGGATTGTACCCTGTACAAACTTGAATATTGATATCTTGAAAAGTCATGTGATCCAGGCACAAAGATATACCCTAGATAGGCTTCAGATAAGGTTTTAAGCGGCAACGGAGGCGCATGCGAGCCGCATGCGATCCGCGAGCCGCGAGCCAAGACCCTTCCAAACCTCTTCACTCTGCCCACAATACCGTAGGGTTAGCATTCTCTTAACAAAGAATAGGTTTCACAAGTTAAACCATGAATACTGGTTGGCTGCTTGAATGTCGGGACGTGTTCGTTATCCGACAAAAGAAACTTGAAGTTTCCCCATTTACCACTTGAAAGAAACCTGCCTTTCACTTTGAAAGATACTAAGTCCGCTGCAGTCCATTGGCCAATCAGCTCACTCATCCGTCAGACTACTTGAAAGAGAAACAAACAAACACGACACACGATAACCTCCAAGATAACAAAGTGTCCTTATTGCAGGCGACGTTATCAACAAGCCGCTGCATACGAAAAACACCTTCACCCAATGCATCTTGATATTGTTCTATCCCTCAATGCGATTGGTGACGCCGTCTCCTCCACGGCACGAGCTACTTTTGTTCGTGATGAACTTGAAAACATGACCGACTCAGACTACAAATCTGATCCCGGGCTCGAGATCGCCGATATCCATACATCAAGTGGTGAGACAGATGATATGCACAACGATGCAGACATAGAAGACGTCTCCCACCCACCGGTCTGCGCGCGCCCTGCGGGTCAAGAAACTATTCCCGGTGCCGGCAGACCTCTTGGCGAAGTTGCGGGCTATACAGAGCTCCACAAGGCCATGACCAATGACCCTTGGAGCCCTTTCTCATCTGAAGATGACTTTAATTTGGCGAGCTGGTTTGTCTGGAGCAAGGTAGCCAAGTTGCAGATCTACGGGTACTTTGGCAAAGGTTTGGGCGGTACGGATAGCAGATCATTGCGCTCCGCCTATACCTTGCGACAACACGTCGACGTACTGGACCCATTTGGTGAATACTTGGTGTGGGTGGAAGCCAGTATTGATGATGGCCGACATGCAACAACTTTCAATTATCGAAATATTATTGACTGGGTCCGCTACCTGATCCACCAGGTCGCGTATAGCTCGGATATAGGTTACACACCTATTCGAGACAATGATTTGAGTGGGGAGCGATTATATTCCGAGATGCATACCGCGGACTGGTGGTGGGATATACAGGTTTGAGATAGGTCCTGACAGGTCTTGGGGGAGGTGTTTCGAGAGCAAACACCCCATTCCGTTCCTTGGTAGAAATCTTTGCCCGCCGGGTCAACAGTGGTTCCCATTATCGGGTTGTCTGACCAGACGCACCTTACCAATTTCTCAGGAGATGAGAAAGCCTGGCCAGTACACATGATGATCAGCAATATCGTTTTGCGGATGAGAAACAGCCCTGCCAAGATGCCAATCCTGCTTCTGGTATTGCTTCCAGTACCCCCAAAGTTCACAGGTGAATCACCCCGTGCCAACGAAGCCCAGCAGCAGACAAATGCGGATACCCTGTGGGCTGTCTTCGATCTTGTCCTGGCACCATTACAGCTGGTTGCCCAAGAAGGAACGGTAGTAGATTGTGCAGATGGCAAAACACGCCTTTGTTTTCCCATTTTGTCGGCCTGGATCGCGGATCATGCTGAGCATGCAGCCTTGCAAGGAATAGGCAGTAAGTCATGCTCAATGTCTGAGGTTCCGTGCCAGGAGCTCGGTGGGGATCGGCGGAGGATATATGAGACCCGCGACTAGATGCGATATAGGGAGAAAGCCTTGAGGCATGAGGCGGCAGAAGTGGCCAGCATTGCAGAATACATTCAGTGGTTGTGCGTCAAAATAGGAAACAATGTATTCATTGGACTGGATCGAGTAAGCCCCGGTGACCTACACAAGGCTGACCTCTTGCACAACATCTGCCTTGGCTTATTCAAACATATGATGGAGTGGGTGGAAGGATTCCTGAAAAAGCATAAACGACAACAGGCGTTCCACGATGCTTGGGAAGAAATTCCCCCTTACCCCGGATTCAGTGTACCGAAAAAGGGCTATCAAGAAATCACACAATGGCAGGAAAAGGAGATGCACAATCTCGGCCGTTGTATTTCAGCCGTATTGGCGTCCGCATTTGTAAATCCGGACAGTGCTCAGTATCATGATTTCAAGAGGGCTTTGAAGTCTGTTAGCGCGCTGGTTGATTTCTCTCTCATGGCTCAATATCAGAGTCATACACCAGATACACTTTCCTACATGGAAAGCTACCTGCAGACATCTCACTGGACAAAGGACATTTTTCTCGAGTTCCGTACCTCGAAGGCTAACTCGTGCCCGAGCAGATCGCCAGGATCGGGAGCTAAGGGAACTAAGGGCGGATCAGTGACCCAAAGAAGTCCACCATAGAACCGTCGCTAATTGCCGTTGAATGGCTGATCAAGAGAGGGTTGAAAGGTCCGATCGGCGGGCGGATTTGATATGTTGTGAGAACCACTTCAACTTCATGAAGATGCACTACCTGACTGACTTTGCCTCCCAAGTACGGCCTTTGGGATCCATATCGATGTATTCCACTGAGATCGGTGAACTAGGACAGAAGGATGTGATTATAGATAGATACCGTAGGTCAAACAGGAATGACGCCGCCCGGCAGATGTTGTCGCAATATGGCCGCCAACATGCCCTAGGAATGAGGTTGCAGACTATTGAAGCACTTTAGAAAGTTAAAGGTGTGATCGTGGCTGAAGATAGTGGGATGGAAATGCCTGCTTTTTCAAGTCACAGTACGCCTCGCCGGGTTCTTAAAGGCTGTATGAAGAACACCAGCACGCTGACCGAACTATGCGCAACCCTCAATATCCATTATTCCGACATGATGCAGGAGATACTACCTTTTAGTAGGCAGACAGCTGCGGATGACCACTGGTTGCCAGCTGACCCCACCGAACTAGGCTTACTCCCTGTAGAAGGATTTGCTCAGCTTGAAATTCCTGTCGCCCACTTTCAGGAACCTGACAGGTTCCAGATCCACCGCCCCCACTGCACTGGAACAAAGGCATTCCGTAACGGTGGCCCCAGAAACGATTGGGTATGGGTCCAGACTGGTGGGGAAGCAAACTATAGAGATTTACCAGGCCGGGTGGTGGCTCAGTTTCCAGCACTTTTCAAGATAAGAAATATTCTCAGTGAGGCAGGAGCTGTCCATCGGTTGGCATTGGTTTGCATACTCGATCCGGTCAATAGTTGCAGATTTGACATTGCGAGCGGACATATTCGAGTCGGCAGGCGGGTCAATAGTCGAGACATGCCAATAGTCAGTAGAGGGGCAGTGATCGGACAGGCGCAGCTAATTCCTGGCGGGGAGAGGCAATGGATAGTGAATCCCAGGATTGATCTGCGGACGTTTAATGAAATATATTAAATTATTCTAACTAATTATGTACAGTATTTATACAAGTTAAGGCTAGGCACTTAAGGTGGCAGTTTGGGTTTTGAGTGTTCGGCCTCAACTCAGCCGTGGGAGTACTACACAATCTACTGGCGTTTAAGGGAATATTTTAAATAGGTTGAATTGTTTTGCATGATTATGCGGCCAAGTTGAAGCCGTACACTTAAGATAGCAGTGCCCATATTGAGTGTCCGGCTTCAACTCGGCCGCCCGGCGTACTACACGATCCGCGGGCATTTAAGGGAATATTTTAAATAGGTTGAATTGAGTAGGCGGCCGAGTTGAAGCCGGCCACTTAAGGGAGATATTCCCTTAGAAAGTGTCCGGCTTCAACTCGGCCGCGTGAGTTCTGCGGATGATTAATAATACCAATTAATTCTCCCCTGTGGCGAAGCCACCCAAAGTACGGCGTCTCCAGGGCGGCTGCGTAGTGCGTCTTGTGAACAGTAAGGGAATTATGGAAGTGACTGTAGGGCGCGGGCTAAGAAAAGCGCAACGTTGGATGTCAGCGGACGGGAGCGGACAGATCTAGGTCGCTAGAGTTGAGAGGAGATCCGGGAGGGCCGCCGGTTGCGCGCAGTTGGTAAGAGTAGGCAGGAGGCCTGTAGACGAGGAGATAAGGGGGCGGATATTACAGGCAGGCACTGGGAGGGGGTGGGGTCGGATGGAGCGCATCAGAGGCTTTGGAGGGAAAGTGGGGCGTCCGGGCGTACCAGACGGAAGAGATGAAAGGCAAAGAGGGCACAGGAGATGCGGAAGGACAGGAGGGAAAGAGCGGACTGGCTTTGTCCGGATCCGGGCTCGCTACGTCAGAGGAAAAATGTTTTTTTGCTGATGTGGTGGTATACCTAAGATGGGGTACTAGCCATAAAAAGGATCGCGTAGCGACATTCATTCTGCTAAGACACAGGCCACACCGCAAGTGGAAGATAAATATTCAACCTCATCTCCAGCATACCATGTCACAAAGGGTGACTAAGCAAGGCAGATTTCACAGGGCGAATACTTCTTAGTCGAATGGTATGTTGGATTCCACACTATGACGTCGCTTGACTCATAGTTCTCACATGACTACACACTTGCGAGTCATGGTTATATTATGATTGGTTCATTGTTTCATGACTCACGATTGTGATGTCATACGATGTAATGACTTTCGCACATGACTCATATTATGAGTCATGCGTTTCACGCATGTGACTCGTTTAAGCACATGACTTGGTTTGTATGTTATAATTGGTTAACGGTATATTGCGTAGTGACTCATATGAGTAATCTGATGGATCTCATACTAAGACTTATTATGAGTCATAGATGTTATGATACACGAGGTGATGAGTCACCAGGGCTAGGGTTGTCAGAAGATGCCTATAAAAAGGGGCTTCGTGTCGATCAACAGATATCACGCTCCGCGCCCTCTATTTTCCTGCCCCTACTTCTCACAACACCTTGTCATATAGTACACGATCCTGTCCTCCCCCTCATTCTCGCACCTCGCTTAGGCTTCGCGTCCGTGAGCACCCCCACCATGGCCCAGCCTGGTTCGTCCCACTTGTTCACTCCAATGGAGGCCCTCCCCTCTGCGACTTCTTCGCTGGCGGATTGCCAGCCAGAAGACCGTCACCTTCATCACTTCCTCCTAAAGACAAGGCAGCTCACTGGCCTCACGGCCGAGCAGCTCCCCGTACCCTCCCTCAGCGAGATAGGAGACGTCTCCCTCGCGGATAGCACCATCCTTCCCCTCCTCAGTTCCCTGGTCCCTGCTATGTCCGCAATGGGTAAGGAAATGGAGGAGCTCCGACTCCAGACAAGCGACCTCGAGTCTCGTGTCGCCAATTCCTTCCCAGAAGGTGTGGACCACTCCACACAACTAGACCAGATCCAGTCTAGCCTACGTGACCTGTCACATAGGGTGGCACACCTCCCACCCACACAGGCCCCTGCACCACCACCAGCCCAAACATCGCGTCCCCGCCCCTCGGCTGTCCCAGCCCCACCAGGTCCCTCCACCAGGGCTCCCCCCCAACGTCCACCCAAGGAATCCACGCAGTCATATGCAGCAATTGTTGGTGGTACCAGTGAGTTCGATAAGGAGGCCCGTGAAGTACTAGCCGCCAGGAACAACAACAACAGCAACACCACCAGAAGGAAGAAGAACTCTGCTACCAGCACCTCGGCAACAAAAGTCGCGGCAGCCGCCAAGGAAGCCTCACCCCCAAGGGCTCACCCCCCACTTGCCAGTGCTGCCAGGAGATTCTTTGCCCCTCGCTCTTCCCCTGCTCCTCACCCTGACGCCGCCGACATAAAGGCACACCTGCCCGACCTGGCCGCTTCTGTGCTCCGTGAAGCAAACTGCTCCCTCCCGCGCTCTCTCAAAGCCATTGTTAATGACAGAGGTTCCGTCACTCTCATCGGAGTGGACACATCTGTCCCTGCTGCGCCCGATGCCCCGTACTTCGAGGCCCTAACCACGAAACTCAACCTATCGTTCCCCGTTGGACCAAACCCCTGGCTTCCCTTCAGACTCGCTCCTACCTCCGTCCAGCCTCCTATCCATTCGCTACCTGTAGACTACATGGCCCTTCAGGATGCGGACTTGTTCAACTACCTCTCCGACTCGATACTTAACTCCAAGGATGTTACCATCTCTGCGGCCCGCTTCCTCAACCCGAGCCGTCAGTCCCGTATGGAAAAACGAGCCTATTTGGTGGTTGTCAACGTCGAGCCTGATTCCGTCCAAACTATGCTCCCGTCCATCTACCTATTCGGCAACTCCAGGACTGTCGAAAGAGCCTACTCGTCTTCTCCCCTCACCCAGGGCCAGAAGTGCTGGAAGTATGGTCACGTCAAACCGCTGTGTAAAGCGGAGACTCCTACATGCCCTCTGTGCTCCCTCCAACAGACCAAGGCTGAGCATGTCTGCCGCAACCCCTCATGCCCCAGCGGGGGAAACCTTAAAGCCATCCTGGGATGCTGCCTCGCCTCTGTTAGATGGTAGCTTCGGCGTGAGGTATTCGGACAGCTAGGACCTTAATCCCAATTATATCGGAGAACTCGTTAAGAAGACACGAGTAATGTAGGCTAGATATAATAACTTGCTTCGATATAGATCGTCGAAGTATTGGTAACGATATAAAAGTGTAGAATAACTTATTATATTGA
>Ga0307510_10008477_pt1 | contig 12250 bp, 9 predicted proteins | sample 12_EM_MG_FD_207224 | JGI IMG/M metagenome (GOLD analysis project Ga0307510, IMG submission 207224) | Populus trichocarpa ectomycorrhiza microbial communities from riparian zone in the Pacific Northwest, United States - 12_EM | ecosystem: Host-associated > Plants > Roots > Unclassified | place...
CGCCATCACTCGATGGACTGTCCAGACGTAGCGGTAATTCTTCGTTACCGGCACGATTTTCCCCCTGAGAATAAGCGTCGCCCCCGGCAACCCGGCCAAGCATACGCCGACACCCGCATCAGGCAAGGGGTTACGTCGAAGTCGTTGACACATGGGGCCGATGACGTGACCGTACGGTGTCCCGACCCCAGGGTGTCCTGCATGAAATCCTCCACGATGCGAATTTCGTTCCTCCTGCTGGTGATGGCCACGGCAATCGGGTTGGCCGGCTGCACGCGCCCGGCATCTATGCCAGGCGATCCCACCGTTGCCTCGTTGCGTACGAACGATCTGGACAATCCACTGGCCGTGCCTACATTCAGGGTGCTGTTTAGCTGGAAGACCACGGCCACCGGTCGGGCAGTGACGCAAACGGGCTGGCAGGTCCGCGTGGCGCGCGATGCCGCTGCCCTGGGGTTCGCGACGACCTGGGATTCCGGTTGGGTCGCCTCCGGTGAACAAGTGATGGTGCCTTATGCAGGCCCTGCCCTGAACGACGCAACATCCTACGCCTGGCAGGTACGCATACGTGACAACAAGGGACGCGTTTCAGCATGGAGTCGACCCGCTTCGTTCGAAACGGACCTCGGCTCCATCCGTTGGCAGGCCAGCTGGATTGGTGCTGCCGCGCTGAAGAGTGACAGCGCAATCTTTCGCAAAGGCTTCGATGTGCCGGCCAGGCCCGTACGCGCGCGCCTGTACGTGACGGCGTTGGGCGTCTATCGCATGTTTTTGAACGGTGCGCGCACCGATGCCGACTACCTGGCACCGGGCTGGACCGACTACGACAAACGCATCCAGTACCAGACCTACGACGTAACCAGCCTGGTACACGAAGGCCGCAACGTGCTGGCGGCGATGCTCGGTCCGGGCTGGTATGCCGGCAACATAGCCAGCTTCGGCCCACACAAGTACGGCGATTCCCCGCTGCTGTCGGCCCGGCTGCGGCTGGACTTTGCCGATGGAAAGTCGTCCTGGGTGGATACCGACGGCACCTGGTTGACCGCACCGGGCCCCTTCCGCCAGGCCGACATCATCATGGGCGAGACCTATGACGCCGCCGGGCTGCCACCACACTGGAACCTGGCCGACGCGCCATCCGGTGGCTGGCAACCGGCTCGCGTCGCCAACCGGCAAGGCCGGGATGATCTGCTCCATGCGCAGTCCGATGAGCCCGTGCGCGTCACCACGGAACGGCCGGTCAAGCTGCTCGCCCGCCAGCCCACACCCGGTGCGTTGATCTACGATCTGGGCCAGAACATGGTGGGCGTGGTGCGCCTGCAGCTAAACGCCCATGCCGGCCAGGACATCCGCCTGCGCTATGGCGAGGTACTGAACCCCGATGGTTCGCTCTATACGGCGAACCTTCGCACGGCCAAGGCCACCGACCATTACCTGCCCGCCATTGACGGCGAGCAGACGTACACGCCAACTTTCACGTACCACGGCTTCCGTTATGTGGAAATCACCGGACTCTCGGCAGCTACGGACATCAAGTCGCTGACCGGCCTGGTGCTGGGCAGCGACCTGCGGCACACCGGCACGTTCGAAGTGAGTCATCCGATGCTCACGCAACTGCAGAGCAACATCACCTGGGGTGCCCGCGGAAACTTCGTCTCCATCCCCACCGACACTCCGGCGCGTGATGAGCGCCTGGGTTGGGCAGGCGACATCAACGTGTTCGCACCCACGGCGAGCTTCAACCAGGACACGCTCAATTTCCTGTCGAAGTGGCTTCGCGACCTGCGTGACGCACAAACGCCTGACGGCAACTATCCCGGCGTCGCACCCAATCCACCGAACATCGAAAGCGGCAGCGGCTGGTCCGACGCCGGCATCACCGTGCCCTACACGCTGTGGATGGCCTACGGCGATAAACGCGTGATCAACGATGGCTACGAATCGATGAAGCGATTCATGGCGCGCATCGAGGCCATGGCGGGACCGGAAGGGCGACGCGTGCATGGCCCGTGGGGCGATTGGCTGCACCTGGACGATCCGACACCACCGGACCTTATCGGCACGGCTTACCTTGCCTACGACGCGCAGCTGATGACACGAATGGCCTCGGCCATCGGCCGCAACGACGATGCCGCCTACTACGCCAAACTTGCCAACCGGTTGCGTGGCCTCTTCGATCAGCATTACCTGCACGATGACGGCACCCTGGGCAGCAACAGCCAGACAGGCTACGCCATGGCCATCGGCATGGGTCTGGTCGAGCCGACGAAAGTAGGCGGCGCACTGGCGCGGGCCGTGGCCGCACGCCACGACCATCTATCGACGGGTTTCCTTGGCACGCCCTGGCTGTTGCCGGCGCTCTCGGCCAGCGGTCACGACGACCTGGCCTACCGCCTGTTGCTCAACCGCGACTATCCTTCGTGGGGCTACGAGGTGGTCAACGGCGCCACCACGATGTGGGAGCGCTGGAACTCCATCAAGCCCGACGGTACGTTCGGCGACGTGTCGATGAATTCGTTCAACCACTACGCATACGGTGCAGTCGGCGACTGGATGTATCGCAACGTAGCCGGCATCGCGCCCGCGGCGCCGGGCTACCGAAGCATTACCATCGCTCCGCGCATCGGCGGCGGGCTTACCTCCGGCGGTGGCAAGCTTGATTCGCCGTATGGCGACATCGTTACCGCCTGGCACGTGGATGCAGGGATACTGGAACTGGATGTCACGGTTCCCGTGAACACCACCGCGAATGTGCTCATTCCCTCTTCCGACGCATCGAAGGTGACCGAGGACGGCAAAGCGCTTGACGCGATCGAAGGCGCGGGTGCCGTAACCCACGACGACCACGGCACCCATGTCACGATCGGATCCGGAAAATACGTGTTCCGTGCACCGTTTACCGCACCGGCGCCTTAGTCATCCGTGCACCAGTGGCGGAGCAATGCTCCGGATGACGCATCGCGCCGCCACACGCAATACAAGCCGCTGCGACGCAATCCGTCGCTGCGCGAGCGGGGCACGGTGATGCGAATGGCGGCGGGCGCTGCGGCCGCGAATGCCACCAGGGAAAGGAAGATCTTGTACATGGCTCACCTCCAGGCCGCGGCCTAAAGGCGAGCGGGTTATGCGCGAGGCGACCCGCCCGCGCCTTGCGCGCGGACATTCACTTGAAGGGCGATCGCGAACACTAAGTTCGTGACCGCCTGTCGACTCGGATAACTATCCATGGGTTCCACTTGGGAGTAAGGCCGGCCAGTTGGACGGCGCGAGGATCGTACGCCCGCCCCGCTGGCGGGGTCAACCTAAAAATGCCGTAAAACAAGCCGCTGCGGCACTGGCTTACAGAGAATGTGGCGATAGGGCAGGCCTTGTACCGACCACCAGGGTGAAGCTCTGCAGAAAATGAAAATCAGGGCGGCGCAAGGCGAAGTCTTGGTGGTGCGGATCGCATAAGCGCGTCAGCTCTTCATAGTCGTTCTTTGCCAGATAGGGCTCCAACCGGGATCCCCAGGTTTCCCGGAAGATCGTTTCCACGAGATAGGCTTCATCCTCTGTCCGCAAGGGCGCTATCCGTTCGATCATGAAGGTACGCGCGCTCACATCTTGCAACCCGGCTTTGCGCAAGAGGCCCACGATGGCGCGAACAGCCGCCAGGTCGCGTTCGTCGAGCTGGTATCGATCGCGGTAATACTGGCGTACCGCCTCGTTGACCAGGCGTTCGAGCCTTGAGTCCCAGGCAAAATACATGTCCGGCAGCGGCGAGCTCTGGCCTAGCGCGATGCGGCCACCTGGACGAAGCAGGCAACCCAGGGCATCGATACCCGCCGACGGAGAGCGCAGGTGATTGATGACGTTGACCGACCAGGCCAGATCGAAGCTCGCCGGCGCCATGGGCGCCTCCAGCAGGTTGGCCTGGAGTACCAGCGCGTCGTCTTCGGAAGTAACGCTGCGAGCTGCACGGACATGGGATGTCGCCAGGTCCATGCCGACGACGGCGCCCCCGGGCGCCACCTCTGCGGCAAGCCATGCGAGTGCTTCGCCCGTGCCGCAGCCGGCGTCCAGCACCCGCATGCCCGGTTTCAGCGCCAGGCTTGCGATGGCCTGGCGAAGTTCCGGTGCAGCAAAGGCGTTGAAGAGTTTCAGCTTCCTGCTGTAGTCGCGCGCCGCGGTGTCGCCAAGTAATCCCGAAGGCGTGGTCGGATGGTTCATGGGCTACTTGCGGACTGGACAGGTTGCCGTGGAGCTTAGCGGAGCTCGCCGCCATTGCGACAGGCTCACCACCACGGTCACCACGACAACCAGTCCCAGGACGGCCCAGGCATCGTTCAGTGCTTCTGACCGATATCTTCCAGTTCGGCCAGGACATTGTCCGCAAGCACCAGCTCGGCCGCCGCCAGGTTTTCCTTCAGGTGCCCGGAAGACGACGTGCCGGGAATCAGCAGGATGTTGGGAGCGCGCGCAAGCAGCCATGCAAGGGCAACCTGCATAGGCGTAGCGCCGAGCCTTTGCGCGACGGCGGACAAGGTGCCGGACTGCAGCGGGCTGAATCCGCCGAGCGGGAAAAAGGGAACATAGGCAATGCCCTTCTGGCCAAGCTCATCAATGAGCGTGTCGTCATGGCGATGTACAAGGTTGTAGTGGTTCTGCACGCAAACCACTTCGGCGATGCGCTGCGCCTGCGCTACCTGCGCGGAGGTTGCATTGCTAAGGCCGAGGTGCCGTATCAATCCCTGCCTCTGAAGTTCTGCCAACGCCGTGAACTGTGGCTCGATCGATCCCTCGCTGGGCTTTTGCACATCCCCCATGATGCGCAGGTTGACGACATCCAGCACGTCCACACCAAGATTGCGCAGATTGTCATGCACCGCGCTGGTGAGTTCAGCCGGGCTCTGCGCCGGATTCCATGACGCGTCGGTACCGCGCTTCGCACCAACCTTGGTCACGATCACCATGTTCTGCGCATAAGGATGCAGTGCTTCGCGGATCAGCTGGTTGGTGATGTGGGGACCGTAGAAGTCGCTGGTGTCGATGTGATCCACACCAGAGGCCACCGCCAGGCGAAGCACGGCCAATGCAGCGTCGCGGTCTTTCGGCGGCCCGAACACACCGGGGCCAGCCAGTTGCATGGCGCCGTAACCCAACCGGGTCACTGAGCGGTCACCCAGGGGGAAAGTCCCGGATTTCTTAAGGTCGGTCATTAGAGCCTCCAGGAAAAGTGCGATACGAACGTCACAAGGCGGGACTATAGGCACTTCCCAATTGCGCGATAATCCTATTGAATCGGCACGGGTTGTGCAGAAAATCGAACAATGGCGACAGAACTCCAGGACCTCTATGCATTTCTCGCGGTGGTTCAGGCGGGAGGTTTTCGCGAAGGAGCCCGTGCCAGCGGCGCATCCGCATCGAGCGTGAGCGAGGCCGTGCGGCGCCTGGAAACGCGCCTTGGCGTGCGGCTGCTCAACCGCACGACCCGCAGTGTCGTGCCGACGGAGGCGGGTGCCCGCCTGGCCGAGCGACTCGCGCCGGCGCTCGGTGAAGTGGATGCGGCGCTGGACATCGTCAACAGTTTCCGCGACCGGCCGACGGGAACGCTCAAGCTCAACGTACCGACCACTGTTGCCCGCCTGGTGCTTCCCTCGATCGTCACACCATTCCTGCAGGCCTATCCCGAGATCAGGCTGGAGGTAATCGTGGAGGACAGCTTCGTCGACATGCTCGCCGCGGGTTGCGATGCCGGCGTCCGCTACGACGAACGCCTCGAGCAGGACATGATCGCCGTGCCCATCGGCCCGCGTTTCCAGCGCTTCGCGACCGCCGCATCGCCAGGCTATCTCGAGGAAAGAGGTCGACCAGTACATCCGCGGGACCTGCTTGGCCATGCCTGCCTGCGCGGGCAATTTGCCAGCGGGACCGTGCCCGCCTGGGAGTTTGAACAGGACGGCGAAATCGTCCGCGTCGATCCCACCGGCCCACTGGTCGTTCGCATAGGCGCTGCCGTGGATCTGGCGGTTGAAGCGGCCGTCGGCGGCCTTGGAGTGATCTATTTGTTCGAGGAATGGCTGCGTCCCCATCTGGACAGCGGCGCGCTGGAGCCCGTCCTTGAGCCATGGTGGCAGACGTTCACCGGTCCATTTCTCTACTACCCGGGGCGCCGCCATCTACCAGCGCCACTGCGGGCATTTGTCGATTTCATCAGGTCGCGGTGATCGCGTCCCATTGTGTGCAGCGTCGAGAAAGTCACGACTTCGCAGATAAACGACTTTGCAAGCTGCCGCCAGCAGCAACTCCTTTATGGCTGGTTGGTCGGCGACTCTTGTCGAGCTTTCTCATAGAAGATTTTCATCACCTCCTCCAAGACTGAGGCGTCCTGAATTCCATACTTTTCCGCAACTCGCCGATAGTCCCCGCCTGCTCCACCTCCTTCTTGGCCGACCCTATCTCAAGTGCGAAAAGATTTACGTCAAGTCGAAACACCTCCCACCATTCTCCCCAAGCGTTCATCGGCTGGAAATCAAGCTTTTGCAAAACCTCGTCAGGAGATGAGCCATTCCTTAGAAGATCTTTGCCGGGGCCGGCCAATACACTCCATTCCAGTTCACGCAGCTCCTGGTCGCTTGTCACGCCATGCTTGGTCGCGATAGCTAGCCGCGAAGATTGGCTGAATTTGGCGTCAGTAGAGACTATTTCCGACCGCGCGAGCGCAATGGGGTGCACCGGCTGGTTGCCGACATGGGTCAAAGCGGCGACCTGCGAGTGGCCGACCGGGGCAGTCAGAGTTTGAGCTGCCATCTTGATATGTTCCCGGGAGACCGGGACGTTTACGGAACTGGCGTTGGTAATCATGTGGAGTGCGCCCTTCGATATGCCGCTTCAAGAGGTTGCGATGATTCCCGAGCTGACAATAAGCCACCATCGCAAATCGCTCGTGGCGCACCTCGTCCGCAGACGCAACAACGTCACATCACCAGCAGCGCCAACACCGAAAGCACTAGCGCCGGCACCATCACCACGGCTCCCACTTTCAGGAACGCAAAGAAACCGATGTCCGCGCCTTCTCGGCGGATGGCATTGAGCCAGAGGATCGTGGCGAGCGATCCGGTGATGGACAGATTCGGACCCAGGTCCACGCCCACCAACGTTGCATTGACCACGTGTTGCGATACCTGTGCCTTGGCCAGCGTGGCGCTGGCGACCAGACCCACCGGCAGGTTGTTGGCGAGGTTGCTGGCCAGTGCCGTGGCCGCGGCGGAAGACCACGCCGCCGCCGCGTCGCCGTGAACGGCAACGTCATGGATGGCCTGGGCCAGCATATCGATCACGCCGGTATGGACGAGCGTTTCCACCAGCACGAACAAGCCTGCCACCAGGGGAAGCACGCTCCAGGACATCTGGCTCATCATGGTCGCGGGGCTTTCACGTTTGCGCAGGCAAACCACCGAAGCTACCAGCACGCCCATCGCAGCCGTGGGCAATCCCAATGCGCCGTCACAGGCGGACACCACCATCAACACGACGGCAGTAGCCACGGTGCCGGCCAGCGCGAGCCTGCCGTTGCCTGACAGCCGGGGAACGTCCACCTTCGCTTCGCAGGTGCCGACAAGCTTCGAGCGCTGCGTGGCGTAGAGGCACACGAAGGTCACCACGATCGACACCACCGAGGCTACGCCAAAGCTCTTCAGCCACGTCATGAGCGGCGGCACGTGGCTGCCATAAAGCACGATATTGGCGGGGTTGGAAATTGGCAGGACGAAGCTGGCGGCGTTGGCGATGAAGGCGCAGATCAAAAGAAGCGGCAGCGGTTCGGCGCCTGCACGTCGCGCCACGGCGAACACCGCGGGCGTAAGCACCACCGCCGTGGCATCGTTGGACAGGAAGGTGGTGGTCACCACGCCTGCCAGGTACACCAGGACGAACAATCTCCGCGGTGAACCCCGCGCGTGGTTCACCGCGAATGCCGCAATCGTATCGAACAACCCTTCGCGCCGGCCCACTTCGGACAGCAGCATCATGCCGGTGAGGAAAAGATAGACGTCCATGCCCTTCATCACCGCCGTGCCACCGGCGGCAAGCGGGATCAGGCCGAATGCGATCACCAGCACGGCGCCACCCACCGCCCAAACGGCCTCGGGCCACTTGAATGGGCGGATGATCACACCAGCCGTAGCCAGGGCCACGATGGTCCACGCCGGCAGCGATGACATCAGGTTACGCCAGGCGCCCGGCCAGCGCGTCGGTGGCTTCCACAAGCGCATCGACGATGGCCGGGTCCCCCGCGCTGTGCCCCGCCAGCACCACGCGCAAGGTGGCCTCGGGCCAGGCCCGTGACAGATCGTATGCGCTCTTCATCGGGCAGATGATGTCGTAGCGGCCATGCACGATGGTGGCCGGGATCTGGCGAACGCGGCCAATGTTGCGTAGCAGCTGGTTGGGCTCCAGGAACAACTGGTGGCGGAAATAGTGTGCCTCGGCACGGGCCACGCTCAACGACACAAACGGTTCCTCGAAGTGGCCCGCTTCCTCCGGATCGTGCACAAGCGTGGTGCTGCCGCCTTCCCAGTAGCCCCAGGCCTTGGCCGCAGCCAGGCGCACGGCTTCATCGTCGCTGTCCAGGCGTCGCCAGTATGCATCGATCATGTTGCCGCGCTCAGCCTCGGGAATATGCGCGAGGTAAGTTTCCCAGCGCTCGGGGAAAATCCAATTCGCGCCGCCGTCGAGCTCATTGAACCACCGCACTTCGCCGGGACGGCCGAGAAAAATGCCGCGCAGCACCAAGCCGAGCACACGATCGGGATGGGCCTGCGCATAAGCCAGTGACAGCGTCGAACCCCAGGAGCCACCGAATACCACCCAGCGGGAAATACCAAGATGCCCACGGATCGCCTCCATGTCGGCGATCAGATGGGCGGTGGTGTTGTCGCGCATCTCCGCATGGGGCGTGGACTTGCCTGCCCCGCGCTGGTCGAACAGCACGATGCGGTAACGCGCCGGGTCGAAGTAGCGGCGGTGGTTGGGCGACACCCCGGCCCCGGGGCCGCCATGCACGAACAACACCGGCAAGCCATCGGGGTTGCCGCATTCCTCCACGTGCAGTTCGTGGATGTCGTCGGCGCGCAGCCTGAAGGTGCGGTACGGTTGGATTTCTGGATACAGTTCGCGCACGGACATCCTACCTTGGGTACTGCGCGAGCATAGCGATGCCATGCATTCGCGGGAAGGGCAAGTTCAGCCCGGGCAATCCACCTTGGGTTCGGGCGCGGGCCTAGGAATGGCAAGGAATACCGTGCTCCATAGCTGGGCGGCGTTGGACTCATCAGCATCCGCACCGCTGGCACCGAAGGCAGCCACCTGGTACTTGCCCTGTGCATGCCGCCAGGACCAGAGCTCGGAGCTTTGCACGCTCGTCGTGGCGTCGATGGCCTTCCACAGGCAGGTTTGCGCGGCGCGCAAATGGCTGCGCGTGGTGGCGGGGATATCGTTGCGCTCGAGCTGGCGTGCCAGGCCCGCCGCCGTCAGCGCCTGCTGCCACGACCAGATCACCGTGCCGTGATAGGCGCCGGGGCCGAAGCGCGACTGCACGTCGCCCGCGGCGAAGGCAGGGTTAGCCACCAGCATGCCCACCGGCGTCATCAGACCCGCAGGGAACGGCCGGTTGATGACCGCCGCCATGGTATCTAGCTGATCGCCGGAGGGCTTGCCAAATAAAAGCGCAAAACCTTCGTCACTGTTCTGCACGGCGACCGGGTTGCCGTGCGCATCCAGCGACAAGGCGTGGAAGGTGATGCCCTTCGCATCCACCGCGGCCAACGCCGCGGTTGCCGGCACGTTCACCGTGGCGGCATAGGCGTCGATCGCCTTCCTGGCCGCCTGGGCATCGATGTGGGTGACGAACAGCGGCGCGGCGTTCTTCTGCCACACCTGGGCCATCGAGGCCAGGCTCGATAGCACGGCCTTGTCTTCCGGCTTGATGTAGGGGGCGAGCAGCCCGCTGCGGTACAACTCGCTGGCCGAGGCCAGGGCTTCGGGCACTAAGATCGCATTCACGTCGTAGGGATAGCGGCCGCCACCCAGGCCGTCATTGCTGTCACGCCATTCGCCCACGGGAACGCCCGGCTTCAGGCTCACCAGGTTCGCCGTGACGGGCGACTTGGCAAAAGCCTGGGCCTGCGCGGCAATGAAGCGGATGTTGCGCATCATCGCGTCGCCCGCCCGCTCGCTGCCCACGGTGCCGGCAAGGAATGCCTTCGCGCGGGCGCGGCCACGCGCATCGTCCAGCAGCCAGGCGCGCGCCACAGGCACGAACAGGTAATCGCTGTCGATCATCTTGTAGTCGTACACAGGCGCGGTGGCTGCGCTATCGCCCTGCTTGCGATGATCGATGATGGCGAATTCGCCGATATCTTCCTCGTGCGCCACTTCACCCTGCGGCGACAGCCGCTCAAGCACCGAGCGCAGGCCCGTTTCCACCGCGGCCGGCTGCAGCGCCGGCATCAACAGCCGCACCGACATCAACGTGTCGCGGCCGAAATAGGTATCGAAGCGCCAGGAGCCAGCAAGGTATTTTTCCTCGTAGCTCAAGTATTCAAGCGCCGCACGCGCACCCGCATCGGGCAGCGCGCGATCGTTGAGCAGCGCGTTGCCGGACACGGGGGTCAACGGCGTCTCGCCGGTCAAGGCAGTAAACGCCAGCGTGATGACGCCGTCGGAGCCGGGAGCAAAGGAACCATCGCGAAGCGAGCCGTGCACAATCTTCACGGCCAGGGAATAACCCGGGGCGCCATCCAGGCGATCGCGCGACCAGATGATCGAGTCGCCACCCACGGTGGGCGTGGCCACCACTTCCGCCGGTTGCGTCCCCAGGCCCTGATAGTCACGCAGCACGCGCACGCTCGAGAGCACCGCCTGCTTCGGCACCAGATGATCGGCCTGGATGCTGGCCTGGAAGCTGACGCCGTGCAGCGGACGGCCCTTGGCATCATTGAGCGTGACCGGCGCGGCGGGTGCGGACATGGACCATTCCGCCGGCTTGCCCAGCGGCTTGAACCACAACCCCACGCCGCTGTTACCCGCCGGGAAGGCCACGATCAGCCGCGGTTCGTTGCCGTTGCGCAGCAGGATATGCGCGGCGACGTCTCCCTGGCGGACGAAACTGTTGAGGTTCAGGCCCTCGACCCTGGCAAAGCCGGAGTCGGCTGCAGCCAGTGATACCCCGGCCATTCCGGCCAGCGCCAGCGCGCCCACCCACATCCAGCCCTTGCCCGCGCTCGCCATCATCCATCGCTCCGTCGCTTTGTGAGACCGCTAGTCAAGCACAAGTGAGCGAGCAAGGGCCAACCAGCAGCCTCGGCCGTCAACGGCGTGAAGCATGCCGCGGGCACTATGGGCGGCAAATTGTGTGGAATCTTGGACTTGCACTTATACACAAATTGCCACGAAGGCCATTCTCTAGCCGCGCATCGCCGCCATTTCTCCGCTTATTCAGTTTGGCTAGCGTCACCTCGTGACAAACCCATGACGAAAATCGAAATATTCCAGTGGACGCGATTCCCCATATCTGCAAATATCCTCAAAACGCCACACGACGGGGTGCGGCGTCCGCGGCTTCCCAGAAGCCGTCGAAGGGGACTCACATTGGCGACCACACCACCAACAGAGCGACCCACGCCCCGCCTTGAGTTTTCGCGCCCGTGCCTGACCTAGCTCGCCCCCGATAACCTTCCCCTGGAAAACCGCCCATGTACGCGACCACCGGATATCGCAACGCAGCTCTTCGTAAAACCCTGCTCGCCGCCGCCCTGGCAGCCTCATTCAGCGGTGCGATCCATGCGCAGGCCACCTCAGGCCGCATTTCGGGCCAGGCACCCCTCGCTACCAACGAAACAGTCCTGATCGAAGGCGCCAACGGCCTGGTCCGCGAAGTTCCGGTCGATGCCAAGGGACGCTACGTGGCCGACGCCCTGCCCCTGACCACGTACAAGGTGTCACTGCGGGTCGGCGGCAATACGGTGGACTCGCGCGAGAACGTCACCCTGCGCGTAGGCATCGCCACCGACGTTTCCTTCACCAGCAGCGCACCGTCCAATACGAACGCACAGGATCTGTCGGCGGTAACGGTGTCGGCCGCCGCCCTGCCCAAGATCGACGTGACCAGTGTCAGCTCCAGCACCATCATCACCTCGCAGGACCTGGCCAAGCTGCCGCTGGGCCGCAGTGCCGAATCGATTGCCCTGCTCGCTCCCGGCACCGTGCCGGG
>Ga0307510_10008478_pt1 | contig 12250 bp, 8 predicted proteins | sample 12_EM_MG_FD_207224 | JGI IMG/M metagenome (GOLD analysis project Ga0307510, IMG submission 207224) | Populus trichocarpa ectomycorrhiza microbial communities from riparian zone in the Pacific Northwest, United States - 12_EM | ecosystem: Host-associated > Plants > Roots > Unclassified | place...
AACATTATAAAACATATAAAAATACTAGCATGTATACATGCATATATCCAATATATTGTATTGCATATACTATTCTAGGATAGTTTTAAAAATTTATGCAATTAAAGTCTGTTTGTTTCATGAAAAAGAATTTCCTGAAAATTACTTTCCAAACTTTCCTGTGTTTGTTCATTAGAAAATTGATAAACAGAAAACACTTTTCAGTCAAAAGAAAATTTGGCTTAGTTTACAAGAAAGTGTTTTTCTTTTATTTTGAATGGAATATACTTTCCAGAAGTTGTGAAAAAATTAGAAATATCATATTATTTGTTGATTATATCAAATTTGATCCTCAATTTTTTTTTCCTATATATTTTATTTTGAATTTTTTTTTCCAATGTCATCCATTAGAATTTGATTTAATTCGATTTTTATATTAACTTTGATCCTTATTTTTATGATTATTATTTGTTTTACTCTTATCATTTTTTTATTGAAATTTTTTATTTATCAAATTTGATCCTCATTCTTTTGATTGTTATTTATTTTATTTGAAATAATTTATGAAATTATAATTATTATTTTTTAATTACATCATATTTCAACTTTTTTATCTATTAGATTTGATCTTCATTATTTTGATTGTTATTTATTTTATTTGAGATAATTTATGAAATTATATTTTTTTTCAATTTCATTCTCATTCAACCTTTTAATTTATAAGATTTGTTCCTCATTATTTTAATAAACTTTTTAAAAAATAAAACATTAATAAGTTATTTTCTAACTCATTTTTCATGACATAATCAAACACAGAAAAATATTTTTTAACTTATTTTTCCTAACACCACCAAATATTGAAAAATAATTCATTTTTCAAGAATCCACTTTTTAAGAAAACCACTTTCCAAAAGGAAACTACTTTCTAACAAACAAACGGGGCTATGTTCTACTTGGTTTTTCTAGGTCTAGAATTATAATCACATGTATTAATTACATTATAGTCCTTAATTTTTAAAATTTATTTACAATCAAGTCACCCTTGATTAATCATTTTAGTTTAATATCTTACCAATGGTTCTTAATGTGTATAACTTATTAGGTTCCTTAATATGTTGGTCTAAATATAAATCATAATCCTAAAGAAAATAAGATTAAATAAATTAAACAACTTAATTTATTATCAATTTAAAAAACAATTGATTTATATTTGAAGATCAAGTGCATCATTTAGTAATGTTTTATGATCCACCAAATATTAAAAAGTCATAAGTGGTTTGACTTTATCTTTCAGTGACCAGTTTTTCAGTGTAATTATTATCCTTTCATCAATAATATTTTGATTTACATATTTAAGCACAAAGTATGTATACTTTATTGCATCATATTTGTTCTCGACAATATAATCGTTGATTCTTTGAATAAGATTTGAAACTCTTTTTAAAACTTATTTCACCTTGTGCAAGGATTTCATAATTAATACTATTCGAGAACAGGTGGAACATTTTTTCTACTTCACCTATGATGATGAATCCTCTCTTGATCACTAAATTACCTTCATATAGTTCATGTCATATCTAATATCTAGTAGTTTATTAACCTTGGTTAATGCAACGTGCAATTAAGATAAAAGCATAATATTTTCTATATAAGATAACTTAGTGATCTGAAGTCTAAGGATTATTTACATAATTGTCACATGAGTATTCCTATAAAGACAAGTGATGTCTTCATATGAAATCCTCATGTGGGTGCGTTCAATATACATATAATATAATAAACACCTACATATTAAGTCCAGGTATTCTTTATTCCTCAACTTATAAGAACAATTGCTTCTTTTTATAAAGAAAATAATATAATATTTATCAGCCTCAATAGCTTAAATTAATATCAAGTCTTAATAGAGAATTGATTAAGAATATCTAGAAACAATGTTTTAATGAAATAAGAATCTCATAGTTAGAATCACATTATAAATTCATTGCAAAACATTTTGTTCCTAAAGACTTTATATCTTTACTCTAGTTTTATTATTCAAACATAATTAAATATTAAAAAAAATTTATTAATAATAAATATGTTTGTACATAAATAAAATTATTAAAAAGTGTAACCAACTGATTGACTGAAAGCATAAACACTAACAACATCATTATATTGGGTCCTTCTAAACAAATACTATCAAAGATATCTAAAGCTTCTCTATACAACCTATTAAAGAGCTAGCTTAGAATTATTGTTATTCATTTAACTATACATATATTCAACATCATTTTAAAAACATGTAGTGCACTTTCTACATCATTATCTTTTTTAAACTTTAACAAAATAAAAAAGATGTGGGGTTTTCACTATAGCAATCCACAGTGAAACCCCACTTTCCCTTTCAAAACAAAACCAATAAACTGGTTATGGAGGTAATTTGATAATTTCACAAGGGTATATTTGTTATTGTCAAATTTAAAGTTTTTTTCACTTTTAGCATGCATAGTAAAATGACAATTCTACCCTTAGATTAAAAAAATGTTAAAGATGATATACAAGGGTGTTTTGTATTTTAAATTTTTTAAGAACAGTTAAATGATTTAAATGCCTTTTAAAATTGAATTTTTTTAGCTTACATCCAAGGGCGTTTTTATATTTTTGTTTGGGTTTTTTTTGTTACTTGGTTCAAGGGCGACTTTATCATTTAATGAATATAAATGTTATATATATATATATATATATAAAGGCAATTGATGCATGTATTATACTTGTCAGCGCGTGAGCGACCCTCGCGCCCTTTAAAAGATGTGTGTGGGCCATCTAGTTACCAAATGCTTCCTACCATGGTGGCGTTGGAATCGTCTCGGCGTCCTTGTCGTGATAAGATGGTGTATATGGATAAGACTGTTTGGTTTCGCGCTTGCATTCTTGTTTTTCTTTTCTCTCTCCTCCTCAATTTTCATATTTGCCCCTTCAAATTTTCAAAGCAACCCTTCAATTTGTTATTCTTTTAGATTTGGTCCATATTCTTTTAATTACTATTTTTTATTTGAAATAATTTATAAAATTATAATTCTTTTTCAATTTCACCCCCTTCTTTTTTTATATATTTCAGATTTTGTCACAATTCTTTTCATTACTATTTGTTTTATTTGAGATAATTTTTTTAATTGATTTTTTTTTTACATTTCCATCCTCTTTAACTTCTTTTTTTTCAATCAAGTTTGATCCTCACCTTTTGGATTGCTATTTTTTTTACTTTGGTAATTTTTTTAAATTGATTTTTCTTCTTATTTCATCCTTCAATATTAAAATGGATGACACCAAGATAACTTCATAAAAAAAATAAAAAAATAACATGATTTAACCCAGATTAACTTGCCAAATATGTCTCTGGTCATGAGACTGATATAAAAAAGAGCAAATCAAAATAAATTATAAAGCTCAATTCATAATTGACCCTGTCAGATCTAATATTAAATGATAAAATTTATAGAAGTTTTAATAAAAATAATACAAAAAATGAGTCAAATCATCACAAGTTATCTCGTTAAGTATTATTCTCTAATTATAAAATTATAATAACCTAATAAAAATAAAAAAATAGAGTGAATAACATGTAAAATCAAGCTTTTAAAAATGATAGAACTAGTATAGCGTGGTAGGGGTAAATGACAAGAATATTTTATGGTCACTTTCGGTAAAAAAAAAAAAATTTAATAATAATTAAGATTGAGTTTCCATACCTTAAATCTCAAATTTCAATTTTTTACATCTAAAAATACATTTTAAAAAATTAAAAACTTCGATAAACACAATAAATTAGTGTACAAATAAAAAGCCAAGCAATTAAAAAAGAACTTCACGAGTTTAAAGAAAAAAATCACCTTCATTAAAATTGATTGATCTTTTATATGATTGGAACGTGCTCCACCAATCCTCTTTCTCCTCTTTCTTTTCCAATCACTCATTTTGAACAGTGAGAGTGAAAAAAGAGCTCTATTTTTTTCTTTAACCTAAAATTATATTTTGTAATTTTTTAAACACCGCAGATGCAAGTTCATTCAAAACAAAATAAATTATAACACATCAAACAATGTTTTAAAAAATATCAAATTATATATATATATACACAACATAAATTTACAGCCTCAAAAGCACTACTTTTAAAATAAGTTTCAGTATACAGAAATCACCATGAACACAGTAGAGTTTAGAATACCACTGGGACCTGCAACTTTGGAATTTAATACGATCGACTGGAGTGTGTGTGTGTGTGTGTGACTTACAAAGATTCCTGAAAGAGAGACTGGAATTTAGCGCACACAGACGCCAAGCAATTATCAGGTGAATAACAGTAGTCATATGCCTACTGAGAATCGCATTCCACCAGTGCTTGAAACTTCATTGTTATAGCCAAATACCGAATTCAATGAACACATGATGGGAAATGGAACTGAATGCATAACGTGATTTGCAAGGATAAATCCACATGTGCTATTTCAACAAAAATACAGCGTCCATGCTACTATCATCAACAATTTCTCTTCAAGTCTATATATACATTGTCTACAATGCTTATACATAAAATTCATATTTAATAATAGAAAAAGAAGACTATCGTGAAAAAATGTTCAGCAGTGTGTGAATCAGTGGCACTAGGCAAATAGAAAGTAAAAGTAAATAGCCAAATCAAAGAATCAGTGATGTTAAGGAACCACAAGCATTTAAGAATGATCAAGGCAAAGGCATGGGAGGCTTCCAGCTTGAGAACTCAACCATGTTTCTGTTAACAATAGTTCGATTGTGCAGCCAGAATGTCTCAGCTGATTGGTGAAACTGCCGTACTTTTCTCTGAAGTTCCCACATTATTCCTTGCATTGCAGAACACAACTCAAGTTCTGGAGCATATACCCACAAGCATCTTACTTGTCTACCAGCAGCTATCATCCGCTCTACATCTTCATCTGAAAAGCAAGCTCAAAGTTAACTGCATGACCCAGGACAGCATCCAAAACATGGAAGAAGCAATCATATTTAATTTAACCTGGAATTGATTCTAGATACTCCAAAAGTTCCAGCCCTATTCGAGTAGATGGCCATTTGATTGATATCTGGGTGTAGTCAATCACGTTTTGGAAAGGAAATTCTGCTTGATCTGATAATATAACCGGGACACACTCCTGTTTAGCAAATACATAGAATCACTTTAACTGACCTCCATGTGTGTGTGTGTGTGTGTGTGAGAGAGAGAGAGAGAGAGAGAGAGAGAGACCACAAAAAAAGACTCATAAAACCGAAGCGTCCAAGAAGACTCTCCACGTGGAGCAACGCAGAACTTTGCATTGCGCAGGTGTTGAAAATATTCCATCCTTCCAAATTTCTCAGGACCGCTGAACTTCAACTCTGGACATTCCAACTGTTTATGACGTCATTATGTATACGCTATATCACTTACAAACATATATGAGCATTAACAGTAATCTTCATCTCAAGCATGATGGAGAATATCCTACCGAAACAAAGTTACAAGGCTGAGTATGTTAAACAGAATGCACAAACAAGTGACAACCCACAAACACTCATAAAGACTCTGTTCCTTTGCCAAAGGAATGCACAAGAACAATATGCAAGTGTCCCCAATCCAATCATTGACTGAAGTCACTGCCAAAGAAATATATTGACTGGATTCAGCTTGCATGTGCAAGAATATGCAATGAAGTGAGCGCAAGAAAAGGCTGATGTTAAGTTTCTACCTACTATGACTGTTCTAACAGATACATATTACATGTTTTATATATGACAGATCAGCTAAGCATGGTCAGTTTCAAAAGCAAAAAAGATGGATACTGAGCCATATGAATATTTCAGAATGTGTGCTTCAAGTTCATACAGAGACCAAAACTAAATCAACAATGAAAGATCCGATATGTTCTTCTACACATCAAGACAAACTCATATGGGTAACCACAAAATCACATAACATCACACAACATACCTAATCTAATTATCAAAAACTGAAAATAAATATATAAATAGATAAATAAAAATACCTTATCTGGATACTGCTTTGCAAGCTCTATTAACTTCAGGCGGCCAACTTTCCCCTGCGCACGACCTAAATAATTCGCCAAATACTTCCTCTTTGATAAAGGTAGAGGTTGAGCCATCGCTGCCCCTCTTTTAGTCATCCCATCTTCAACATTTCCGGGAATGATAATGTCTTTCCATGTATTAAAAGAACTCGTATCTTTCTTATCAGTCCTATCCCCCTACACTAACACACAACCCGACATTCTTAAAGCCATAAGCTTCAAAATCACACACAATTAGGACCATATAGAAACATCAGCAACTCAAGCGGGTAAATGTAGCATGTCATGAAGTACGAATGGTACCTCAGGAGAAAGAATTATGGAACGATTAATGTAAGTCGCCCAAGATCTAAATAAGTGAGCTCCGGCACCACTGCACTCGCACAAAAGCAAGCACATATGCGTCAACATCCCAAAAAACATAGAAGACGAGGATCGATGTGATAAGCATTCTAACAAATCATAGCGAATTCAAGTTGAAGCCAAAGAATGATTATATACCTAGGGAAGACAAAAATGTGATCACGTCCTCCTGATCTTCTAAAGTAGGGCATTTGACTCAATGCCTGAAAAATTGACATCACTAATAAAAATTACAACTCCAGTTTGAATTAAAGAAGTATTATTTAAATTAAAAAAAACATTACCTTAACATAAGTGTGGTTAATTTCCTTATCATTCAAACCACCCATCATCCGTACACATTTGGCATAGGCAGGCACAAAGAATAAATTAGCTTCCCCTTTCTTTCTAGTCCTAAATCTCGATTGCAACAACAACCTGTGTATCTTAACCTGTAATTGAGTCGAATAAAATTATAAAAAGAGAGTGAATAATAACTGAAAGCCCTTGGATTTTGCAAGAAACTACCTGAGTGCCCCACTGGCCTTTAACGCAAGCATCAGCAGAGATTTTTCCTTCTCTGCCTCGCAAGAGTTCCTTCAATCCGTCAATTTCGTCTTCCTCGTAGACGTAGATCTTGAGGGAGAGGTGGGTCCCGTAGCCCATCTGGGGCCAGGAGAGATATCCACCGTCGGAAAAGTGAACGACGTTTTGTGATGTGTGGTCGTGATTTAAGGAGGAGGGAGGGCAAGTTGAGAACGGGTGGTCGAAGAGGCGAGTGAGGAAGAAAGTGGAGGCGACTAAGAGGAGAGCGCCAATCTGGTGGGAGCGGGTGCATGGTGGTGTATTGTGGTGGTGAGAAGAGAAGATTCTGGTGGGTCTGTTGTTCGGGCTTCCCATTTTGTTTTCTGTTCTAGTGAAGTGAGTGAGTGACGGGGGGTAGGAGAAGAGAAAATGGGAAAACTTTAAAAATACCCCCAACTATAGCAATTTATTTATTTATTTTATCAAGCTTTCGCATCCTAATTAATGCGGGTGTTTGCCTCACCTTTCGATAAGAGTTTTTTAAAAAATTAAAATTAATTTTTTTTATTTTAAATAGTTAATATACTAAAATAAAAATATATTATTTTAATATATTTTTAAAAAATTAAAAAAATAATTATTATCACCATCTCAAACACTCCAAATATTTCTTTTAATTTTTAATAACTATTTTTTGTCAATATAATTAGTCATTAAACCAAAAACTTATAAAAAAGCATTAATGTTTTTTAAGATTAATTATCCTTTATCACCCAAAATAATCATTTAGAGAAAAAAAAAACAGAAAAAACAGATAGTTATCCTGGATGGTTGAAACAAGCATCAAAAAACATGGTTATGAAATCCAATATGGTTATGAAATCCAAATTGGATCATAGTTTCAAGATTTACATGAATTGATTTAGATAATTTACTTTTTATTTTTTAAAAAACGTAAATCTAAAATACAATGTTTGATAAAAAAAAAAAAAAAACAAGGTTCTTCTATTAAAAAAAAATATTAAAAGAGATCTGATTTTTATTGTGGTTCTAGATACAAAACACTGTGGATTGAAACATTAAAAATATTTTTTTTTCAAATGATGTCTTTGTCATTTGATTGGGAAAAAATTAACCCAGACATATTTCTTTATTACACTATAATGACTATTTTACCTTGAAAAGTTAAAAAAACAAAAACTTTAGGAAAGTGGTTATTTTGTCTTTTTTAAAAAGAAGTAAACAGTTAAGAAAAAAAATTAACATGGACAGAGGAGCTTCTCTTCATCTTTTTTATTTTTTAAATTGTAAAATAAATAAAATTACCCTTTATTGTAATTCTCAAATAGGGTAAAGAGTAATTGAGTATTTTAATATATTATTTAAATTCAAAAGTGGTACCACGCACTAGTAAGTGGACGTCGTCTATGTCCTTCGGGTGGTGTATGCGGCACCAAAATTGCACCAGACATTGTCGTCTAAGGCGGTGTTCGATGCGCCTCACCACCCTCATCACAGTAGCGAGGCTCGTGTTCACTACAGTCAGGGAAAGAGCTATGACCGCGAGTTTTTCTCTCCTCCTTCTTTCCTCTCTCTTCTCCTAGAAAATCATGTTGACCATTGAGAAACAAACAAAAAAGTCTGGCTATTTGGTTGTTAAGTTAAATTAAGTCCTTATTTTTTTTATTGCAATGTATTTGGTCTTAAATCATTTATTGAGTTAATTTATTTTTTCAATTTCATCCCTTAACACTTGATTTTTTATCAGATTGCTCATCATTCTTTTAATTGCAATGTATTTAGTTTTGAATCATTTATTAAGCTATTTTTTTTTATTAATTTCATCCCTTTATTCTTGGTTTTTATATTAGATTTGGTCCTCATTCTTTTAATTGTGATATATTTGGTCTTGGATCCTTTATTGAATTAATTTATCTTTGAGTTTTTTCTCTTAACATTTTAATTTTATATCAAATATGATCTTCATTCTTTTGATTATTATTTTTAGTTGTTCTAATCATTTTCTTAATTGAAATTGTTTTTCAATTTCATCCTTTATGATTTGATATTTTTGTGTCAAATTTGGTTCTCTTCTTTTCAAATCTTCTTTTTTAATTTGTTTTTTCAAGTTTATCCCTAATTATTTTGCTTGGTTGGGAATTTTAAATTGTCATTTTTTTCGTGTTTGTTTTTTATGTTGTGATTCAGCCTTATGATTTGAAAGTTGGACCGGGTTGGCTTCAGGTATTTTTAATTATTTTTAAAAAATTTCATTCATCATCATTGAATTCGTTGAAAATTGATATTCTTTATTTTTTTATTCTTTTGTGAATTAGACTTTTCTTTTCAATTTTACCCTTCAATTTAATATTTAATGATATTTAAGTTTTGGTCCTTAATTTTTTTATTTCTAATTTTGATTCTTAGTTTTTTTTTTTTTTATATCAAACTACGACAAGGACAAAAAGCTTTTGTTTTTTAATTCTTTATTAAATCGTGTTTCCAATTGTTCAAATGGGTTTTCTATGTTACAAAGTAAAAGGTCTCTTTTCTAATTTGTTTGATGTTAGATATCCTCAAACTCAACTTGTTTTTCCTATGTTGAAAAATAGCAAATTCAATTACCTAAACAATAAACATGATATCTTGAATTATTCTATCGTTTATGTGAAACCAGACAATAGAGATCACATAATTCATTTTCTTAAAATTTTGGATCTCATGGTTATGTTTATTTTGGCTTCGAAGACGTCCTGGTTTTAAAGAGTGCTTTAAAGAATTTAGCATTTTTAATTTTCATAAAAGTGGCCTCATTTCACACTCACATAGTTGATTCTTATTAAGAGTATCATGCAATACCCAGCTTGAATTTCTCAAGTTATAAAAATTATTAAAAGCTTAGTTTATCTTGATTTCGTTACAAGTAACACTTTTCATAGAAATGAGTAAGAGTGCTATAGCTAAATTAACAAATGATTTGGTTGTCCATTTAGACCTAAATCTTGGGATCTCCAATCAACTAGATTGAGTTGTCATTATGATAATTCTTTAAATATAAGGTATAATTTCATTTTACTCGATGATTTATCGACTTACTCTCTTGTTAAGCATTTTATAAGTGAATTCGCAATATTATCATTTGACTTTACATAGTTAATAGAGATAATTTTATTTGAGAGCAACTATTTTACGGTATTGTGTCTTCAACAAATGTGTCAAGACTTACCATTATATATACACTATTTGGTGCACTACCAATTTCAAATTAGCTATCGCAATGTATACAAATTGTTGGCATATATTTTAGCCAACTTGGAATATCATTAAAAAATATATTAGAAGCCATTCTTTTACAGCTTTATCTTAAGCTATAAACTCAAACTCTTTTAAGGGCTTAAATATGCATGTTTGTTTAGTCCCAAGAGACTACAACTCCTCCAACAGTAAAGATAAACTTATTTGTGAATTTTAAAACTTTAGTTTCAGATATCCAATAAGCATCGTTATACCCTTCAAGTAGAACTGGATATCTCATATAATAGAATCTATATTTTTTACTATTTTTTATGGATGAACCATAACTTGGGATAGACACCCTTACACTTTCATATATTTAGAAGGAGGTATTTGACCATTCCATAACTTATATGGTGTCTTATCTAATTTCTTAAGATGTATTTTATTTATAATATAATTTGCTATAAAATATCTCCCCCACAAGTTCCATGGTAATCTTTAACTTATCAATCTAGCATCATCAATTCTTTTTTCAATCTTGTTTTTAAAATGTTTGAATATTTCTAAAGCCTCATATTCACTTATGAACAAACAGGGATAATAATGATTTGTGCAATCATTCATAAAAGTGGTAAAATATATTTTACCATCTCTAACTTGCTCAAAATCTTGCTCACAAATATTAGTGTGAATTAAATCTAGAGATTCATTATTTTTATACATAGAATAAATCAGAAGACTCAACCAAATAAATAAAGGAAGAAGCTTTATTAATTTTAATATTTTTGATACAATAGTCATAACGTTGAGCTTAAAGAGTCTGTATATGACTAATGAACTCTTCTTCGCGTAGACCGATTCATGCTGGTTTTAGTGGTATCCTTCGAATCATCGTGGCCATTTCAATTATTTCTTCTCATGCCCGGTTTAAATTCTATGACTCTTACGAGGCTGATCCATCTGATGAGAATCCGAAAGAATTAATCTTTATTTTATTTTGACCTTTAGAAAGGGATTTTATCAACCACACAGGGCCTCCTCCAATCTTGGAATCAAAAGCTGAATCATGATAAACCTGCCGTGTTGTAGAAGAAAAAGTCCATTCACAGCACAGCTCTAATGGGAATGTACGAGAGGGGGAGGGAAGCAGTGATCCTGTCCATGTTCATGAGAAGGTTTCTATTAGTAAAACACCTACTTCCCATTGGATTTCCTTTGAAGCTTGTTTATCAGAAGAGAATCCATCTGTTAACAGATCATAGTTGTATGCTTTTACTTTTGTTTAGACTCATTTACATGGATGCATGAAAAACAATCCATTCGCCCCCTCGATTGTTTTGCTTTGGAGCGATGATTTATAATCGCTGTTGATTTATAATCTCATAAGGGTCAACTCCTTTCTAAAGTTTAAGCTGATGATGCGGCTGGGATCAAGATGAAAGCGCAACAACCTTGAAGGATTTGCTACTTTCCTCATGTTTCTACTTTTAACTTGTACTAGTGCATTCATCCGCACTATCCGCTGTAAATTGGATTGTTATTTTTCTAAACCTAAAAAGATGTTCAGGGTATAGAGATTTTTGGGGCAGTATTATTAAATCAAGCAGTTTGATTCTAAAATCTGCTGATCTGGCTTCTTGCCTAGCTCTAGTTTTGAATTAAATCGTGTGAAAGTTTGTTCAAAATGAATCATTCAATTTAATGGGTTTAAAGACAAGTTGGACGACTGGTAAAAACATGACATAGATTTTTTTAAAAAAATTTACTCGATATTTTATTTTAATATTGAGATGATGCCAAATTAGATCGACCCCGATCACCTTGCGATCAGGGTCATGTACTTCAATAAGTTTAATAGCTTTATTTTTTTAGATTTTTTTATTTATTTTTATGATAACATTAGATGCTTGCAAAATCGAGCATCAACCCTAAAAAAATATTTATTTGAGATCGTGATAACCCTATGGAAAGTAGAAAAAAATAAACCACGAATTCCGTTTTTCAACCAACCCAATATTGAAAAAGAGTGAAATAAAAAAATTAGAAAAATTAAAAGACCAAAAACTAAAAAAAAAACATATAAG
>Ga0307510_10008479_pt1 | contig 12248 bp, 5 predicted proteins | sample 12_EM_MG_FD_207224 | JGI IMG/M metagenome (GOLD analysis project Ga0307510, IMG submission 207224) | Populus trichocarpa ectomycorrhiza microbial communities from riparian zone in the Pacific Northwest, United States - 12_EM | ecosystem: Host-associated > Plants > Roots > Unclassified | place...
TAGCTTCATTAATATATATATATATATATATATATATATATATATATATATCTTCGTGTAATCCAAATTAAACCCAACAAACACCTTGATGAAAAGAAAAATATATACTAGCGGCCCAACACGTTTCTAGTTCATCTACGTGTTTCTAGATTTTTTAAATAGAGGTCAGGTAAATTTTTTTTATGTTTAAAATTAATTTTTTTTATATTTTTAAATTATCTTAATACGTGGATATTAAAAATAATTTTTTTAAAAAATATTATTTTAATATTTTTTTGAGTAAAAAACATTTTAAAAAATAACTGTTATTACACTCCAAAATACTCTCTTTTCAATTAATAATTTACTCTAATTTTAGGTGCTAATACATTGAGAAAAACACAATTAAGTTCACTTCTTCGATTTACATAATTCTTCCATGTTTTCCATGTATTATATCTTGCTATCTACCATTTTCTATAGGAACAACTTTATAATATAATAAAATCTATTTTTTGGCCATTTAACCAAAGTATATTGTCTTAATTTTTTGTTAAAACAACTAAAGGGCTCATGTGTTGTGACGAGATTATGGTACGGGTTTTGATTTTTCCAGGATGGAAAATAAAGTTTGAAGCATATCACTATAATAATGATCATTAATTTGTTTAACAAATAATTTATAAATATAAAAATATTTTTTTAAAATATAATCATAGTTTCGCTTGATTTTATATTAGAATCATGAACTAATTATATAAGTGAGAAAAAATAACCTCTCGATAGATTTAAAAAAATAAATAAATGAAAAGGTTAATGTAAATAGTATAATAAAATCTGATTTTCTTGAAATGAAATTATAAAAGTAAACTTATTGGTCCTTGAAAAATATAATATAAATTTTTTATCTTTTATTTCACAGAAATAGATTTTCTATATTTTTTCAGATAGATTTTAAGAAAACATAAAAAAGGAGAGTCACTTCAATGAAATGGAGAATAATGACAAGAGAAAAAAAAAAAAAAAAACATGATTGCTTTTCGTGTGTGTGTGTCTATAATCTATATATAGCGTGTCTATTTGGCAAGAGTTTAGTGAATTGTTCAGAATAAAGGAAAAGTTAAGAGAGCTAGGTCAAGGAGGGACCGAGGGATCTAACCAATCAAAGAAAAGCAAGATTTTAACAAATAAAAACTAAAATCCTTGTGATAAACGAACACTGTGAACTGGTTCGGAAGATTAAGCTCCACATAAAAGAAAACCAGAGGTGAATTCTTCATGTAAATAACAGAAATTAAAAGAAGAGGAAAGTACCTGAAAATGATGGCAAATATGAAAGTAAAAGCTGGCGTGAGGTTGCTGATGGCTGAAGCAAGAGCTGGTGAGCTATATTTGATACCAGTGAAGCCCATGATCTGAGACGAGCTCCTACTCCATCGATCATCAACACAACAAATCATTGTAACTAAGAAACAGAGAAAACTACTCGCTTGATTTTCACTAAAAGTAACGAATTTAAGGCTAGACATGAACTTCAATTCCAGTTGATAAATATTGTGTGTCAAGAATATGTATACCCTATAAGCCCGAGAAGAGCGATTTTACTGAGTATAGAGAAGCTCAGTGGAGGAAGCACTCTTGATCTGCATAAAAATCAAAGCAACATGATACAGATAATTAGTCCATGCATTTTCTGTCAGAAACCAACTATATATGTAGCAATTACTATATTTTACTAGGTAATTAAGAGGGAAAGAGGGAATTAACCTGTGGGAAACGAAAGGAGCAGGAAGGAGAACAAGAGCAGCTACTGCATAAGCATAGGGAACGAAAACATGGTAGCTCATGCCTGCCGAAGTAGCTGCTTTGAAAAGTGTGTTTAAGCCAACGTTGACACACTCCATGGTCACCATGGCTGCGAAGGGCAACGCCTCCCTGTAGCAGTACATTTCTGCCATCTCTCTCTCTCTCTCTCTCTTAACTTTTGATCAGGTTAATTTCTGAGTTCCCTATAAAAAAACTCCGGCGCTATTGCTGGTGAGGGGTGACTAGGCACAATAAAATATTTGGGTCCTACTCCTACAAATTGCAAGAGGCACGCAACCAAATAAATAAAGAAGAAAAGTGACGCAGAAGAAACAATCCAAAAAAGACAATAATACACCGAATTTCGCTGATTAAGATCATGATGTAAAACTTCTAACTTGAAAATTGAAACCCTATTGTCATGTATTTTTTTTAGGTATTTTTTTGAAATATAAACTAAATAATTTTATTTATACTAATTCTAATTCTAAATTGAATAAAATCATAAACTAAATAAAAAAATAAATAACGAAAATAAAATTTTAAAAAATAAAAACATCATAAAAAATATTTTTCTAAATTAAATAAAAATAAAAATAAACTTCCCTTGAAAACCCCCCTGCATTAAAAAGACATGCATGTAGCCAAAGTAAATAAAATAAAATACAAGCAAAAGTACTTCATCAACGCCCATCTAATGGATTTGTTTTAGGTTTATTTTATTTTTAATTTTTTAATTTTTTAAAATTTAAACTTAAATTAATATTAAAAAGAACTTTTTAATTTTTTTAAATAAGTGAAGTTATTATGAGAGTAAAATATATTTTTAATAATAATAATATTCATGGGGCCAAAATCCTTTGATGCAACTAAAGCCATGTTTGTTTATGTGGTGGAGCTCTTTTTTTTAAAATATTTTAAATTTATATTTAATTAAAATTAATTTTTTAAATATTTTTCGATCAATTTTTTTGATATATTATATCAAAAATAGATTTTAAAAAATAAAAAATTATTATTTTAAAATATTTATAAATAAAAAAATAATTTAAAAAATAATCATAACTTTAATTTCAATCACTGCATCAAAATTTGACCTCCCAAATTATCATTGCGCTGCACTTGCTTGAAACTGCAATTAGCCAAATCTTCTCTACCCATGTCTACTTCTTACAACATATGCTAAAAAGGCGATGCTTTGCACTATAGTAATTAACATTAACAGGAAAAAAAAAGTTTTCAAATTTAACTCTTAAACCTTTTTTTTCAATTGTAGTCTTTTATATCCAAATTAATGATTAATTTCTAAAAAACTATTAAGAAATTAAACATTCTAAAAAAATAGAATCAAAGTGTAAAATAAAAAGATAACCATGTCCAAACTCAAATTTGCTTGAAAAAAATACATGTTAGTCCATTTATTTTCCTTTTTCTTCTTTTTCGTTCTTTATAGTTTTTTTTTAAATTTGTTTTTTGAAAGACTAACCCAGTCTTTTTTCTAAGTCTATTTTTTTTTTATCCCGGTCTTATATTGCGAGTGATGGGTTAACTCGAGTTTTTTTCTTATAATTTTTTTATGAAATTATATTTTTTTTTCAACTTCATCATTTAATATTAGATTATTGGCTCTTAAGCTTTGTCATTTCTCCCCCTTTTTTTCAATGAGGTTATCCTAAGTGTGGGTTAGTCAAGTTAACCTAGGTTAGCTCAAGTTTTTTTTTTTCAATGTTTTTTTATTTAATTTTGGTTTTTTTGCTAGGTCATTCTTTTGAAAATCCAATCTTCTTATCCCGGTCTCATATTACAAGTGGTGAGTTAGTTGAGTTAACTCAGGTTGGCTCAAGTTTTCTTTTTAATTTTCTTTTTAATTTTTTTTTCATCATTTGACAGACATTAGGTTATTCAGCCTTGAACTTTGCAATTTTTTTCTCTTTTTTATTTTTACGAGTTATCTCGATTTCATATCCCGAGTCATGTGTTAATAAAATTAACCCAAAATAACTTTAATTATTATCATCTTGATATCTTTATTTTATGCTAGAAAAAATTTAAACCGGCATAATACAAATCACCTATCTAGTAATAATCAAAAGAAAATCATAACCCATCCAAAGCTTAAGATGTATATCTGTATACACTTTATATTTTAGAATTCAAACTTCAAAGCTTAAGATATTATTATGGCTAATTAGTAATAATAATAAAAATAGTTCATCGATGATCAAACCACTAACCCTAGACACCATTGTTTCCATTCAAGCGGCGGTCAAATATCTCCACAACTTTCCCCAGTTTACATATACGAGGCTGGGCTTTTCGGCCCTTTTATAGAGCTGGTTAGAGATCTTAATGGACCTTTGTGCTTGGGCTTAGTCCCTTCCTTTTCTTTTTAAATATGCATGCAGTGAAATTAAATACTTGTAAATTAGCTGACTCGATTTTTAATCAATGGACCAAAATCTAAATTGATTTTTTTTTTAATCTTTTAGAAAATATCTTGAAATCGAGCGCAACCAACACATGGTCGAATCTTGGGCCGTGTTATATAACCTTGCTTTTATGGGATAACAAGCCGACAACAGTACATGCACCGGCATCAACATCAAATCCAACAACAACAATGGAGAACGGTGAAATCCCAGAAAACGCCAATGAACGTAGGTGTTTTTTCTCGTCTTTAATTATTTGTGTTTAGGGTTTTAATTTAACAGAAAAAAATGGTGTTGGTTTTGTTTAGATTGCCCAGGTCCTCAATCTGATTCAGCTGGGAAATCCGATTCTTGTCAAGGATGTCCTAATCAACAAGATTGTGCTACTGCCCCTAAAGGCCCTGACCCTGGTCTCTCTCCTTTCTCTCCTTTTTCCAGCTAAAAATTGAAGATTGGTGCATGTGATATTGCTTGCTTCACATATTGCTTTGAATTACTTGCAGTAACAACTTCTTGAAATTGCCTAGCATAGGAAATTGACGCTCTCCTTTGGTTCAAATTGGCCCATCTTAATTTCGAGTTCTACTGTCTTGAATAACCTTTGCTTTTACTGTACGGATGGAATTAGCACTTGAATTTCGTAGTTTCCATCTTTGACATACATGTACATATGTTGGTTGTCGTCCAGGATAGGTGACATCGATGTAGTTGGTTTCTTAGGTGGTGGAACCTCAGTCTTACAGCTGTTATTGGGCTTCTGATGTACTTTTGGCGATAGGTTCGATGTCAACAGACATGTTGGTGCCTTTATAGTGAATTAAAATCTTAATCACTGCTTGGTTGGTGTCTTGGTAGATCCTAAAAATTGAAATCTTAAACATTGAAAAGTTGTTTTGTAACTGAACATTAAGTTGGTAGTGGTTCTTGAATTCTTTTATTGAAGGACTTGGAGGTGTGTGAGTTCCATTTGTTGACTGTTTCCCGTTTTTATTGTTTCTCTGGTATAGATAATGAAATAATTTGTAGTTTTTACTATGCGGAGGTGGGATAAAGTTTCTTGAAGTTTTGATTATTTTAGAAATCTAAATGATAGGCCCAGGATCTTCTTTCATAGCTTTGGATTCTTCATTCTTTTCATTTCACTTCAATGTCAAATTATAGGGTGTAAGAGGGGCTCGGTATTTTTTCTTGTAATTTGTTTTCTTTTTAACTTTCTATAGTTCTTTCTTAACTACTGTATTTGGAAAACCAGCGTATCGTCCTGGGTTTGAGTTTCTATCTGGATGGCTTTACTTATATTTGTTGCTAGTAAGGAGGCATTGTAGGTCCCTCTGTCCAGATGTTCATTTGATATGATAAGCACGAGTACTAGCTTAGGATCCAAGGAATAGATTCTTTGATGAAGCATGATTGGTCCTAATTATAATGGAGTTTATCGAGGTATTTGAGAGAATTTGAGGAAGATAGATTGCAAGGCTCAATGGAGATGTGTTGCTTGTGATATTTAGACAAAAGAAGTCTTTTAGCGATCATTCTCTCTCGAGGCAATTAGGATTTGATGGGATAGTTTTCTTTCGGCATCAGCATGAACTTCAGATGCTGGAATCTTTAGAAGTGTCTTGTTAGTTGATATTCAGTGACATTGGCAGGCTATTGTGCTTTTCTTTTGATTCTTTTAGTTCTGGAGGGTGCCTTATATCCTCTTTGAATATGTTGATTGTCTCTTTCCAGTATAATTTTTTTCTTTTATCAGAAAAAAAAATCAACATTATTGGTCTCTTGATGTAAAACGAGGAAAACAAGAATGATATTGTAGCTTCATTAAATAGCATACATCACCTAGTTTAAAGTTTTACCCCAATTGAATGAGAGATACAAAGAAAAAGTTGGTTGCTAGGTATATTGCATATTCTAAAACCAGTTGTTTTTGCTCTATGATGGAGGACAGCCTTGCCATTTTCAGAGATGTTCAACTGTCTTTCCAGAAAGGTTTAATGAACAGTTAGGATTTTGTGAAACTGGCTTTTTTCGAAGGGGAATTAGGACTATGAGAATTTGCTAAGAGATTTGTTAGGAGAATGGTGAGCGCAAAGAAAGAAAGAGAAGATCAAGTATAGAAAAAGTAGAATAAAAATTAGCAAAAGAAACATAGGCAAAGACAGATGGAAGATCTAGCCATTATGGCCCCCAAACAAACTATCAAACTGTGATTTTATTCCATTAGCTCTGAGGCATTCCTCTTAATAGTCTCATAATCTTGACTGATGCCTGTTGAGATTTGAGAAAGCTTGAGACCTCAAACTCAACTCAGTGTTTGTCGCTTTTGCAATTGAGATTTAGTTTCAGTGAACTTTTGTAGGCAAAAAGAAATTGAAGAAAGCCTTTTTTAATGGGTTTGATTCAGCGAGTTTTTCCAGCTCAAATTTAGGCTTTTGGTTGAGATATTCTGTATCTTCTCTTTTGGTTGACAACTCGTATAAAATATTTGCACTGGATGAAAGAAATCACATGAAACTTAACAGATACTGTTGAAGTTTTTCTTTTCGATCTGTAAAAAGCCAAAGTCTATGACACTTTATTAGTCTAATGGTTTCAATAGACCACACAAACAGTGCAATCTCTTTCTTCTAGAATCCCATTGGTTATCCTGTCCCATTAAATTGAAGACTTGATTGTATTTCCTATCTCTAACCTAGTCAGTGAAGGAGTGAATGTTTGTGTGCCTTCTATTGACACTATATACTGTATTTGGTTCTAATTCTTTCATTTGAAAATGAAAGTGGAAATTGTAGGACAGAGCTGTTCTGACAGTTCTGCTTTGATTTACATATTTTGTCTCAACTCAAAATTAGGCCCTTTACTTAATGTTTGATATATTGGTTTCTGCAGACTTGGTTGCAATTGCTGAACGTATGGCTACTGTGAAGCACAAGATATTGGTTTTATCAGGCAAGGGTGGAGTCGGGAAGAGCACATTCTCTGCTCAACTGTCATACGCACTAGCAGCTATGGACTTCCAGGTTGGGCTCATGGACATTGACATCTGTGGCCCAAGTATCCCCAAGATGCTTGGCCTAGAAGGTCAAGAAATTCACCAAAGCAACCTAGGCTGGTCTCCCGTCTATGTTGAATCAAACCTTGGGGTCATGTCCATTGGATTCATGCTTCCGAACCCAGATGAAGCTGTCATATGGAGGGGGCCCCGCAAAAATGGGCTTATCAAGCAATTTCTGAAGGATGTTTATTGGGGGGAGCTTGATTTTCTTGTGGTTGATGCCCCGCCTGGGACTTCTGATGAGCACATTTCAATTGTCCAATACCTTCAGGCTACCGGAATAGATGGTGCAATTATTGTCACGACTCCACAACAAGTCTCTTTAATTGATGTGCGAAAAGAAGTGAGTTTCTGCAAGAAAGTTGGAGTTGAGGTTCTTGGGGTTGTTGAGAACATGAGTGGCTTGTGCCAGCGATTGACAGATTTTAGGTTTGCAAAGTTGATGGAGAATGGTGAACAAAATGATATTACAGAAAGAGTTTTAGGGTACATGAGAGAGAAAGCTCCAGAAATGCTAGACTTGATTGCCTGCAGTGAAGTATTTGATAGCAGCGGTGGTGGTGCAACGCAAATGTGCCAGGAGATGGGAGTACCTTTTCTTGGGAAGGTACCATTGGATCCACAGCTTTGCAAGGCTGCTGAAGAGGGTAGATCCTGCTTTGCAGATCAGAAGTGTGGGGTAAGTGCGCCTGTATTAAAGAGTATAATAGAGAAACTACTGGTGATGAATCAGTGGCGTGAAGAACTGCAGCAGATTGGAGAATAGAGGCTCATTAAGTTAGATACTGTAATGATGCGTGTGAGACAGATTTTCTTTTCTTTCACTTGATTTTTATTAATGCATTTTGTTTTTCTGAATTTATCTGTTTTGCGAGGTCCTTTATATTTATCTCTGATGTACTGATCAATTGAGTTATATAAATTAACATCCATGGCTACATCAGTTTAGCAACACTCTCCTTTTGTAGTGTCTTGGCAAAGGATCTTTTTCGTTCCAGGCATGAGCCTCGAACAAAGAGGCCAGGTGCAAGAAATTGCACCCAACAGCTCCATCTGCTTCTTGTCTGTTAAATTAAATGCAACTATCGTGATATTTATCAAACCCGATGACTGTCGCGCTTTCATTTTAAATAATAATTAAATCTTATATTTTCCATCTTTTGTAGGGAAGATAAGAGAATCACTGGTTAAGGCCTAAGGGGTTAGTAGTTTGAGGAGAGGCCGATCCTTGCAAATACAAGTCATTCAGATGGACTGTGTGTGGGGTTCGCCTTCACTGAACTTGTTAATTCATCTTTAGGATTCTTGAAAAAAGAGTAAAGCAGAAAATGGCAGAGAGGAGTTTTTTTTTTAAAAAAAAAACAGGTGAACAACTTTTTAAAAGTGGACAGAATAACTAGGAAGAGCTGGGGGAACCCAAATTTTCAAATGTTTTTAATTAGACCTTCCAAATTAAGGATTATTTAATAGAAAATGAATATTTTTCACCCAAAAAATTATGTATTAATTATTTTCTGGTAGATTGCCTTAAAACATTATCCCCTCCAATAAAAAAAACACAATACAAAAGAGAGGAAGTTCATGTTTCAAAATTTTATTATTCATTGAGAGTGCCACCTCCATCATTTGCCAACAAAGGAAATTCTATATTGATGTGTCAGTATTTTTGATTTAATATTTTTGTATTTTATAAGAGTCCAAACCCATAACCATAATAAGATAACTCAATCAAATGTGTCTATGACAAAATGCCAGACTCAATATACTTGAGTTCAGCCATAAGCCGAGTCTAAGAAATTATAGGTGTGGTAAAATACTAGATAGAATATACTTGGGTTCAACAATGAGTCGATCCCAAAGAACCGTGTGTTTTGATAAAATACCAGATCTAATATATTTGAGTTCAGCCGTGAGTTGAGCTAAAGGAACCGTGAGTTTGGTAAAATATCAAACCCAGTACACTTAGATTTAATTGTGAGCTAAGCCCAAGGCACTATAAGTTTGACAAGTTGTTAGACCCAATATACTTGGGATCAGTCGTGAGCTGAGTCTAAGGAATCGTAAGTCTGGTGCCAAACCTAATACACTTAGGATCAGTCGTGAGCTGAGCCTAAGACAATGTAGGTCTGGTGCTAGACCCAATATACTTGTTTATCCATGAGGTGAGCCTAAGGCACCGTGGGTTTAAGAAGTTTCCATACCCAATATACATGGGTTCAGCCATGAGTTGAGTCTAAGGCATTGAAGGTTTGACAACTTGTCAGACCTAATATATATGTGTTCAGACATAAGTTGGGCCTAAGGCATCGTGAGTCTGACAAGTTGTCAGACCCATCTTCCATAGATTTGGCTACGCACCAAACCTAATTGGTCTTACAGATCCATGTTAGAACGATATGGTTCAATCTTAAGATTATCGGCATGATCTATTCATGTCAGAAATAATCATCTGTCTACACCTATAGATGTGTAAATGGTATTCTAAAGAGCCTACCACATTTCCATCTCATTAATGCTCATTAATGAGATGTAAAGAATATTTGTCCCTAGTTAGTGATATGTAAGAGATCTTTATCTCTAATTAGTAGTTGTCCCTTATTAATGATATGTAGGGGATCTTTATCCCTAATCATTGTCATCAAGAAAAAATGATTCTCCACTCCATCCATTCTATCAAAATGACAAGGTTCAAGGAGTATAAATACCACCTGAAACCACTTAGATAAAAGGCTCACTTTTTCCTACTTTCAAAGTTTATATATCTTAACCTTTAAGAGCATTAATCATAAAATAAAAACAAGAACAAACACTCTTGTTCTTGGAGTTTAAATCTCTTTCTTCCATTTATTACTATTTTCATTTAAAGTTACTGACTTTATTAATGGAGGGTTCCTAAATCCTACCAAAAGAGACTATTTTACAAGTATCAGGACATTTACCATCGATTATGTATTTCTTGTACTAAGAAAAAGGAAATATTGACTTGAACATTTGATTAACCATTATCCAAACACCAAATAACCTCATTCCTGAGCATATTGAATTTTAGAACATCATCATATATACATTACACATTACTTAGAGCTTACTAATTTTTCCTCTGATAGATGAGTTCCATCAACTTTCTTCTTTCTTTATTTCTTTTATTTTTTTAGTTGATTCTCTATTATTCTCCTCTGATTATTTGAAACTAACCTATGAACAAAAATTCGATCAATTATAGATTGTAACTTTCTTTTAACCCCTAAAAGAAAGAAAGAATGGCTAGAAATCTTGCTTCTAAGACTAGTTATCCACTCTGATCTTATGATTAAACTACCAACATACAACGAAACTCAAAATAGAAAGAGGTATAATGATACTTTTTTTATCCACTTGTCTAAAAGATTGTTGTATGATTTTAAAGCCTTTAAACATATTGCATCTATCTGCTCTACCAAAATCATATTATACTTCTATTCTAATATTCTCTACTAATGATTTTGATGATTTCATTCAAGACTTGCTTATCTTGTTTGATTTTAATGCAATGTCGAATTTGCTTAACAAGGCTGTATTTAGTTTTTAAGCTTTACAAATTCCAAGTCCACCATCATCTTTACATCGAGTGATCTAATGTTAGTTAATTATACAATGAATTCATGAAACCTTGAGACTAGATTGGGTTTTCTATGATTATGTCTTAGATTAATGGAGTGACCAGGCTTGACTTTGTTGATAAGGTGACTTGACTTAGCCACTACTTAATAGGTTGAAAGGGTGACTTCCACACCCACCTGCAAAAACAAGTCTACTATCAGAATAGAGAACCACTTGATATTTAAGTTAGTAAATGTAGGAGGAAATAAGTATGTTGATTAGGAAAATAATGTGAGGAATAGGAAAAATATATAGAGAGGGGAATAAGAGCAAGGGAAAAGTAATGTGACTCTATAGCCTTGTATGGTATGCTCTGGTGCTCTGAATGTAGTTCTGTATTATTGAACAAACTTATGTTTTTAAAAAAGTTCTTGAATGAATTTATTTATGTGGTAAGCTGACTTATTTATAGATCTTAGTCACGTCAGCTTATTTAGTGGAGAGTGGTGTAATAATGAAGAATAATTACTTTTCATCGCAAGTATGTTGGTTGTTATGCCTTATTATGCTATTAGTGAAAAGGTTGGTACTTGAGAGATAGAAAAAAGAGGAAGTGCCCTTTGAGGAGACACAATAGTAAGAGATCGTCATTGGAATAGAAAGGTGGGCCATATAAGTTAAAGAGAATGCAATGCCATATTGATTTTTTTGAAACTCATCACTATGTATTATAGTGTGTTCTAGTGATTGGAATTTTTATGGGTCAAGCCTAAAAAATGGTTGTTAGAAGGCACATGATGTCGTGGATGGGGTTGTTAACCTATAGTAAATATGTTTGGGCTAACCCATGGACATGTGAGTACTAGTCCGTTTAGGATGATGGTGTAGACCATTCGAGCATTGATGGAATGGCTTGGTTGGGGTAAAGTTGTTGGGGTTTAAACCGAATGGATTGTTTAGTCTCTCTTTACCTTTTTTTCTTACACTGTCACTATGTAAACACCCTTTCCATTCTGCTTTGAAGACTAAATGTAAGACCACATAGTCTTATCAATGTAATCACATATGGATTGAGGGTGTCATAACCTAATTTTGAACCCGCAAAGTTTTTTTTTAAAAAAATCCAAAAATGCTTTCGGGATAAGAAGAGATTTGGTTTAAAAACTTTTAAAAGCCCAATTGGTGTAATTAAGGGTTCAATAGCAAGAAATTTGAATTTTAAAGATGAATTAAGGGGTAAATTAAAAAAATTCTCAAACCAAGGATCAAGTTGGAGGTGGCACGAGAAGCTGAGGATTCAATCGAAAATCTTCAGGGATGAAATTGAGTGAAGTCCTGAGAATTAGGTTCATTTTTTTTAAAGGGTTTGCTTATGTGATATTAAATTATTAGGGACTGGT
>Ga0307510_10008481_pt1 | contig 12246 bp, 5 predicted proteins | sample 12_EM_MG_FD_207224 | JGI IMG/M metagenome (GOLD analysis project Ga0307510, IMG submission 207224) | Populus trichocarpa ectomycorrhiza microbial communities from riparian zone in the Pacific Northwest, United States - 12_EM | ecosystem: Host-associated > Plants > Roots > Unclassified | place...
ATTAGGTAAGTGTTATCAAGATGTGAAACATTTTTATTCTAATGAAGAGAAGCTTAGGCTCTACTATTATGTATCAAATTTCGCTATCAATCAACCAATGCTTCCAGTGATATCCGATCCTGGTTCTAAGCACCCTGACCCCATTCCACTTCCTTGACCTACAAGGGACACCCGTCCTTACTCAGGACGGTAGGTAACCTACAGGTGATGCCCGTCCTTACTCAGGACGGCAGGTAACCTACAGGTAACGCCCATACTTATGCAGGACGGTAGGTAACCTACAGGTGATGCCCGTCCTTACTCAGGACAGTAGGTACCTACCGGAAGTTACCATTTCCAAAAAAGACTGCAGGGGCCCGCCCGTCAACCTACAGTCCTGCGGTGTTTACAAAAGACGGACGCCGGGGCCCTGGCGTCCGGACGGGACGGTTGGGAACACTGTATGGATATAGCTCCAAGTAACGAAACGAACTATATTATACACACATCCTCTACAGCAGTGCAAGCAGCAATGAGCGAAAGATCTCTCAACATCCCACTCATAAGAATAGCAACAACTCCAATAATACCATCTCTTTTAATAATAAGTAGAACAACTGTACCTTTGCCGATGATCTCTTTTCACTCCTAGAGTGGCTGTCGCTCCTGGATCCAGGGCTACGACATTGCGACATTCAGGAGCTTGGTGTCAAGGATGTCTGGGGGGTTTATGGGGACTAAGAAATTCAGAAAGCGGGTGATCAGTGGAATGGAAAGGGTTCCGGAGGAAATATCGCCCGCCTTTCGATTCATTGACAGGCAGACGAGCTCGGTCCCCGACCGGTAATCGAGCAAGGATCCGTGGGGGAGTGTACTAACTACTACTAAGTTGTGAGCAAAAGTACTGCGAAGCCTTGGCTGCCATTTCAATAAAATATAAGGAGATACTTTAAAACATTTGTCACTTTAAAGCCTTCTGATTGGCCAAGAGCTTGATTCGCTTTTTGAGGGTTAGGTATCAGCTAAATCCCAGGGTCCTGATTGGTTGAGATATTACCAGGGATAATAGGTCAAAAGTGATATCACTTTTTGGGAAGGGGTGATGATATCATAGATGGCTCCAATCATATGATAGTATAATGCTTTGAATAAAGGTCAATGATATCATATAGGACTTGAATATCATAGTAAGATATCTTGAATAGAAGTTCATTATATAATAGATGACTCAGATATAATAGTTAAATACATTGAACAGGGATTAATTATATTGTAAATGACTCAGATATGATAATATGATACATTGAATAATAGGCAATAATATCATATATGGCTCAGATACCATCAATAATATATAAGCAGATGGTTTGAGACATTTTTCACTTTAAAGTATTCTCATTGACTGAGGTTCAGACTTGCTTTTGATGGTTCAAGTTAGGTATCAGCCAAATTCTGGTATTTTCATTGGTTGAGAGAGTGAAAGATATTGTAAAAACCTGCTATATCCACTATCGCAGATCTCACCTCTACTATAGCACTAAACCACAGTTGACCTACCATAGCAGGTTAACAAAATAACGAATACCAGTTAATAAGATCCAATAAGCTTTGACTCCTTAAGATATACTTTGTGTGGAAACCACTATTCCATTACAAGGTGTTTTGTCTTGGATTGCGAAAGTCAAGACTCTGATTCCGATAGTGGATAGAGCAGGTTTTTATGCTAGTTGAAATAGTATGATATCACATGAGAGATGTTAATGATATTATACCTTACAAATATCAGTGATGTCAGTACTATGATAGTATGATGCTTTCTGTAGTAGTTCATAATATGATATCACTTTTGAGAAAGGTTAATAATATCATATATGATGTCATATGTACTTTCCTATCTGGTATTCCGGATTATACAGTTGTTTATGCATCACCTATATCTCATACTATTCATGGTTATGATATTTCTCATAAAACCTCACATTTCTAAGTTTCATGCACAATGTTTGGGATTAACATTGCAGGCTTTCAGGGTCAAACATGTTCGCACATCTGTTTTCTTACATTGTTTCGCTATATTTATCTCACATATAGGAATATGGACATTTTTTTATGTAAGGTGTGACCACCAATCTTGCTTAGTAGAATTAAGAACTAGGACTCTGGGACCTGCTATTCTGCTCTTCTACGCAGTGATTTTTACAGTATTCGGAATCTTGGCGCTGATTTGTATGGGTCTTGGCGCCAAGCTGTCCAAATATTAAAAAAATCCCCGAGTACAATCCTCCCTTCTCGCTTTGCATGACTCAAAATCTCTTATCACACTTGTGAGGTATTCTCCACTTAGAATCAATTGTGCATTTGGCTTTCATATGTTGAACAACAAATATGTCAATACTATCAAAGTATGATACCTTAATTGAAGAATTATCATAATATTATGATATACAATATACCAGCATACAAGCTGTTCAATCTGTAATCTATAAGCAGATTGTATGAAATATTTGTTATTTAACAAACTTCTCATTCTCAAAGTACCAGATTTACAATCTTCAACTTAAGGGTTTGATATCAGCCAAACCGTATGTCTCAAATTAGTTGTGCGAGTGAATCATAGGTCAAACGTATTATTATTTTTGCCAGTAATCAACAATATCATATATGATATCATATCTTACAAATAGTCTAATAGAATGATTATATGATATCATATCATACAAATCGGTTAATGCTATTATAATACAATTCTTTCATTCATGGTTAATAATATCTTATATGATATTGAAATATCTTACATATCATTTTATAATTTTGGAGGACTATATTTCGTTAATCGTTACTGATTCCAGGATAATTTTCTATCTTACAAACAGTCTAATACTATATATATTAGTCGATACTCCATTAGCAAAAAAGGCTATTAAGTTAGATACTGTACGGTTAGAGCAGCATACTACCTGGCTGGGTCCCAGGTTCTGGGCATCTAGTGGGCCTTCAAACTTGACTTTGTATCTCATACTTTCAGTGGTAGGCTAGGATATTTGGTTACATCAGGCTCCTTCAGATAGAGCTCTTCTACATCATTATACCTCAGAAGCTGTGGGCCCTTCTCACCTTACTACAGAATTCCACTGCAACACTATTGCAGACTAGAATATACCATGACCCTTACTGTCTTTTGCGTACCTCTAACCCACTCAGTTGACTGTACTAACGTAATTCACCTGTGAGCAGCTTGGCACTATTATCTGGCTTGGAACTAAGAACACATCGAAAGCCTACCACCCTTTATGCCAAATCATTTGTACAGATTGCTTAAGTCAACCAAACTAAATGAAGCCTTTCATGATTCGGCAGATAAAGAAAGGAAGAAAGGAAGAAGTTGAAGTAAGGATTTAGCAAGCAATTGAGCACTACCAAAATAGTTATCAACCCTGACTCCAATTGTCAGCAGTGAAATTCGGTATTGCCTACTCAACCCTCCGAGGTCAACTGAAGGCAAGGCATGCAAGGGAAACAAGACTACACATATAGTAGGTATTGTCAGAATATGAGGAAAAATCAATTATTCGCTGGTATGAGAAGCTGGATGAGTGGGGACATTTCGCCCACTTGGCTGTAGTTAAGGGGATGACAGAAGTCGTGGGAGCTCCGCAGGTGAAAGGGTGGACATTAGAAAAGAACGGGATTAGCATCTTTCTCCAGCGGCATCGTGGGTTAGATGTAAAGCTAGGAACACAGCTTGATCGCCAGAGAGCGTTGCAAGTAATTCAGTGTTCTTGAAAGATTATGTTTCAAAATTATGATTGATACTTATTACTGGTGACAATAGCTACTAATCCTACTACTAGCTTCAAAATCTTATCAAATTTGAAAAACATATCGCAAGATAATATGTACAAGATGAATGAGACGGAATATATGATAAGGGTAGTCTTGCATTGCAAGGTTATCTGTACAAAATATTGGCATTCCAGCAAAAAACGTCCAAGATGTTTCCCCGGAATGGGTAACTGTTATTGAAATAGTATTGGGTGATGGCCGTGTTCTCCGCTCTATGATTATCAACAAAGGGAAAGCCCACTATCTGGGCTGGTATGCTAAATTAAAAAAGCATGACTTAGCAACCTTTGATGTAACAGAAAACGGCTGGAGTAATGAAGAGTTGAGGTTGCGGTGGGTGAAAGCGGGTTTTGATACAGAAACTGGCAAAAGGTAAACTCCATCAATGGAGTATAATGATTGAATTGATAAATAGAGAATTACTATATAGTGTGGGTACTGAATACGGTCTGCTCATCTTGAATGAACATACCTGTTATTTTAATTGAGAATTCTGTGATTATTGGCTAAACATAAAAGGCCTCCCTCTGTGTTACCCTGCCCACACTATATGCATTCTGAACCACCCGATGTTGGCCTGTTTAGTCTTCTACCGCACTATTATAACAATGGCCTTGATGCCTTTATTAGCAAAGACCATGCTAGGATGAAGAAAAGAGAATTCCCACTATTAGTAATAGTTTGCTGACCCCACACTACTCTGCTTCTCTAGTTTCTTATTTTTAAACACTACAACTGATGAGAAAGCAGAATTCATATACTAGCTTGCAGGTTAAGATTTAGACAAACGAATATCCTAAGTGCCTGGGAAGCAGTTGGGATAATTCCCTTTAATGCTCAGCCAGCTATAGGAAGTCTGAAGCAAAAGGAAGCCAAGGTTACACAGGAAAATGGCTTGGTTGGTACGGAGACTTCAAATATTCGGAAAACACTCTCAGTAGTTAGCCGAATTACGAGAACTGTAGCTTCTTTAGTAATAAAAACTACTCTGGCCTCCCCAAAGCTAAAAGAACATTTTTCAAATCTTTTAGTAGGGTTTCAGCAAACAATTGCGGACAGGGCAGTGGAGGCAGAGGGCCACTGACATTACAGGGAGGGAGTGGGAAAAGAAAAGAAAAGAAAACCTCGGACCGAGTGAAGCTAACGGAAGCTACAGTAGTAACTTCAGAAACAGTTGGGATTATATGGAAGAAGTGGGAGCGGGTTGATGCGGCCAACGTGGGTCAGATTGTGAACTACCAAGTACGCTTATGAAAACTGGCTCTGCAACTAAATGAAATGGAGTTTGTTATAGGACAAAACAGGATGGGTTTTCACTCGCAAGGCCATGCCCTTATAATGCGCCTGGTGGGTAATTTTGGGGGTGATCACCACCCTGCCCCTGTTTCTCCCAACCTGTTTTAACGGCGGCCATCTGGAGTATGCGCTAGGATCTTGGCTGGGCCCAGTGGAGTGAACCATATAAAAAGACGACCGGCCCCACACTGTTGCACGGGACAGTAGGCACAATTGGGATGGGGACCCATGTTTTTTGGGGCTCTGGATACCCTGTAACGAAGGCTAAAAAGAACTACCTCACTTGAGAGCTCTGGTCAGAAGAAGGAAGTCGCAATAGCTTAGGGTGGAGTAAGGGGGTTATCCATCATGAGGCAATCATTCTCAGAAAAGAAATGCAGGCTTTAAAGGTTGCTGGGGATAGTGGTAGTGCAGAAGGTAGGAGGTAGTCTTGCATCTGATCCAGGTGGAGCAGAGGCATTAGCTTTCACTGCTTTTAGGAAATTCAGTCATTAGGACGATGTATTAAGCTTTTATTAGCAGAGGTATATCACAAGGTATTGTGGGAAAGGTCTTAATACTAGAATATAATTGTTTTTGGGTCGGGAGCAGAGCTTGTGCCCCCTCAACATGTGGCCTCAATTGTTCAATCACCGCTGAGCCGGATGGGGCTTAAGACCTGTTAGACTGTAAATTACGTTATACCTTTATGCATCTTCCCTGCCTTTTTAGAGTATGCATAAAGGGAATTTCTTACTAAAGAACATATGATGAGTGCTAGTGCCAGATGAGAAAGCCATGATACTCTTAATCTTACTTTTGTGCTAAAGATACGACAGGAAGGGAATGCTATTTGGAGAACTTGATCTCTCCGAAAGCAAAAGTGCCAGCCCCGCATCACTTGAGTTCGAAAGTGCGTAATAGCCATAATATTCTTAAGTCAAGCATAGCTCATAGTTGTTTCTCAGCAGTAAGCATCAAATGAGACATAACCAAATCTTCTTCAATCACAACACTGAACATTCACACCATTTGACACTGTCTACAATCCTTCACCACAACCACTCTACTGATCCAGGATCTCATACCTGAAGCTTCAAGTTGCTAGACTCAACATAAACTATATACCAATATAGGATCCATTCCTATAAGGTTATTATTCATGAGGTAACAGGAAGGGGGGATCGCTTTACCCTAGAATCTATTTCTCTACAATCAGAAGACTGATTTTGAATCTGAAACTTGGATGCTATTGGGCTCAATGCCACTGGCAGGTACCAACCAGGATAAGGTAGGTCTTAGTCACAATAATAAAGATAAAGCCACTGATACTGGTGAAAGTGGTCTTTACTATTGATACTGTAATGATTAGTGTACTCAATAGCTGATTTCTCTCTCACTGCATGCCCGATTCTTAATTTGTCCATACAGATTTTAGCACTTGGTCCTATCTAAATGGTGGTATAAGAAACATTTCTGTTATAGTAATACTCATGAAATGGCTAACCTTTGTGTGGAGGTTTTTACAATAGATATCCTGGTACTCCATGAACTGGGGGACTGATTCCTTTATAACTACTTGACCGGATTTCAATTGGTGCCTGGAATATTATTAGCCCTGACATCTACTATGCAATGGCATAAATTACTTCTGTGGCATATCAGAGATTATTAATCTGCTGATTCTTCTAAAAGTAGTCTTTACAATAGGTACTCTGGCAATGAATGAACTCAATACTGGATTCCAATACAACAGGTCAACTGATGCTAGATTTAACACTTGGAGAGCATTCTACTTGATCCTAGCTAAAAGCAGGTATAAAGTATATTCCAAAATGGTGATTCATCATAGAGATATAGGGTCTGAGGCGATGCACAGTAAGCATCCTCCTATAGAGTCTTGGTCTTTCTATGTGAATTGGCCTGTAAATTAGAACAATAGTGGATGGCTAGCAGTACATTTAATAGTTTGACTGTATGAAATCTATTATGACCAAGGTGACCAAGGGAAGAAAGGGGTAGAGAAAGGACCCTTGGCTTATCTCAATAAGAGGGGTAGTGCAAGTGAGTGATGTTTATCCAGAAGATTAGAGAGCCTGTTGCATTGGGTATAAGTCTTTGGTCTGGATCGTAGTATGTCCTGAATATTACTGGTGGAGTCATATAGTGTTTAGAGAATAAGGGGCTGCGTTAGAATGTATCTGGTAAGTAGTGTGATTGGGTGCTTACGTCTGAATAGCCAAAGGATAAATAGTTGTTTCCTGATTTGTGATTAATATTTTGGTGGCCTGTGTGTCAGATGCACAGGATACTGACAATAGGGTGTATTATTTTTGATAATTTAATGAACTCTGCTACTAACTGAGGGTTTTAGAATAATTTAGAAGAAAGGAGTGTACCACATGTACTGTTTATTATGAACAACTGATAGAACCCTAAATAAATTTAAGTAAGTGAATTTATTTCTTACAAATCATGGAATAAGGTTTGAACAGGCCAAAAATGCTCTGATAGCCTGGCTGACAAAAGATTTCAATTGTATGATATGAGTCTGGCAAGTCCATTGTTGCCAATAGTTCAGACCCATAGTAGCCCCGCCTAAAGGCAATCAACCAGCCCATTCGTGAAGGTACCCCAGACGCATATAGGCTGAATTTAATCAGACAATAATAGCCTATCAGGACTCATAGGTATCTATAGACCCAGAGATTAGTGTGAGAATGGATCACTTTAAGGATATTTCAACTGGTGTTCCTTATGGAGTAGTTAGCAAAAAGCGTTAGAGGCTCATATTTTGCAGGAACCTCTTCGCCCTATCACAAACTCTCATTCCTAACCCCTACCTCTTTTAGAGTTTCTTGCCTTTGACCTTTTTCCCTTTTACCTTTGGTTATGGCTTCTTAATTTATCATTCAATACCTGATACACGACCAGATGAATAAAGCCTTATAGATTTCGCACTAAGGCTACCAGCACTACCCTATACTATCATTATTCCACCCTACTTTGCCTTTCCAGCCGGAACGTCTTTAAATTCCCAAGTGAATAAATTGAAACTATTGTCTTTTCAATATTATTTTGGAAACTATTTATGATACAGTCAACCCCAGATCTTGATACCTAAATACTCACTATCCTACTGTGCACTCTTGATCTACCAAAATAACAGCTATTTTTGTATTATTAATTCAATAAATGAGTTAACAATCTATAGTGTATTTGAAAGCTTTTTCACTAATAGTAAAGCTAGATTGTTCCTTTGTTTTGAATTATGTTTGATTATTGAGCAATATTGATAGGGAATGTTTCTGTTGACACACAGTAGCTACTCATTCTGAGTATGTTGGCCGCCACCATATAGGCCAACCTAGGCTATATAGACCATGTTGACCTATTAGGTAGCCAGGAAAAAAGCCTATATAGCCTGTTGGCAGGCACAGCCAGGCCAGAACTAGGCTGAATCAGGCCTGCAGGCTCAGGCCAGGCTAGATGTAAGAGAATTTTGATAGGCTGCACCGGGCTTTACTGAAGCCTGACCAGCTTGCCCTGCTGGGAATACTGGGCAAATTCAGATAGCATTGACTTTAATAGAGGTAAAAGGCAGGTAGGTCTTACTATAGTCTCCTCTAGCATGCTTCCAAATATACAAAACAGGTATAAAGAAGTAAAGAGAAAAAAGAATATTTCAAAGAGGGAATTTGATAAGGATGAGGGGAAATCAGAGCTAGATTTCTAATGTTGTGTGAAGGTTGGTAAATAAGATTGTTTATAGTTTAATTCAAGTTTATTATAGGGTGAGATGGGATGTAACTGAGTGGGGCAGATTTTTACTCACTAGATCCTGCTATGTTAATCAGAGGAGATTATTTTTAGATTATCTCGACCTCTATCTGGGGTGAGTCCCCACTTATTCCCTCAAGAGGTTCCAGTTTCTCACTACATATTTTTCTAAAAGCCATCAAGGGAATGGACAAAGCACTAACAGAGGGTAGGGGCAAGAAATCAAAAAATAAACGCCTCACTCCATGTGGTTCAGCAGGGCAGAGTGGGGAACAGAGGTGGTGGCACATGTTTTCTGGGCCCTAAAGGGGCGATAATGAACACCAAATTTGATATACTTTTCACTTTCAAGTTTGTGTACTATTTCTGGAAAAATATATATATTGCACCTCTAATGCTAGCACTTCTCTTGGCTCCCATAATTATTTTCAAAAATAACATCTGGCCAGAGGCCGGTTCCCACTTCTACATAATAATATGATAGAAATTCTGTGAGCCACGTTGGCCAAACAGTTTTTTTTAAAAAAATCCTTTTTCCATTTCGGGTACTACACTACAATAAAGTTAAGACACCATCCTGCCCAACCAAAATACATCACCAGTATAACCAGATTCCATAATCCATGCAAACAGACTTCTAGGCGGGGGACAAAGTCTCAAAAAAGCACCAATTAGCATATATAAAACAGTCCTCGGGAACTCTCCTTCACAAGACCAAGCCCAAAAGACCAGCCTCTCTGGCCCTCAGGCTCTCAGAACTTAGCCCCCTACTAGATGCCTATAGGTCACCACATTGTCTGTTTTCAACAAATGTTATATCATACTTCCTGCATTGGGCCTCATGGTACCCCACACCCTAATTGGCTTCCCCCTCCCTCTCCGTGCGCCGAGCCTCCCATCAGCCTCACCCAGGAGGAACAAAATTCTTAACTCCCTCACCCCTGCGCACAGATACTAACCCCTCAGGTCCGGAAAAACCTATTCCAACCATATGCACATCCGAGTCATATCCTCTCCCTTTCCTCATCCCTGCCCTCATACTAAACCTAGTCCCAACATCCATTCTCGGTCCTGTCAGCACTCCAAACACCACTATCTCCTCACTCCACACCATGCCCCTCTACCCGAATAGAGTCCTTCTCATAATATCACCCCTAACTCCCTCCACCCCATCACAAAGCTCTATCACCCGCCTTTGCTTCCCTTCCAGCAAACTCTCCACTGCTACTACCACATTATCCACATCAATTACCACATGTAACTCAGCTACTGGAGGCTTCACCACTGCTATGATACCATCCACACATCCTTATCTTCCACAATTACAATCTTCCCTTTCTCCAGTACAGGGGCTCAACCATAACTAGCAGTTCCGGTTCCTTCCACAAACCTACCCTCATACAGCTCCCCTTTCTCTTTAACCTTCAACTCCTCCACCACTTTCTGCACTCCCTGATGTTACAACCCAGAGACCTTTTTCTGCAATTGTAAAATCTTTTCCAATGCAGCCAAATCTGCCAACCCCACCGTTGCAACCTTATATGCAGAAAAATATTAACAGCTCTCTTAGTCATTCCAACTGACACAAGGTAGAATACTGTAGATAGAGGAAATAAAAAAGTCAGCTCTTAAAAACAAATTAAACTCAAGGGAAAACCCACTCGGAATAATGACTTGATGCTATCCTCAGATAGGTTTTAAGAATCGCTATTCCTCAAAAACCAAAAGCTTAGAAGTTACCTGCAGTTGAAATTGCAATTGCTTATCCCACTTACCTAGAAACTCCCGTACAGTTCAGCATATATGAATAATCAAGGAGTACACCTAACTTACCCTAATACCCAAAACCCTTAAATACTACACCTAGCCAGCCCTTTACACCTCTCCCATCCCTTTTTCCCTCTCTATTGCTCCTATCACTTCATAACTATTACACACTCAATATATCTAACACATATTAGCAGCATGTCTACAAGCGAGCTTCTATTTGCATGTCGCACCCCTTACCTGGGTATTCACCACGCACCAGCTTTTGTTCAGGTATGTTTGTTCCGTATCTATAGCAGTTAGTGACTTAAATTAACATTCAATTAAGAGAGAGAAGTATTAGGAGAATAGTGCTCCCCCACCCTCTTGTATGCAAGAACCATGGCCCATTGTGAAATGCTCATGTCTTACTAAGATTAACACAATCAACTTAGTCAGGCCTGAAATAGTCACAACGCTCTGTACAATTTATCAGTTGAAAGAAGTAACAACTTGTTATCCATGTTCCCTTGAATTCAACTCTAATGAATATTAGAATATTACCACTACAAAAACTCGTGTGTTGGATTCTATCATTCCTATGGCAAAATTGAGGAATCATACAGAAACTGGTTTTAAGTAGATGCTATTTTCTGGTATGGGCATAGTCCTGATTGGATTTCTCCGTATATGACTTGCATTCTATGTCTAGTATCTCTTCTAATCCATCTAGCTTAGATAATCTTAAAGGTTTATTCTTAGAATTGCCTTCAAGAAGAAAGAATAAGAAGGCAGTCTGAGGATATAGCTGGTAATATTGAAAATATTATTATGGCAAATATGGAAACCATTGAGAAGACTAGCAACCACTAATTCAATCATATTAATAACAAACTTCACAAACTACTTTAGTGGTGAGAGAGGCGAGAGCTTCAAGGTTCACTAGTTTCCATTTTAGTTTATTTGTAGGCTTTTATCTTGGCTTGCTTGTGGATTTGCATGATGGCTTGGCTGTGGTTTCGCCTGTCTATTCATATTAATAGAATATTATTAAAATAAAACCAGAAAGCTGAATTGCCATAAAAAAAAGTCCTTCCATTTACTACTATACCACGTGTATCTCTAGTTGTGTCTACTACACTACAATATCTTTCACTCAATATTCATAGCCACCACTACTACTAAGTGGTAGTGATAACTTTATAGTTTTACCTAGTTGTTTTTCCAGGCCAGTTAGCTAACATATTTGCAAGTTGCAAGTATTGGATAATAAACTACACTGACTCAGTATAACAATCCTCTTGCCCCTTTTATTAATGCAACAGAAAATAATTTACTCTCTTAAAGTTCCAGGTTTTGAATTCGTGATCTTGAATACCTTAAGCAAGTATTATTGTAACGGGGGCACTCTGTAGGAACACGGATCCTAAGATTACGACCGCACCGAAGACTCAAAGTAGAAGTAAGGATCAAAATAAAGATAAAGATAATTCAAGGTAGAATCAAGCGGTAAAACTTAATATCGTTAAGCCTGAAAGCTTCACTCAATAAGTTCTCTCGAGGATCGTTGGTTATCAGAATAGGGTGTCTCTCGCTTTAGTTAAGTAGAATAATGTAAAGCCA
>Ga0307510_10008482_pt1 | contig 12245 bp, 11 predicted proteins | sample 12_EM_MG_FD_207224 | JGI IMG/M metagenome (GOLD analysis project Ga0307510, IMG submission 207224) | Populus trichocarpa ectomycorrhiza microbial communities from riparian zone in the Pacific Northwest, United States - 12_EM | ecosystem: Host-associated > Plants > Roots > Unclassified | place...
CCACTCCACCAGTAGCCAGTCTTCGATCTCTTCGTCCTGATAGACTATAATGGAATATGCAGTCTAAATGCCTACATACCAATAGTATCATGAGTATGGAGTGATCAAGTCCGATACTCATCGATCAATGCATAATGCGAATGCATTAGTGAGAGTAGAGAACTGGTTCTCTAATCATCGTTCCAATCAGTTATCCATATCTTGAAACGTGAACTCTTTGAGGTTCCTGAGTAGTCTCCCAGATGCCTCCGGGAAGTCCCTACTCAGGAAGCCTGGGTTCGGATATATGCTCTCCCCTATGGTGGCATATACCTCGCGCATAATTATGCAAGCTATTCCCGCTAGGGTAATAGACAGCCAAGCCGATTCTAGATCCGATTGCAGCCGATTGTTGGGCTCAATGCCTGCTTCACAATCATGTAAGGTTTATCTCCCCGCAATCTTTATTCATTAGGTTACTGGGCTGAATGGAGTGCTGACGATCCCAGAGCCTGATGACAGATCCCTCCACAACCACCACTCACGATCCTGAATCTGATTGCCGGAGGTTGTTGGGCTTGATGCAAGCTACGAAGAGGTATAAAGGACATCTCTGTCACATCAGAACTCATGAAATCCCTGACCATTATGGGGGTTGTCTTCATAGGTTCCCAAGCCCTCCAAGAGCTTGATATGAGATTCCGACACAATGACTGGGACGATTCTGGATCTGATTGAGGGAGCTCGTTCAGCTCGACACCCGCAGCGCAGCAGTATAAGGTATGACCTGAGGTTCCAATTCCACATAAAGCTATAGAGTGCTAGGAGAGGGGGTGCCTTGGCAAGGGAAGGTGAGGCTTAGGCTTGCATGTGAATTTGCGTGTTTATTAGAACAATAAAAGCCTTCTTGTCGTGAATTTAATCGTTTGACAGCATGACAGCTATTGTGATCCGGGTGACCAAGGTAAGAAAGGAGGTGAGGAGAGACTCTTCGTTTATCTCAGGAAGATTTGGTATGGCGTCAGATGGCGTCCTGAGTATTAGGTGCTGCGTCAAGTGGGTCCTGAGGATTAGGAGCTGCATCCAGTGGGTCCTGCGGATCAGGTGCTCTGTGCGGTTGCGTCATGTATGTTGTCTGGTATTGTCGTTGCATTCTGATTTGCAATTTGCATTCCAGCGTCAGTGGCGTCCGACGCACAGAACTCACAGAATGCAGGTGAACATTTTTGCTCATGCCTACTCTTCTGAAAGTGGTCTTTTGACCCAAGTGATAAAGACCTCGATAGTGGATATCTCCACAACTGCTTGACTGATTCTGGATCTGATTGCGGGATATTGTTGGGCTCGGCACCAGCCACGTGGCGGTATAAGGTACATCTCTGTTGCATCAAAGCTGATGAGTCCACCAACCCTTCTGAGAGTGGTCTTTTGACTAAAGTAATGGAAAGCTCGATGGCAGATAGCTCTACAACTGATTGTCCAATTCTGGATCTGATTGCGGGGGACTCTTGGCCCTTATGCCCGCTTCACAATGGCATAAGGTCCTTCCCCCTGCAACCTTGATTCATTAAGTTACTGTACTGAATAGTGTACTGGCGATCCCCTAGCGCGATGGCACATATATGCACCACCGCTTGACTGATTGTGAATCCAATTTCGGGATGCTCTTGGACCTTATCCCAGCTGCACAACAGTATAAGGTAAGTCTCTATCGCATCAATATCCATCAATCCGCTCACCCTTCTGAGAGTAGTCTCTCAAAGGTTCCCAGAACTCGATGGCTGATTCCTCAACAGCCATTGCTCCAATCCTAACTCTGATTGACCAGCACTGTCAGGCTCGACGCCACCTACAGGCCTGTATAAGGTACGTCCTCAGGCACCAATTCCCCATAGAGCTAGGGAATCCGAAGATTGGAGTGCCAATAGGGACTTGGAGGGGAGGTCCTGGAGGGAGGCCAGGCTGGGATATGAATATACCTGTTTATTAGAACAATAAAAGTGTGCTTGTAGTAAATTTAATAGTTTGACAGAATGAAATCTACTATTGTGACGCAGGTGACCAAGGTCAGAAACAGGTAAGGGGGAACCCTTCGCTTTTCCCAGGATGATGTGGTCAAGCCTCCAGTTGCGTCCAGAGTATTAGGCGGTGCGCCCGGTTGCATTCAGTGTATTGCCTGGTATGGTGATTGCATGATAATTTGCAATTTGGATGGTGGCCTCCTGTGCATCAGAGGCACAGGACGCTCAGAATTCAAGGCATTATTTTTAGTGATGTTAAACATAAGAGGACGAGGTCGGCCTTGGAAATAGGCTGCTCATCACCCCAGATCAACCCAGCGGCACCGAGAATACCTGATAACTTGCCGGAATAGAACAAGACAGCAGCTGTCAACTCTGTTAAACCACTACTGGTTGCACTTAAACCGAACAAAATGCTGCTGCGAGAGGACCAACATAAGCCCGTTCCCCGAATCTGGTCCCACCTACCCATTGACACAATTTGTTACGTGCATTACCCAGTGGTACTGCTTGCCACATCCCTCCATCTCCTTTGTCCACATCTACTTCCTATTAATGAAAGACGTCCTCTAGACCCACCACCGGGCAAGTCAGATGCTGCACTAAGATCCATACCAAAGGAGCAACTCCTCTGAGACTAGAAGCTACAGACACTGCCCTCTCTCCACTATCCCTACCTACCTATACTGGCCGAACACCCCTTCATCAGAGTGGACAGGTTCACTGTTATCATATAGCTAACCTGGTAGGATCCCGAGCTAACCAGGTCGAGGATATTCGAGACAACGGATTTACAGTCAAAAAGGCTTGTAGGCAATCGTTCGGTTAACGTAATGTAATAAAATGTAGTCAAATATCACAGAGTCAAAATATAACTCGCTAACTTGTTATATTGCTAAGATCTCCTCTTCGTTTCTTGATGATTCTTTAACCACCAAGGGAGAGGCCTATTATTTATCCTAATGTTCATGCTACTTTGACCTCTTTTGTTAAGAAGTATCTCCTTAACAATTCAGTTTGTTAGAACAATGTACAAACACCATTTGACCCTCAAAACTTGCCCTGCTCAACTCAGAGAATCTCCCAAACTTCTATTTCATCTGAGGGTGTCCTCACTCGACCATTACACAGCGGTTGATGACTTCATCATCATAGACTATATATGAATATGCTGTCCAAATACATACATAACAATAATAACATGGAATATGGAGTGATCTGTTCCGATATCTGGCGATCAATACATTGTGCCGCGAACGCATATTCCACCAGAAAATCAGAGGAGTAGTGTTCTCTAAACATCATTCCAATCAGTTAAATATATCTTGAAACATGCTCTTGTTCAGCCTTCGAAATCGTCTTCCAGATGCCTCTGAGAAGCTTATAACCTTGGGAGCCTGAGTTCCAATATATGGTCATCCTATGATATCATATACCTCACTCTTTCAATATTTGCGAAGCTATTCCCGCTAGTCTAATCTTAGCTCTCCTCTTATAAGGGTTTGTACTCAAATCCCTCATTTAATAATATATTCAAAGTAATACTCAGGAAACATTCATTCCATTTAGTACTCTACAAGGTAGTGTGAAAACCCTTCCGCTTTTGCGTAGCCACTGCAGGAAACCCTTTCCAAGTAATACTACTTAGCCCATTCTTCGAATATGTTGATTTTCCCTGTAAGAATCTTCTACCAATTCCTGTGCATGTTCTAAGTGCTCAGGTGTTTCCCAGGTGTTCTCATCTTCTGAATACCCTCTCCACCTCATAACATAAAGAAGTTTTTCCACTGTCCTGTTCCTGCCACAGACTCTTCGATTATAAGAGATTATTTCACTGTTGAGAATTCTTTCCACAACCCATTTAAGATCTCCATCGTTCTCTTCAGGTTCCATTAGTGGTTGTTCTCAGACCGGTTGAATTGGTGTTGGATAGGGCTCCTGTAGCCATACATGAAATACTAGGTGGATTTTCCAATGTTGCAATATTTGACGTTTGTATCCGAGTTCTCCTTCTTGTTCCGTGGTTTCGAAGAGGCCATAGAGCCTAGGTGCCAGTCTCTTGAACGGGGATTTAGTGCAGATATTCTTGTCATTAAGCATAACAATATGGCCTATTTTGCAGTCAGGTTGTGGTTTAGACTTCCGATCCTAATAATGACCCTTGGCTTCCTTTGTCTTTTCTAGAGATTGTCTCGCTTATTGATGTATCGTCTGCATCTACTGAGCGTAAAGGTTAGCTCCTGGATTTCACGCTTAAGGTTCCTTTAGCCATTCAGTTTAACGATGATAGTTGTAGTTTGCGAAGAAATGCGTTATGTTGTGTACAGTGGTTACCGCGTGGTAATCAGCGAACACAGCTAGAGGTAAAAGATGATACTAGTTGTCCTGATCGTAGTTGACAAATAAACGTACATAGCCTCCCAGCACTTGGTTACCTTATTCCGTTTGGCCATCTGTCTGCAAGTCGTATACTGTCAATATTTTTTATTTGATGCCGAGCTTTTTGAACAATCATCCCCAGCATTCTCCTGCAAACTTCACATCCATATCTGAAATGATTTGCAAGGGTAATCTGTGAAGCTTCCACACTGCCATAAGGAAAGCTTCTGCCACATCCGAGTCTCTTCCGGTCGGTTTCTGTTCCAATGTGATAAAGAAGGTGATTTTTGTGAAATGGTCTACTACAACCATGATCAGAGTAGATCCTGCTGATTTGGCTAACTGTGTGATGAAGTTTACCGTGGTTGAGGCCCAGGCAGCATAAGGTACCTGTAGTGGATTAGGCAACCAAAAGCGAGCATCTTGTGGGACCTTTGCCTGTTGACAGGCGGTGCCGGAACAAACATAATGGTTTACCCAGTCGGTTGATTCTTTCCAGTAGAAATCCCCTGTGATGACTCTCAGGGTTTTCTCTTGTCCAAAGTTACCTGCTACTTGTGAGTCATGGCAACTCTTAGGGACAGGTATATTCAGGTCCTGGTTTGCGGCTAATCAATAATCAGTCTTTGTAGTAGATCAGGCTATCGAAAATCAACCATTGCTTTGACAATTTCTTTCTTTTCTCCTTTAAGGATTCCCACCCCTCCCCCCGCTTCATCCAATCCAAGTGTTCCTCTGCCAATTCGCCGACCTTAGTGAAAAAGTCGGCTTCAAATCCTTTCAGATTTGCTTCAGCGATAATTGTATTTGATATTAACACTTGTCCTTTGGGTAGGATAGGGTGTTGGTAAATATCGGAGAAATCATAGAATTGGTAGTTGCCATCTCCCTGAAGGAAATATATCCTTGGTTGGTTTTCTTTCAATTTCAGCCCTGTTCTGCTGCTGCCAAAACCCTTTCCAGCTTTCTCAGTCTCATCCAATCCATCCACCTCCTGGCACTTCTGACCATCAATTCTTTCCATGACCAGCTACGCTATGCATTCTCCTATCTTGACCTTGTAATCCAACTTTCCATGATTAACAAGTAGGCTATTGACTTTACCTCTGTAATCTGTAAGGATATCTCCCGCCTCTACTGTGATATGTATGGTTGCCAAGCCACTCCTTGGTGTTATGCGACCATAGCTTCCTTCTGGTACTGCAATTGCTAAACCAATTGTTGTTAGAGATGCATAGCTCCCTTAGCAGGGCAGTACTCTGGCCGCCTGCTTAATGCGCTGGACTTGCCTCCTTTTGTGCCTAGTCTGTAGATTATTTTGAAATTGCAACCGTACAGTTTTTGCGGCCACTGACTCTGGGTATCTGTCCAGGCTGTTGGTGGAATGAAGTATTGTAGGTTCTGATGATTGGTATAGATGGTTATTGGTTTCTCTGTTCCTTCCAAGTAATGTTTCCATCTCTTGAAGGCAACAAAAATAGCCAATCATTTCTTGTTGTGGCCGTCATAATTGCGCTCAGGTGGGCTAGGCTTTCGAGAATGGAAGGTGACAGGATGAAGTCTTTCTCCATATACCTCCGACAAGATACATCCTTGTAGGTAATCAGAGGCATCCGTTTCCACAACCATGTCAAGTTCTGAATAGAAATGACATAGAGTTGGTGCCCATATGAAGCGGCATTTGAGGCCATCGAAGGCCTCTTGTTGTTCTTTGCTCAAAAAGAATTTCTTTTGATGTACTTTTAACAAATTAGTTCTCTGGGTGCCGATAGCTGAGAAGTTCTTAATAAAGCGTTGGTAAAAGTTGGCGAACCAGATAAAAATTTGGATATTCTTAACCATGGCCGAGGGACCTCCAAGCCTTGATAGATTCCACCTTCTCCTCATTCTTGATTACTCCATCCGTCTCCACAACTTAACTGTTAGGCCTATGGGAAAAGCTGAGCATTTCCATCTAGATTTGTACACCCTGGGGTTACACTACCTTCACATTGTGAAGCTAACACCACCCACATGCCTTGGCAGTGGGACAGGCCGAGAACACCAGTCTGCATTGTAGTTGCGTCAGAGCCGCAAAGAACATTATCATTGAAACCTATCTCATAACACCATATACGTAGCAGCCATCTATCTGACCATATGCTGTTCGCAGGATATCTGAGAAGGGACCTTTGGTAAGCTTGTGCAAGTGTTCTGGGCGGAATCAGTCAACCTCGCATAAGGTTTCCAACCTAGTAGTACGCCAGTATGACAGGACACTCTATGAGTAAGGTAACAGGACACCTTCGTCGTGTCTGCTCTAGAATCAAATAAGAGTATCACCACACTTACACCGATGGTATATTACCACTTAGGACTGTTCAGTAATGGAGGACTACGAGAGAATTGTGCTACTAGTAGGATCGTGAACTCTAATCTAACCAAAGCCTGTACCCATGAAGACATAGTGATATCTGCAACTGTGATAGGTCTAATTTCGAAGTTGGCCACATTGTTCGTCCGATGTTGAGGATACTGTCTAGCATGCACACAAGTGTCAATTCCTCCTAATGGAAGAAGGATTGTGAACACTGACTGGGACGTGGTGCCACCCCTGAGAAATCAAGAGCCCTCCAGTCTAGATGTCAATGGTGTGGCCATTTTATTCAGGGTCAAGCAGTGTTCACACTACCGTGAAAACTTAATTAATTGAAAATCACGCTAGAGGGTTGAATTAAGGTGAGGCGCCACCAAAAAAGCAAAATACAAGTGACTCTTCAGATAAGACAACAACACAGACCCACAATTTTAACGACATCTAATCAAACAACAAGAATCAGTTGATGCGAAAGGAGGGAAAAAGAATTGTAATATAGAAATTCAAGAAGCATTGATAGCTATAAGTAGAGAAATAAAGAGAGAGCAAAAGTATGAAAGATCAGTACCAAACCTCAGAAACTAATCGACATGCCTTGATAGGCAGCCGGATGGGTGAGAACACAGCTAATCCTCAAGCCACTTTCTACAAGTGGATTCTTTGCTGGAGTAAAGAAGAAACTAGGACCAGTTCGTAGAACTCTTGCCGAAAGGCTTCGAGCCCCACCAAAACGAGTTGATAACCCCTATTGAGTATCTAGTATTAGGTATAAAGTTTGTGTACTTTTTTTTTGGAAAACGCCTTTGATACCTATCAGCCCAACCAAATACCGGAAACCAACTCAAACAGAGGTGATAGAGTGGTTCAAAATACTCAAAAGCAACCTCTATTGCTGGAAAATGGAAGAAGATGAGGGAAAGTTAACAGAATTGCTAAATGGTCAGTATAGGGTAGAGGGAGGATAGAGGAAACAAAAATGAATGATAATGGAAAGTGAGTTATACAATTAATTTTGGATTCAGCGAGTGAGCGGATGGACAGTTGGAAGGCGATGGTTTAGGCGAGTTACCAAGGAGATCTTTGAAACAACAAATAGGGAGAGGTCAATTATGGGGTTTTGATTCTCCAATGGGTTGTTCTGGGAATTTGTGCATAATAAATCCGCTCGGCTGCTGGGCAATTTCAGTTAAGCAATAATGAATTGTGTACAGTTCAATCGAAGGAATTTACAGATTGGACCGGATGATACTAGATGCTTGGGGGACTCACCTGCAGATGTTGGCCACTATAGTTTGTCCAACATTTGCACTATCAACTAAACATCCTTGTCCTTTGAGTATCACGAAGGGCAGACCTATCATGGTATCGGCAAGCATACCATTTGGGTTCAGGGAAGTCAGTGAGGTTGGGACAAGCGTCAAGGGACAATTCAACTCACAGTATTTGCTGATGGTATCCTGCGTGTCAAATCTCTGATGTTTTTCCGAGGTCAAGGAGTTACCTCTATAATTGCCAAAGAGAAGAAAGAGTATGACTCACCAGTTGTGATCAAGTTCAACCCAAAGGCGTATGCCAATGAGAAGAACTTTCTTGAATGGCTCGATGAGCCGCTGGTACCTGTTCTCAATTGTCAGCCCACTCTCCATGCCTTAGCGCTCTTCGGAGCTCACAAAACGCACCAGGTACACGACACCTTTGTAGCAAAAGATATTACCGTCAGCTTGATACCTGGCCGATGTCGCTCATTGGTACAGCCCCTTGATGTTGGTACAAGTCGTCCTTTTAAGAACATATTAAAGGTATTTTAGACTTACGATTCCAGGCCCATCTCTTACCGTGAAAACTGAAATAATTGAGAATTCTGCTTGAACGTCCAGAATTCACTACTCGAAATTAATGGGAGAAAGCAGAGGAAAGATATTGTCCTTCTACCCTTATATGAGGTTAAAACCATACTGAGAGAGGCAACTCTAACGTCCCTGCGTGATTCGCGATTATTCTAGTTTTTCCTGTATCAGAATAGAGCAAAAACCGAAAATGACTGGATATCATGCTAACATGTCGGAGTTGCCTCTCTTGGTAAAGTCTGTTGTCTCAAGTGAGAGCTGAATGAGAATCTTAGAGCTGTGTTTTCTCCCCTTAAGCCGGAGGCAGAATTCTGGATGTCCTAGCACCATGCCCAATTATTTCAGTTTTAATGGTATCAAGTGGGGGAAACAAAAAATGCATCGTCTGATTTCTAAGCTAGCTTTTCTGTTAATAGGGAGTTCTTGAGGAAAGGTCGGAGGACATAGAAAGAGAGAAGGAGGGGATTCTTACAGCTGGTGGTCAGTTGCAGGGGAGTATGGTGGGGAGAAGGCGAATTCTCACGACCTGGGTAGTCAGGGAAGCCTGGGACAATTTCACTAGGTCCGGGAAGAAGGTAATTTACAAATCCTTTCATATCCTTGGGTTAGCCTTGCCTATCGATGAAAGTTGTGATGAGTAAATGAGCATCCAAGGAATAAATCGGACATACCTGATACGTCGGATAAAGGATTGGGAAAGAGAACGAAATCTGACAACCGAATCGGAGGATGATCCTGTAGGGTTGGATCAGGTCCATAATGATGAGGAAAATGTATTCTATGAGGAGATGTGTTAGCACTGTATGAAATTGATATTGTGCAATATGCTTGGCATGACAAACCTTAAAGCAACCTCCTAGCAGCATTCCCCATTATTCAAGTTGTTACGGTAAGAGGAAATATTCGAAATGGCTAGCCTGTAGTCAGTTGGTATAGTAGATAGTTGTAGGCCGTGCACTCTACGATGCGGGATATAAATATCACAGTGCCTCCTGAGCCTGACTGAAATCATCACGCTACAGAGAAGAGATCTTATCAATATAATAAGTTATTACTAGAAATATGTTTATCACTATTTTACGAACGTTTATATTAAGCCTTCCTAGACATATCTCCATCTACGATAAAGTACCTTGGTCATACGCTTCTCGCTTGTTCTTAAAGATCTGGTACCACGTACCAATCTCCCAAAAGGTCCACGGTAGTCAACACGAAGTCTTAGGAGACCATCAGGTTTGGGCACACAATGAATAGGTGTGTAATCTGGTGATGTACCTGGTGAGATCTTTCCCTGTTTGAGCTTATCATCAAGGTATTTGCCCAGTGCCTGAAGTTGTTTTTGAGACAAAGGGTATATTGGACCCCATGGTTGCTGCGTATCCGGTTTCAGGTTGATCGTATGGTGGACGGTTCCGCAAGGTGCTAGTTTCTCCGGTGGAGATTGAAGGAATAGGTTGAAGTAGTTGTGGTACCTCTCGGGTAGCTGGTTGATGATGGTAACCTCTCCCTCATCAATCTGTATCATTCGATCAATGACAATAGCATTTGTGTCATATACAACTTCTTCGTCCAATTCTAGTGAGATTCCTTCATCTTCAGAAAGTATGTGCGATCGGCATTCGTTATCGGCAAAGGACCATTATTTTGTGTTCCTGATATTTGTAATTGGGTGTTCCTGATACCAGCATCCAAATGGTATTATCGTATTATATTTTCATGCTGGAGCAATTTCTCATGACACAAGAGAGCGGTATTGATTGTTTCCTATTTTTATGAATGGAGGTTTCGTGTAATTGGTTCCACCGGAAGAGATAGGTTCTCCTGTGAAACAGTGAATTTGAACTGCATCAGTTCTCGTGTGGTATAGAATGTGAAGGTCTTCAACAAGTTGCTTGTTGATGAGGAAAATATTTGATCCAGACTCCAAGAGGACTGGAATTCAATAGAGCTTTCCAAGGATATAGATATGTGCGTGTCCTTCCAGACAGTTATAGCGTTCAGGTTCTTGTATAGGGTGGTCTACCTGTCGATCCTTCCGCTTAGGATGTAATTGTTGTTGTTGTCTACTTGACTTAGTAGGCATACTGAGAATGATCTAGTTGCCGGTGGTTGTGACAACGCCTGCATTGTTTTGACCACTCAGGTCTCCTCAGACAACCTGTCACAATAATTCATTCTTCTGATACTATTCGGCTACCCACTACCTGTGGTCTTTATCCTCTGCTGTAGGGCTCTCATTTATCACAGCATTATTCACAGAGTCAGGTTAACTTGATCGCGACTGAGCTTTCGCAAGGCAATATCATTGATTTACTTTCACTGCTTAACCACTCACATGACCAATCAATGGTAGCTTCGCCTCCTTCCGTGTCTACCCGAGAAACCTGATGTGCCGGGTGAAGCGTAGAGCCTCAAAAGAGTGTGCACTCCAGCTTCTAGCCACAGCTCAGCTAGCTAGCATCGCCTCAGGGCCCTGTGACCCTGAAATTGATCCTTTTGGCCACAGAGTTTCCACTCCTAGCATTGCGCCTTGTCATCCGTTAATCGTGAAGTCTGAAATTGTCGAGGTTTTCAACGTTGGCGGGATGAGGGGCATCATTAGACCGGGTTTGCATCTGTTGCCGAAAGTCAAGCTATTTGCCAATAGACTTTCTGGAAAATTTGTTGTCTCACTTCATGTTACACCATTGCCATCCACACCTAGCATCCTCCCTGAGTGTTTTTCCACGATATAAAAGGCAGTGAGTCAGCCCTTTTTCTACCAGTCCCTACTTCTCCTCTTAAGTTCCTCGAAAATGAATTGTCTGAAATGCCCTATCTCTTGTTCTCTTTCCGGTGGCCCTCCTGGTCACACTGCCTTAGGGGGTGGCAGGAAGGAATATAGTAAGAGTCTATGTCTGCTACTCGTCCTAGGAATCTCTCTACCTTACCGCTGGGTGGGCTTAGGAATCCAAATCGTAGCCAAATTTCCTGATTGGGTAAGAAATTTCCAAAACAGCAAATCTTTTTGCAAATCATTCAAACATATTTCCTAATTAGGAAAGTGCCTAAATAGGCTATTTTCACTCTGAGGTCGGAAAATCCTACGAGGGACAGGTATTAATAGCTGGTTCTCCGCCTATTTCCCATTGCTCATATTCGGGAAAATCAAGTGTGACGAAAACGCAAGTGTGACACGCCTGTTTTTTTTTTTTAATAGAATTACATAATATTATTTGAAACTGCAACTTTTTTTTTGTTTCATGACGAGTACTAGACACTTTAAGCCAAATATTAGTACTGACAATCGAAAGGCCATCACTTTGGTAAACCTGCATGCTTTTAAGGGAATGAAAGATATAAGGTCTATTTTCATGTAAGTAACTAGTATATAGTCTCAATTTAAAAATAAACAAAGTCTGCATTTCTAGTAATAAAGTCATTTGAATCAGACATGCAAGAATCAGAATCTAGTTCATCTGCTGAATCCTCACAATTATCAGTGCTCTGACAACCATCTCTAACAACATCACCTTGAGATTCCTCTTGAGCTTGTCCACTTATTCTCCCAGGATAAATTTCATAGTCTCCCTCATAATCATTGAAAGCAAGCAGTTGAGGATCAATTGCGCTTGTAATTTCATCTGATCTTTGCTGTAATATTAATAAGACTTGCAATAGATC